>Ga0209396_1006786_pt1 | contig 10399 bp, 10 predicted proteins | sample GOMGulsemesocosm_6_FD_184638 | JGI IMG/M metagenome (GOLD analysis project Ga0209396, IMG submission 184638) | Methane-oxidizing microbial communities from mesocosms in the Gulf of Mexico - GOM8C Gulf of Mexico (SPAdes) (version 2) | ecosystem: Environmental > Aquatic > Marine > Cold seeps... | reverse complement strand
ACTAATAACAAGCGGAACACGAACCGAGCCTTCATAAGCATTTCGTTTATCAATTAGGCCATGATCACCAATCATAAAACCATTATCACTGTAGAAAACCACCATGGTATTTTCATACAGGTTATTTCACTTACAACGATGTGAAAACCGATTATCAATTTGTAAAAGGCGTAGTAGATATAGGGCCGTTTACTATTTGGAGTGCTAACGGTGATGTGCGTAACCCTAAAGATTCTCTATTACCTTCAGCCTGGCGAGAGCATGACTTGCAAAACAAGCCATTTTTTATCAACCTGAATCCATTTATTACCCATGAGTCAGCCTTATTTATGCCTGATAGAACACCGGAACACTTGCGTGGTATGAACCATATTAGCGCAGCTATTCGGTCGAACTATACCTTTAAAACACCAATGAAATTAAGGGACAAAACACTCACCTACTTCCAGTGACGGAATTTTATTGATTATCAAGGCATTTTTACTCTCCAATAGTGGGCTATTGGGAGTAAAAATAACGCCGAAAAGCATTAAAATAGCGTTATTGGACAAATTGTCTTATCTGAAGCTCAGGTTATTTAACCTCAACCTATAGGAATGAATAAGTAAACATGAAATATCTCAGTCTAACCTTATGCCAATAACCCTATCATTTGAAACTTTGAAGAAACCAAAAGCATAGCGCAATTCACTAATATCACTTATCAATGAGTTTCCCTCATTCGCTCACGGCTAAACACTCTAAATGGCCATTTAAGATACTTAGAGGTACAGGTTTATTGTTCCAGACTAAACCTAAGTAACTACATCCATGTAGGCAAGGCATTGATTGACGAGAATGGTTATTCAAGGTAATTGCTCTTGCATTACTCTAATAAACCACTTCCATGTGGTAACCTTGTCGAAATCAATAACGCCGTATATAAACCTTTACTTTTTATTAGGTACTCGCCCGTAGGGAGTTCATTCGCAAACTGATAACGGCACAAAATGAATGAAATATAGAATAACTATGTTTAACTCATTTTGTTTGTTATAAGCTCGCTAATGCAACTCTAAGTTGATCAATTAATGAGTCCGTTTGGTATTATATCATCTTAAAAGCTGGTTAAATGTGAGACGATTTAGTAAAAATAGACGACAAAAAAGGGCTGTAACGAAAATCGTTACAGCCCTTTATATTTGGTGCAGATGGAGAGACTCGAACTCTCACGACCTAAGTCACCACCCCCTCAAGGTGGCGCGTCTACCAATTCCGCCACATCTGCAAATTTTTTATATTACTGCTTAGGTACGTCGCTCTCTTCAACAGCTTTAGTTACATCGCTAACCGGAACATCTGTGTTTACAGGTGCTTTAGGTGCAATTGTATCAACTGGAATTTCAGAAGCATTTTCTACCGCTTGCTCTTCAATACCTGTGCCGATGTTGCTCCAATCATCAGTAGACTTAATGCGGTTTGCAGTTAAGTTACCTAAAACTAGGCTAATTCCGAAAAATGCGATAGCTAACCATGTTGTTGCTTTAGTTAAGAAGTTACCTGAACCACTTGAACCAAAAATAGTTGCTGATGAACCTGCACCGAAAGATGCGCCCATATCAGCACCTTTACCTTGTTGAATAAGAACTAAACCTATCAAACATAGTGCAACGATAAGATATACAATAATTAAAACTTGATATAACATTTTATGATCCTTTGGATGTCGAACAAATTTGTGAAAACTCATCGACTTTTAAGCTAGCACCACCAATAAGACCACCGTCTATATCAGTTTGTGCGAATAATTCTTCACTTGTAGCAGCATTAACACTACCACCATATAACAATGAAATACCATCTGCTATTTCAGCGTTATGTTGAGCGATAAACTCACGAATAAATTTATGTGTTTCTTGTGCCATTTCTGGCGATGCTGTTTTACCTGTACCTATTGCCCAAACAGGCTCGTACGCTATAACAACATTTTTAAAACTTTCAATACCGATTTCGTCAATTACAGGCTGAAGTTGAGCCGATAAAACTGTTTCGGTTTGCTCTGCTATTCTTTCTGCTTCTGATTCACCAATGCATAATAAAGGTGTAATACCATTAGCTAAAGCCGCTTTTACTTTTTGTGCAACTTGTGCGCTGCTTTCACCAAAAAGGCTTCTACGTTCAGAATGACCAACAATAGCGTAGTTTACTGACATTTCATTCAACATATCTGCTGAAATTTCACCTGTGTATGCACCTTTCGCATATTCACTGATGTTTTGTGCACCTACGTTAATAGCTTCATTTGATACTTTAGACGAAAGCGCCACCAAATAAGGAGAGCTTGGACAAATAACAACTTTTACATTTTCAGCAAAATTTATGCTGTTAATTTTACTTGTCATTGTATCTACAAGTGCTAAATTCCCGTTCATTTTCCAATTCGCGGCGATTATTGTTTGTCTAGACATAAGTAATTCCTATATTGAAGCGGCGAGATATTAACGAACTAAAGAATAAGATACAAGTATTATGCTAAATATCTTATTCAATTGCTTAATATTCATTCGTGTTAGGTGATTTAAGGCTTAACAAGCTGCTTTTACTGCATCCGCAATTGTATTTGCGTACTCAGTAACTTCATCTAAATCGGAGCCTTCAACCATAACACGTATCAATGGTTCAGTACCTGATTTACGAAGTAAAACACGTCCTCTACCCGTTAATTTTTCATTAACGTGATGTACCGCTGAAACAACATTATCGGCTTTTAATGGATCTGAATCACCTGAGAATCGTACATTGACTAAAATTTGCGGTAGTTTGGTCATACCTTGACGTAATTCAAATAACGACTTTTCTGTAGAACAAATAGCCGTTAATACGTTTAGAGCGGCAATAATACCGTCGCCTGTTGAGGTATGCTTTAAGTTGATAACATGTCCTGAATTTTCAGCACCTAGCTGCCAGCCATTTTGAACAAGCATTTCCATTACATAACGGTCACCGACTTTACTACGAGCAAAAGGTACGCCCATATCAGCTAAGGCTATTTCTAAGCCCATGTTACTCATTAACGTACCAACAACGCCACCGCGAATATTACCTGTTTTCAAGTCGTGACTAGCAATAACATAAACACATTCGTCACCATCAACCACGTAACCTGTATGGTCAACCATCATTAAGCGATCACCGTCACCGTCTAATGCAATACCTAGATCAGCTTTATGCTCTAAAACGGCTTTACTGATAGCGGCAGTAGACGTTGCACCACAGCCATCGTTAATGTTTGTACCATTAGGATTTGTCCCAATTTCAATAACCTTTGCACCTAACTCACGAAATACATTCGGTGCGATGTGGTAAGTTGCACCATGCGCACAATCTACAACAATAGTTAAATGATTTAATGAAAGCTTACTTGGAAAGTTACTCTTACAAAATTCAATGTATCGACCTGCGGCATCGTCTATACGAGTTGCTTTTCCTAACTCAGCAGACTCAACACAACCCATTGTTTTATCAAGTTCAGCTTCAATGGCATGTTCTACGTCATCAGGTAGTTTTTCACCGTTTTGAGAGAAAAATTTAATACCGTTATCATAAAAAGGATTATGAGATGCACTAATAACAATACCGGCTTCAGCACGGAACGTTTTTGTTAAATACGCAATACCTGGGGTAGGCATAGGACCTAACAAACCAATATCAACACCTGCTGCTGAAAATCCAGCTTCTAATGCTGATTCAAGCATATAACCAGAAATACGGGTATCTTTACCAATCAGTACTTTCTTTGTTCCTTTTGCTGCAAGTATTTTACCTGCGGCATAGCCTAATTTCATGACAAATTCTGGTGTTATTGGGTATTGACCTACTAGTCCGCGTACGCCATCGGTACCAAAATATTTTCTGTCTGACATCTTTCTAATCCTTTTCGTTTTTATTGATATTGCTTAACGGTTTCTAAAATTTTAAGTGCGTCAACGGTTTCTCTAACGTCATGCACTCGTATAATATTTGCACCTTGCTGTGCGGCGATTACGGCTGAAGTAACACTTGCCGATACTCGTTCTTCAACTTCTCTATTTAACAACGCGCCAAACATAGATTTACGCGATAAGCCTGCCAGTAACGGTAAGTTAAAAGACTTAAATAATGAGAATTGTGCAAGTAACTGAAAATTTTGTTCCATTGTTTTGCCAAATCCAAACCCAGGATCAAGAATTAACCTTTCTCGGATTATGCCTGCATTTTGACAAGCTTCAATGCGATTATCAAAGAATTTATGAATATCTTCAATAAGATCATTATATTGAGGTTGTGTTTGCATGGTGCGAGGTAAGCCTTGCATATGCATTAGGCAAATAGGTAAATCACATTGTGCCATTACCTCAATGCAACCATCATTTTGTAATGCTCTAACGTCATTAATAATGTCAGCGTCAGCCGCTATGGCTTCAGCCATAACATTAGCTTTGCTGGTATCTATTGAAACGAGTACATCAAATCGTTTTTTAATTGCTTTTAGCACAGGAATAACTCGAGAAATTTCGTCTTGTTCCGAAACGTCTTTTGCTCCAGGTCGAGTAGACTCGCCACCAAGATCTATAATGGTCGCGCCATTGTTAATCATGGTTTCTACTTGATTTAATGCTAAATCGATTTGAGTAAATTGGCCACCATCAGAAAAAGAATCTGGTGTTACGTTTAGAATCCCCATCACTTGAGGAGCTGCATATTCTTGGTTTACCGAGTGAGTCAAAATATTCTTCTTCTTATGCCTAAGGACTGTTGATCTAACAAACCCTAAGGTTCTAGATATAACAAAGCCTCAATATACAAATTTACATAATGTATATTGAGGCTATTAATTAACGACTAACAATACTATTTAGCAGGAGCGTCCGTTGGTTCAGATAAATCTGGTTCAACTTTAGTTTCTGTATCTGCTTTAGGTGGCTCGTTTTTATCATTTGAACGGTCACCATGAAAATCAGTTGGTGGACGAACAGGTCGACGTGCCATTAAATCATCAACTTGTAGAGCGTCAATGGTTTCATATTCCATTAATGCATCTTTCATTGCTTCTAAGATATCTCTGTTATCTTTTAATATTTTTTCAGCTCTATCGTAGTTACGATTAACAAACTCTTTAATTTCTGCATCAATCGCTTGTGCCGTTTCATCAGACATATTTAAAGATTTAGATGACGATCTTCCTAAGAATACTTCGCCTTCTTCTTCAGCAAATAGCATAGGTCCCATTTTTTCAGACAAGCCCCACTGTGTAACCATTTTACGTGCAAGTTGTGTTGCTCGTTCAATGTCGTTTGATGCGCCGGTAGACACTTTGTCAAAACCGTAAATTAGCTCTTCAGCAATTCGGCCACCGTATAACGATGAAATATTACTTTCTAAATGTTGTTTACTATGGCTGAAACGATCTTGCTCAGGTAAATACATTGTTACACCTAATGCTCGACCACGAGGCATGATACTTACTTTATAAACAGGATCATGATCTGGTACTAAACGACCAACAATCGCATGACCGGCTTCATGGTATGCGGTCATTTCTTTTTCAGAATCGTCCATTACCATTGAGCGACGTTCTGCACCCATTAAAATTTTATCTTTCGCTTTTTCAAACTCTTCCATCGACACTACACGACGAGTAAGACGTGCAGCAAACAATGCAGCTTCGTTAACTAAATTAGCTAAATCAGCACCTGAAAAACCAGGTGTACCACGAGCAATAACTGATGCGTCAACATCGTCACCTAGCGGTACTTTTCTCATATGTACTTTAAGAATTTGTTCACGACCACGAATATCTGGCAAACCTACTGTTACTTGACGGTCAAAACGACCTGGTCTTAGTAATGCAGGGTCAAGTACGTCTGGACGGTTAGTTGCAGCAATAACAATTACACCTTCATTACCTTCAAAACCATCCATTTCTACTAACATTTGGTTAAGTGTTTGCTCACGTTCATCGTGACCTCCACCCATACCAGCACCACGTTGACGACCTACTGCATCGATTTCATCGATAAAGATGATACAAGGAGCTGATTTTTTCGCTTGTTCGAACATGTCACGTACACGAGATGCACCAACACCAACAAACATTTCAACGAAATCAGAACCAGAAATAGTAAAGAAAGGTACTTTAGCCTCACCCGCAATTGCTTTAGCGAGTAGTGTTTTACCTGTACCTGGTTGACCCACCATTAAAACACCTGATGGAATACGACCACCAAGCTTTTGGAATTTTGAAGGGTCACGTAAATAATCTACAAGCTCTGAAACTTCTTCTTTCGCTTCATCACAACCAGCAACATCAGCAAAAGTTGTTTTAATTTGGTCTTCACTTAATAAACGCGCTTTGCTTTTGCCGAAAGACATAGCGCCTTTACCGCCACCGCCTTGCATTTGACGCATGAAGAATATCCATACACCAATTAACAAAATCATTGGGAACCAAGAAACAAAGATAGTTGTTAAAAAGCTTGTTTCTTCAGGTAGTTGACCTGACGCTTTAACTCCTTGCTTAACTAGATCGTTAATTAAGTCTTTATCGTAGCCACCAGGAATTACTGTAACAAACTCTTCCCCTGATCTACGAACACCTTTAATAACACCACTTCGGTCTACAGAAGCTTCTCTAACTTGTCCTTGGCGTACACTCTCAACAAAACGAGTGTAATCAATTTGTTGCTCATTGCTGTTGTCAGGTGTAAAACTTTGAAAAACCGACATCAATACAACTGCAATTACTAACCATAAAATAAGATTTTTTGCCATATCGCTCAACTTAATGACCTCTTTGTAACTTGTACGTACGTTTATAAATGTGCTTAATTTAGATAAAAACTAAGCACTAAGCTAAAATTTTCTATAATTTACTATAAATTCACCTCTGCCGCTATTTAAATCCTGTTGCGACAAGGTAAACTTCTCGAGAACGTGCTCTTGATGACTCAGGTTTACGAGTTTTTACTGTTTTAAATAATTTACGAGTTTCTTTTACAAATTGATCAAATCCATCTCCTTGGAAAACTTTAACAACAAAAGAGCCATTCTTTTTCAGCACTTGATGACACATTTCTAAAGCTAATTCGACTAAATACATGCTTCTTGCTGAATCGGCTGTTTCATTACCTGTCATATTTGCTGCCATGTCAGACATAACAACATCAATGTTTTGGCCACCAATACGTGTTAATAGTGCATCAAGAACAGCTTCTTCTCTAAAATCGCCTTGTAGAAAGTCAACACCTACAATAGGGTCCATAGACAAAATATCACAGGCTACAACTTGTCCTGATTCACCCACAGCTTTCACTGCATATTCAGACCAACCACCCGGTGCGGCACCTAAATCAACGACCTTCATACCACGTTTAATCAGTTTGTCTTTGTTATTTATTTCTTCAAGTTTAAACACTGCGCGCGAACGTAAACCTAACTTTTTAGCTTTTTTTACAAATTCATCGTCAAAATGCTCTTGCATCCAACGGGCACTGCTGTTGGTTAATTTACTCTTACTCATGAACTTGGCTAACGTCTCTTCAAAAAATTGCATTTATTGTTGTTACAGCTTAATGCTGTACGGAAATATATTATTCATATTAGGACAAACAGGTGGTAAGACCCAATAAAAATCCTAATTCACCTGAAAAAGGTGAAATTGATTAATTAAAACCCTCAATAAACAAACATTATTAGTATTACAAACAAGATGGAGTTAAAATAGTGGTAATTCAAGCTAACTTGTAACGAAAATTGTTAATGAACTTAAATAAAAAACAAATCCAATATGTAAAAGGCTTAGCACACTCGCTTAAACCTGTTGTTTTAATTGGAAATAATGGCTTAACAGAAGCTGTTGTAGCAGAAATCGATTTTGCTTTAAATCATCACGAATTGATCAAAGTAAAAATTAATACTGAAGACCGCGAGACTAAAGCACTTGTTGCTGACGCGATTTGTCGTGAAACAAACTCGACTAAAATCCAAGTTATCGGTAAAACTTTGGTTATTTATCGTCAATCTGAAGAAAAAAAGATTCGTATCCCGAAACTTTAACAGTAGATAAAAAATCTTAAAAGGCGATTCGTATTTTTATATGAATCGCCTTTTTTATTTGAGTATTCAGAAATAGGGGATTCTTAAATATTGTAGAAGCCCTACCCTTTAGCCAGTAATTTATCTAAAACGCTAAAAGGCAGAACTCGTTTAAAAAATGCCATCAAGTACGTTGGCGTAGTTACATAATATCGTGTTTTTGCTTTTCTGCTCGTCAGCGCATGTATCACCTTTTTAGTAACCGCTGAAGCTGGTAAGGTAAATTTACCTGTCGGCCCTTCCATTGATAAACGTTCAATATGTGTTTTATAAGCCTCGCGATGTATTGAATTTTCAAGATCAACATGTTCATTCAATTTACGTAATGCATTGGCTCTAAATTGCGTATCTATCGGACCTGGCTCAATTAAACTAATTTGAATGCCGCTTCCTTTTAACTCTAACCGCAATGTATCGGTATATCCTTCTATCGCAAACTTTGATGCGTTATATGCACCACGATACGGCATAACCACTAAACCTAATACTGAGCTATTTTGAATAATTCGGCCATAACCCTGTTTTCTCATAACGGGTAAAACTAATCGTGTTAAATAATGCCAGCCAAATACATTGGCATTAAATTGTTCTTTTAATGCCTGAGATGGCAAGTCTTCAAGCGCACCGGCTTGTCCGTAGGCGCCATTATTAAATAATGCATACAAACACCCTTCTGTTTGTGTCATAACCCATTGAAACGCACAATCGATTGACGCTTCATCGGCCAAATCAAGTTGATGTGCATTAAGACCTAAGGCTTTTAGTTTCTCAACGTCAGCTGGTTTTCGAGCCGTTGCGAATACGTCGTATCCTAGTTGATTCAATGTGATAGCAGAATCTAATCCAATACCTGTTGAACAGCCTGTAATTAATATACTTTGTTTTACCGTCATTCTTACTCGCTACCTGTTGTAAGTGGTACTGTTATTCCTAACTTAATAATACCAATTCAAAAAATTTATTCCCAACTTACAGCGGCATTAGCAATAAATAGCTAAGCGCGATATATTTTAGGTTAATGACTAGGGTCTGTTGATCTTTCAGGTATGTTTTTGCAGCAATGAATTTGGTTTTTATACAAGGCATAGTGATTGCTGTGTGGTTATTCCCCACAAAATCACTATAACGCAGTAAAAAGAGCAAACTCATGCTGCCCGTAGGGTTCATTTAAAAGCGCTTTACTCTGCGTCAAACGTTTATGACATAGAATAACTATGTTACAAAACGTTTTCCTTGATTAAAACGCTTTTAATTTGAACAAAATTCATACTCGAAAGAGCAACAGGCCCTAATTAAACAGGATATTTATACTTTGAACGTACCTTCCAACCGACTATCTATCCGCTCTTATTCAACACAGGTACGTAGTCATTTCCATCTATATCATCAATTAGTGCTACCAATTCAAGGTACTATTTCGATTAAGGTTGGTAATTATAATGGCTTAGTGAATGTAGGAGATTGCGTAATTATCAAAGCTGGTGAAATACATACCTTTACAGCAAACGAAAGTGCTCGATTTTTAGTGGTTGATAGCGAGGTGTTACCTAATAACCTGATGCGTTCACCTAAACAAAAAGTCAGTATTGATAAAGCTTTATTATCATTCATTCAATTTGTTGATACACAATTAATTCAACAAGTGAACGAGTCGTTAGAGTCTAAAACATTTGAATTACTCTTTACTCTACTTGAACAACAAACCCTGTCACTGAACGTAGACAAACGAATTGAAAAAGTAATTAGTTTAATCAACACTGATCTATCCCAACCTCTTCATATTAATGAACTAGCCAAAGTAGCTCACTTAAGTGAAACGCAATTTAAAAAGGTTTTTCGGGAGAGTACCGGACAATCATGCACTAAATACATTACGCAATTAAGAATGGAGAAAGCTCGTGCATTGTTAACTCATACTGACACCCCTATAAATATTATTGCCGAGCAGTGTGGCTACCAAAGCCCTTCTGCTTTTAGTCGCCGATTTAAAACATTTTTTAACAGCACACCCAGGGGCTGTTGATCTTTGTTCAATAATTCTGCTGAGAGATTAAATCCTTTAACTTAGGTAAAAGATTAAGGCGAAAATAGTGCCATTTAGTCCCCTAAATCAACTCTTTTCAACGCAAAGTAAAGCAATTTAAGCCTCAGCCCTTCGGGCAATGTCTCTTTTTATCGCTAGCGGCATTAGAATATAACTCGTTTGGAATAACCAAACGTCGTATATTCTGCTTTCTCGCATTAAAAAGAGTCTATTGCAGAAAATATGAACAAAGATAAACAGCCC
>Ga0209396_1006785_pt1 | contig 10400 bp, 7 predicted proteins | sample GOMGulsemesocosm_6_FD_184638 | JGI IMG/M metagenome (GOLD analysis project Ga0209396, IMG submission 184638) | Methane-oxidizing microbial communities from mesocosms in the Gulf of Mexico - GOM8C Gulf of Mexico (SPAdes) (version 2) | ecosystem: Environmental > Aquatic > Marine > Cold seeps... | reverse complement strand
CTACACTAATATTTTCTGAGCTATTAGTATTTACATTCATTATCTATTATATAAAATTCAGAAATAAAAATATCGTAAATAAAGGTGAGCACATCCTTAAAAAATGGGGTTTTTTAAGAACTTCGTTCTGGTTATTTGGGGTTGTCATTACCGTTCTTCTAATCGTTTCTGTACTGATGGGATTTAATCCGGTGCTTAATATTTTAGACCCTTATTATTTTATATATGTTCTTGTTTTTTTAATTGACTGGATAATTCGTCACTTCAATACCACCATTAAATTAAAAGACGAAAAAGCAAAAACAGAATTAATGCACTTAAAAAGTCAGGTGAATCCCCATTTCTTTTTCAATATGTTGAATAATTTATATGGCTTAGTAGGAACAGATGCTAAAAAAGCTCAGGATTTAATCCTTCAACTATCAGACATGATGCGATATAGTATTTACGAAGGTGAAAAAGATAAAGTAACACTTAAAGAAGAAGTGGACTATTTGAAAAATTATATAGCGCTTCACAAGATGCGTTATCATAAAAGCATTGATGTGAAATTTAATATCGATATTGAAGATGACTATAAAGTATTGCCCTTGCTTTTTATAATACTTTTGGAGAATGCCTTTAAGCACGGTGTGGAAAACTTAAGAAAGAATGCTTATATTTATGTTAGTATGACTACTAAAGAAAATAATATCTATTTTGAAATAGAAAACAATTTTGATGAGAGCCAACTTTCTAAGAAACCAGGGATTGGGCTTAAAAACCTAAAAAGACGACTTGAGTTAGTATATCCTGGTAAAAATTCATTTTATTTTACTAAAGATACTGATATTTACAAGACTAAATTAACTTTAGTACGATTATGATTAAATACCTAATTATCGATGACGAGCACATAGCTCATGATATTATTAAAGGCTATTGTGACCTATTACCGAATATGGAACTCATGAAACATTGTTATGATGCAATTGAGGCGTTAGATTATTTAAATCATAACAAGGTTGATCTTATATTTTTAGATTTGAATATGCCTAAACTAAAAGGTTTTGATTTTTTAAAAACACTGCCTTCACCTCCTAAAGTTATTGTAACAACTGCTTACAGTGAGTTTGCTCTAGAAAGCTACGAACTTAATGTGGTAGATTATTTACTAAAACCATTCAGCTTTAGTCGCTTTTTAAAAGCAGTTAATAAGGTTTCCAATACTACTAAAGAAAATCAATCTATTAGCAACTTAAATAACGCTACATCGGAAAGACGTATTTTTCTTAGCTACAATAAAAAACACATACAAGTTGCCATTAATGATATTCTTTATATTGAAGCTGCAGGAAACTATACCAAAGTAATAGTTAAAGATGAAACCATTACTGTTAGAGAAAAAATCTCTGATGTAATTGAACTATTAGCAAGTGAAGATATTGTACAGGTTCACAAATCATTTGCTGTAGCCAAAAAGCATATTAATAGCATTGATGGAAATAGAATTTTTATTGATGAACACATTATTCCAATTGGGAAATTGTATAAAAAGAATGTTGCTGAGTTTTTGTAATACCGTTCCACATACATTACGCTTATCTTTAGCATCGTTGGTGAAATGAGTTTTCCATTTACTTTAGGAGAATTTCTTTTAGATAATTTATCAATGGAAGTTTAACACTAAACATAACTTTTACCCAAAATGCAAGTTACTTAAGCCTCTGGATATTTATAAAAATAAGAAACAGCTAAGACTTCTTTAATTTATCTAAAAAAGAGACAACCTTGTCTTTATAGCTCGCGCCAATAGGGATTTCAACAGCCGAGACTTCAATATCATTTATTGTAAAAGCATTGATTTTATTAATATTAATGATATATGAACGGTGGACTCTTAAAAAGTGTCTTTCCTTAAGCTCTTCTTCTATTTTCCCAATTTTATATTTGGACACAATATGCTTGTCATCTGAGGTATGAATTTTAATATAGTCCTTTAAGCTTTCAATATACAATATATCACTTACCATAAGCTTGTGATGTTTATTTCCAGATTTCACAATTATGAAGTCCTCTTGAACGTCTTTTTTTACTTCTGAAATTTCTTTTTTATTCTCTCTAATTAATCGGTCTATGGCCTTAAAGAAACGTTCAAAAGTGATGGGTTTTAGTAAGTAATCTACAGCTTCCAAATCGTAACTTTCTATGGCATAATCTCTATAAGCCGTCGTGAAAATGGTTTTTGGCGGGTTCTTCAGTGTTCTTAGAAAATCCATACCTGTTATGTTTGGCATCTTGATATCTAAAAACATTAAGTCAATTTGCTGAGTATTTAAAATCTCAAAGGCTTTTAAGGCACTGTTACATGTGGCCACCACTTCCAAGGCGTCTATTTTTGAGATATGATTCTCAATCAATTTAATGGCTAAAGGCTCATCGTCGACTAACAAACATTTTATTTTCATTTCGTATCGTTTTGATTGATTTGTAAAAATACAGTAAATCTTTTTTGGCTTTTATCAATTTTTAAATCATACCGATCATGATAAATCAAATCTAATTGTTTTTGAATATTTAAAAGCCCAATACTCTCTTTATTGCCCGACAAATAATTAGGTGAGATTGAATTGGATATTTCAAAGCTAAAAAAACCATCTTTATTAGAAATTGAAATATCAATTTCTGGTGAACCACTGTCCTCTCCTGCCCCATGTTTAAAAGCATTTTCAACCAAAGACAAAAGAATTAAAGGCGGTATTTCAGCATCATTCTCTATTTGGGTTTTAAATGTGACTTGCAATCGGTCGTCGTATCTTAATTTTTCCAAATCGATATAGTCTTTCAGTAATTTGATTTCACTGGAAAGAAGGACGAATTTACTGTTACATTTGTAAAGAATATGGTCTAATATTTCTGACAATTTCCCAATAGACACAGGTGTTTTAGGTGAGTTAACTAAAGAAAGTGTGTAAATATTATTGAGCGTATTAAATAAGAAATGAGGATTTAATTGGGCTTTCAATGTTTTCAATTCTCCTTCTGCCTTTTCTTTATCTAAAGTTAAATCCTTCTCAATGACTCTTTTATAATCCGAAAAATATTTCGCAAAAAGGAAAATCAGTGATATGGAGTAGATTGCCGGAATGTAATGTACCACTAAATGTTTCCACTCCGTTAAAATCTCAAATAAGGATTCTTGTGTGAATGGAGGTGTTCTTACTAAAGTTTCCCCAACATGTACAATTAATACCCTTGCTAAAACCCCTATAGCATAGGTTCCAACCAAAAAAAGAACAAAGGAAAGGATTAATTTCTTTCGAAGTAAAAATTTCGGAATTACAAAATATGCTAAATAATAGGACATTAAAATTTGAGGAACCAATAAGCACAAATCATAAACAAAACTCTTTATTAAAGAGTCATCTTTCACCACCAATTCTTTGGAAATTCCCAATAGAAATATGGCACACCAAAACAAGATATGCAGCGCTAACCTATGACGCTTAAAATAATTAAATATAATTTTTGAGTAATTCATAGGGATAAATATAGAAAGAAGGATTCGTTTATATTCAATGTTCGACAGAAAGAAGCAATTCACTCCTCAACACAGCATAATTGTCGTTAAATAAAAATATTGTCAATATATCGGCTAAACGTCGACTATTCATTAGTATCTGTCTACTTCTAAAAATATATGTTGATTAAATTTTCATTTTTGTCCCATCAATTAAAAAATTATCTACAGATATGAAAAAAGCAATCTTATTATTAATTCTATTAGTTAGTGTTAGCATAGTAGCACAAACTTCAAAAAACATAACCATTTCGGGGAAGGTTTTAGATAAAACCACTCAGCAACCACTGGAATTTGCAACAGCAATTTTACTCAACAGCACAAATAATGAAATTATTACGGGAAGTACAACCAATGCCAATGGAGAATTCAGTTTTGAAACATTGGCTGGAACTTATACAATAAAAGTGGAATTTATGGGCTTTAAAAACCATTTGATAAATAGTTTGGCCCTTAACAAAAACCTTCAATTACCTAATATTTCTCTTGAAGAGGATGCTGAGCAACTTAATAGCATCGAAATAATTGCAGAAAAATCAGCTATAGAATACAAATTGGATAAACGTGTGTTTAATGTTGGGCAAGATTTAATTTCGAAAGGTGGTTCGGCTAATGATATTTTAGGTAACGTCCCTTCAGTGAATGTTGATGCTGAAGGAGCAATAAGTTTAAGGGGGAATAGTAATGTACGCGTACTAATTAATGGAAAACCCTCGGTTTTAACGAACAATAATGGATTAGAGCAAATACCAGCTGAAAATATAGAAAAAGTAGAAGTTGTAACCAATCCCTCAGCTAAATATGATGCTGAAGGTACAGGAGGAATTATTAATATCATTTTAAAGAAAAATAAACGCAGTGGTTTTGGTAGTTCTTTACAATTATCCGCTGGAACGCCAGCAAATCAAAGCATAAATTATAATATCAATTATAAAACTGAAAAAATCAATCTTTTCTCTAACTTAAAATATAGTTATTTAAATTATGAATCGGAAGGATCTTATCTTAGAACAAATTATAACAATAATACCGTTTCATCAATTTTAAATGAAACCATCGAGGGTAATCGCAACAGAAAAATTTTCAACCTTTACTTTGGAGGTGATTATTACATCAATGACAATAATACCATTACACTAAGTTATTATCATCGTAATAATACCAGTAATAATGAAGTAAACTATGCTTTTAATTTTTTGGATGGTAATGAGAATATCGATAGCACACTTATAGCCAGGGAAAATTATAAAGAACCCCAAAAAGCGAATCAAATAGAACTTAATTATGTAAAAAGCTTTGAAAAGGAAGGGCAAAAATTTACTGCAAACGTTCAGTATGACTTCTGGAATGACGATGAGAATGAAACCATTTCTGAACAAGTACAATTCCCTGCAGTATCGGCCTTTACGACTAGAAAAAGCAGGGATATTGAAAGTAGTAAAGATTTCTTATTCCAATCAGATTTTAAACTACCGGTTTCTAAAAAAGCACATTTTGAAATGGGAATAAAAGGTGAGATACGAAGAATAAACAGTGATTATAAAGTTTGGAATAATTCGGTTATAATTGATAGTTTAGATAATGTATTACGTTACAATGAGGGCATTTATGGTGCCTATATTCAATACGGAAACAGTGAAAGAAAATTTCAATATTTGGTGGGGTTACGTGCTGAACATTCGAATACAAAAAGCACAGATAGAAAAAACCTATATAACACCAATAAAAAATACACAAAGTTATTTCCAACAGTGCATTTAACTTATAACTATACAGATTCTGCAAAAATGCAATTAAGTTATAGCAGACGTATTAGGCGACCAAGCTTTTGGCATCTTAATCCATTTGGAGGTATTGCAGATAACAGAAATATAAGAATTGGAAACCCTGACTTAAACCCGATGTACACCAACTCCTTTGAATTAGGTACTCTAAAAAGATGGAATAAATTTACTTTAAACCCTTCGGTTTACTACCAACAGACTTCTAATTTATTTGAAACCAAAGTTAACGTAAATGATGATGGTGTTTTGATTTCACAAATAGTAAATTCTGGTAAGGAAGATCGAATTGGAGCTGAATTGGTATCTACTTATTCCCCTTATAAGTGGTGGCGATTGTCAGGTGAAATTAATTACTATTCTTTTAAACAAAAAGGACTATATAATATTGATGATGCCACTTGGTTTACACGTGTAAATTCACATTTTAAATTCTCAAAATTGAGTTTTCAAACCAATTTTAATTATCGAGCAGCAAACCAAAGTGGGCAAACTTATTCGGAATCACAATATTGGGCGAATTTCGGATTAAGTAAGGACTTTTTGAAAGACAGAGCGACCATCACTTTCAACGTTAATAATGTTTTTAATTCAAGAGATAATGAACAAACCGTTACTGGAGAAAACTATATTATAAATAAATCTATGGTTTGGTCTGGAAGACGAGTAAGTGCCACACTTACATACCGTTTTAACAGGAAAAGAAATGAAAAAGATCGTTTACCTGACTAAGTGATAAATAATTTTGATAAAAAGCGGTCATCTTTAGTAAATTAGGATGACCGCTTTTATGTTATAGTCAAATAGACTTTAAGTATAATAAAAAATAAAATTCTATCTGGTCTTGATTTTACTTAATAGTAAAAAATAGAGTTATAATTTACCAACCATATTTTCTATAGAATACATACTTAGTTTAGAGTATTGTATTTTGATTTAATATCCTATTCATTACTCCAAGCAATAAAGCCACCTTTTAAATCACATATTTTTAAGAAACCCAATTGTGCTATTAATTTTCTTTTAGTTCTTGAAACAAACTATAAATTTACACTTAACTTTTTAAACTTAATCAATTTAATTTCAAATTAATGAGGTAGTTTGTTCTTTAGTAAACCATAGAACCATGTACCTAACAATGCTCCTACAATAACAATTATGATTGGGAAAAACCCTGCTCCTAAAAGTGTAAACATTGGACCTGGGCAAGATCCAGCTAATGCCCAACCTAAACCAAATATAATTCCGCCAAATAAGTAACGATAAATGCTTTTATTTTTATCTGAAAAAATTATTCGATCTCCGCTGATGGTTTTAATTTTATATCGTTTTATTAACTGAATAAAAACAATCCCTAATATTAAAGCGGAACCAATAATTCCGTACATATGGAATGCCTTAAATTGAAACATTTCATAAATCCTAAACCACGAAGCTGCTTCTGATTTTAGCATCACTATACCAAAGAAAATTCCGATTACTAGATATACTATACTTTTCATAACTTAAAAAATTAAAGGGAATATTAAATGAACCATCACTAAACCACCAATAAAAAAACCAATTACAGCAATTAGAGATGGTAACTGTAAATTACTTAAACCAGATATTGCGTGTCCAGATGTGCATCCTCCAGCGTATCTAGCTCCAAAACCAACTAAAACTCCTCCAATTAATAAAATAAAAATGCCCTTGACTGAACTAAATACAGTTGTGCCAAATAATTCTAAAGGGAGATAATTATTCCCTGCGCTTTTAAACCCTAGAGATTTTAGCTCATTTATGACTTCTTGGTTAATTTCTGGAGCATTTCCACCAGATAAATAATTAACAGCAATAAAACCGCCTATAACAGCTCCTAACATTACTAATAAATTCCATCGTTGTCCTTTCCAATCAAAACAGAAAAAGTCACATGTTTTACCTGCACCTAATGCTGTACACATAGTTCTTAAATTTGAAGACATTCCAAAATTCTTACCTACTAATAGTAATAATAGCATAGTTAACGCTATTAATGGCCCTGCTATATACCATGGCATTGGTTGATTTATTAAATCCATTTATCATTTTTTACATTACAAACTTAATACCTTTTTTGAGCTAAATAGGTAACTTTTTAGATATATTGTATTAAATATTTGAAAATATAGATGTCATTTTTATTATGCCTTTTAATATTAATTTTTAAGAAGAACCTTCACTAAATTTATCTAGTATAACTAACTTTATTTTTACTAATCAAAAAAAATAATTATCTAAAATATATTATCTAAAGGATTGCCAAAAATCAATTTAATTAAAATATAATCTTGTGTTATGGTGATTGTTATAAAGCCTTAGCTAGATGTATTGTTTAATTAAATTGTTGCTTAGCATCTTATAAAATTTATGTATTATATATTACTTTAATATAATTACAAACCATTCACTTATTCAAAAACTATCATCATGTTTTTAACATACTATTTCAATTAATGTTCTTTGGTTTTCGTAGCTTTGTATTATAAATGAAACAGTTATTCCATAAAATAGCATCTTTTTTAATGGCTTTTGTAGTGTTGTTCTCTACAATGTCATTCACTATTGATATGCATTATTGTGGAGATACTTTAGTAGATTCTGCTTTATTTAAAAAAGCTAAAAGTTGTGGAATGGAAATGCAAAATCCTTCAACAGAAGGTTGTGCTATTACCAAAAAAGATTGTTGTAATGATCAACAAGTAAAAATTGATGGACAAGACGAATTAAAAAGTTCTTATCATCAGTTAACAACAGAGCAGCAAGCTTTTGTTACATCATTTGCATATTCTTATCTAAACCTTTTTAAAGGATTTGATGAGGATAAAACTTCATTTTCAGAATCCCCACCTCCTCTCCTAGTCAAGCAAATATTCAAGCTTGATGAATCTTATTTAATTTGATTTATAAACAATAGACTGTATTATCCAGTGATATATTTCATTAGGATAATTTCTTGCATTCGGTGTTTTTCAACACCAATTGTCTAACTGTTTAAAAATCATAAACAATGCTAAATAAAAGCATCAAATATCTAATAGAAAACAAAATCATAGCAGTACTATTGCTCGCTCTTTTTATAGGTTGGGGAACAATAAACACGCCATTTACATGGGACACAGGTTTTTTACCTAGTAACCCAGTAGCAGTTGATGCTATTCCTGATATTGGGGAAAATCAACAAATTGTATTTACAAAATGGGATGGTAGATCTCCACAAGATATTGAAGATCAAATTACCTACCCCCTAACAACTTCTCTGCTTGGAATCCCTGGGGTAAAAACTATTCGTAGTTCGTCCATGTTTGGTTTTTCAAGCATCTATGTCATTTTTGAAGAAGATGTTGAATTTTATTGGAGTCGAAGCAGAATTCTTGAAAAATTAAATTCTCTTCCAAATAACCTATTACCAAATGGCGTTAACCCTTCTTTAGGACCTGATGCTACAGGATTAGGACAAATATATTGGTACACACTTGAAGGCCGTGATGAAAACGGTAATGTAACTGGTGGTTGGGATTTACAAGAATTGCGAAGTATTCAAGATTACTACGTAAAATATGCATTATCATCTGCAAAGGGTGTTTCTGAAGTAGCTTCTATTGGTGGTTATGTACAAGAATACCAAGTTGATGTAAATCCTGAGTTAATGCGTCAATACAATATTGGTTTACATCATGTTGTAAAAGCAGTAAAAGAGAGTAATAAAGACGTAGGAGCACAAACCTTAGAAATCAATCAGGCTGAATATTTGGTTAGAGGATTAGGTTATATTAAGTCTATTGATGATATAGGAAATGCGGTTGTTACTTCAGAAAATTATACCTCCATAAAAATTAAGGATATTGCAAAAGTATCGCTAGGGCCTGCAACCCGTAGAGGTATTTTGGATAAAGAAGGTGCTGAGGTAGTAGGTGGTGCTATAGTAGCTAGATATGGTGCAAACCCAATGGAAGTAATTAATCATGTAAAAGATAAAATCAATGAATTAAGTACTGGTTTGCCTTCAAAAGTATTAGCTGATGGAAGAACATCGCAACTTACTGTAGTTCCTTTTTATGATCGAACAGAACTTATAGAAGAAACCCTTGATACATTAAGTGAGGCTTTAACGCTTGAAATACTGATTACTATTCTGGTTATCATTATTATGGTTTACAATTTAAGAGCTTCTATTTTAATTTCTGGATTACTACCAGTAGCTGTATTAATGGTTTTTGTTACTATGAAACTGTTTAATGTAGATGCCAATATCGTAGCACTTTCTGGTATTGCTATTGCTATTGGAACTATGGTTGACGTAGGAGTTATACTTGCTGAAAACATGATACGTCATCTTGATGATGAAAAATTGCGACTACGTGAAGATGGAACAGCGTTTACCATTAATGAAGTGGTGTACAATGCGACATCCGAAGTATCTGGAGCCATTTTAACTGCTGTTTTAACTACCATTATCAGTTTTGTGCCTGTGTTTACTTTGATAGGCGCCGAAGGAAAACTGTTTAGACCTTTAGCCTTTACTAAAACAATGGCTTTATCTGCTTCTTTGGTAATTGCCTTATTTATAATTCCACCGTTTGCTGCGTATTTTTTCAAAAAATCAACGATTAAAAAAACGTTCATCTATATCATAAATAGTGCTTTAATAGTTTCCGGAATTATAACAATGTTAAGTGGTTATTGGTTAGGTGTCACATTAATTGCTTTTGGAGTAACAGGTTTATTGAACTTAATGGGGAAACTCGAAAAGAAAAAAGTAAACGGTATCAATATCATCATTTCGGCAGCTGCTATTGTATTTCTTCTTGCCGAATATTGGAGACCATTGGGTTTTGAGAGAAGTATTTTTATCAACTTAATATTTGTAGCTATTATTTGTTTCGGAATTCTAGGTGTTTTCTCTATTTTAAGAAAGTATTATGGTCAAATTCTAAAATGGGCTTTAGCCAATAAACTGTTATTTTTAATTATTCCTGCGACAGTACTTATCTCTGGAGTGTGGATAATGAATAATACAGGAAAGGAATTTATGCCTT
>Ga0209396_1006782_pt1 | contig 10402 bp, 10 predicted proteins | sample GOMGulsemesocosm_6_FD_184638 | JGI IMG/M metagenome (GOLD analysis project Ga0209396, IMG submission 184638) | Methane-oxidizing microbial communities from mesocosms in the Gulf of Mexico - GOM8C Gulf of Mexico (SPAdes) (version 2) | ecosystem: Environmental > Aquatic > Marine > Cold seeps... | reverse complement strand
ACAGCCTTCAATCACACTGCGAACACTTTTAACACCCGCTTTATGCCCTGCCAAACTTGGCAGAAAGCGCTTCTTGGCCCAGCGGTTATTACCGTCCATGATAACCGCTATATGGCGGGGTATTTGTACGTCCGCCGGGAGATTTAGCTCTGTTTTTATTTTCATAGCAAACTGCTACGCGCCACTTTAAAACACTATTTAAAGCAGCTAACGCAACTTAAATTTCCATCAAGTCCGTTTCTTTCTTCTCAAGCAACTGGTCAATTTCAGCGACGAATTTATTCGTCAACTGTTGTACTTTGTCTTGAGACTTACGATCTTCATCTTCAGAGATTTCCTTCTCTTTTAGAAGATCTTTTATATGGCTATTGGCATCGCGACGAGCGTTGCGCACTGAAACTTTACCGTTCTCCGCCTCAGCTCTCGCCTGACGAATAAAGCCTTTACGTGTCTCTTCAGTCAATGCTGGCATTGGCACTCTGATCCGCTCTCCGGAGGTAGCAGGATTCAAGCCCAGTGCAGATTTCATAATAGCTTTCTCTATCTCGGGAACCATAGGCTTTTCCCACGGGACGATCGCTAAGGTGCGAGCATCTTCAACTGATATGTTAGCAACTTGTGACAGCGGCACCATAGCACCGTAATAATCCACCATGACTGTATCTAAGATACTCGGGTGCGCCCGGCCAGTACGGATTTTTTTAAAATTCTCTACTAATGCCGTCGTACTCTTTTGCATACGAGCTTCAGCATCTTGCATAATCTCATTCAGCATATTTTTCTCCAGTATATTCTTCACTGCTTACCAATGTACCTTCCGTGCCACCCATGACCAAATTCACTAATGCACCCGGTCGATTCATATTAAAAACACGAATTGGCATATTGTGATCACGCGTTAAACAGATAGCTGTCAAATCCATCACTTCTAGCTGCTTCTCTATAAGCTCATCATAACCTAAGTGCAAGTAACGCTTTGCCGATGCATCCTTCATAGGGTCGGAAGTATAGACACCGTCAACTTTGGTCGCTTTTAAAACCACATCAGCATCTACTTCGATACCTCTTAAACAAGCCGCTGTGTCTGTGGTGAAAAATGGATTACCTGTACCCGCAGAGAAGATTACCACATCTCCCTGGCTCAAGTAACGCATTGCATGACGCCGATCATAGTGATCAACCACGCCGCTCATTGGGATAGAGGACATGACTCTGGTGGTGATATTAGCCCGCTCCAGAGCGTCACGAAGCGCCAGCGAGTTCATCACTGTTGCAAGCATCCCCATATGATCACCGGTAACCCTGTCTAAGCCGTTGGCACTGAGTGCAGCGCCTCGAAACAAGTTGCCACCACCAATAACAATACCTACCTGCACCCCGATACCAATCAACTGGCCAATCTCCAGCGAAAGACGGTCAAGTACTTTAGGGTCTATGCCAAAGTTCTCTTCACCGGTAAGCGCTTCACCACTAAGTTTTAATAGTATTCTCTTATATTGAGAAAGTTTCTTATTAGACGCAGTAGGCATTTAAAATTCTCCAATTACAATTTAGCAACAAATCCCGTAAGCCAAGGCATTTGCTTAGGTTGCAGATATAAAAAAGCGCATACTGCCATCTTAGCCGCATGCGCTTGAAACTACAGCATATATTAGCTTTTTAGCTGTGCTGCCACTTCGTCTGCGAAGTCGACAACTTCAACTTCAATACCGTCGCCTACTTCTAAGCGCACAAACCTGACAACTTCGCCGCCAGCGGCTTTAACCATTGCGCCAACTTTTTGCTCAGGATTTTTAACAAACGCCTGTTCAACTAAGCTATTTTCAGCCAAGAACTTACCGATACGTCCGATAACCATTTTCTCTGCAATTTCAATAGGCTTACTAGCCATATCAGGCTGAGCCATGATGATATCTTTTTCTTTCTGCACTTCATCGGCCGGCATATCGTCTTTGTTGACAACACGTGGGCTGGTAGCTGTAACGTGCATAGCAACATCTTTAGCCACTTCACCATTCGCGCCTTTTAGCTCAACAAGTGCGGCGATACGATTGTTTGAGTGTACATATGCAGCAACGCATTCGCCTTCAACCAAAGAAATACGACGCAAGCTAATATTCTCACCGATTTTCTGTACCAGCGCATCGCGGGTAACAACCATCTCTTCAGTCATAATTGCAGCTACATCTGTAGTCTTAGCAGCAAAAGCAGCCTCTGTGATTTTCTTAGCAAAGCTTAAGAAATTCTCTTCACGAGCAGCAAAATCAGTTTCAGAGTTAACTTCAACGATAACACCGTAAGATCCGTCTTCTGCAACTTTCGCCAGAACCACACCATCTGCAGCAGTACGACCAGCTTTTTTGGCCGCTTTCATACCTGAAGACTTGCGCAACTCTTCAATTGCTTTTTCTACATCACCGTCCACAGCACGCAGTGCTTTTTTGCACTCCATCATGCCCAAACCAGTACGGTCACGTAATTCTTTTACTAACTTAGCCGAAACAGCCATTTTCTCGCCCCTTTGATTGTCATCAATCAACATTCAAAAAAAGGGGAGCGAGGCTCCCCTTTTTAGATCTAATATCTTAACTCGTTTAATTCAACAAACAGTTAGCTGCTTATTTAACTTCAACAAATTCGCTTTTATCGCCAGCTGCTACTTCTGAACCTTCAGTACAAGCATCGGCCATTGAACCAACGTAGATCTGAATAGCACGAAGTGCATCATCGTTACCAGGGATAACGTAGTCGATGCCATCTGGATTGCTGTTAGTATCAACAACGCCGATCACCGGGATTCCAAGTTTATTTGCTTCGTTGATAGCAATACGCTCGTGATCAACATCGATTACGAACAACGCATCAGGAAGACCGCCCATTTCCTTGATACCACCGATTGAACGCTCAAGCTTTTCCATTTCACGTTGACGCATCAACGCTTCTTTCTTAGTTAGCTGTGTGAACGTTCCATCATCGAACTGTGCTTCAAGCTCACGTAGACGACGAATTGACTGACGGATAGTCTTGTAGTTAGTCAGCATTCCGCCTAACCAGCGATGGTTAACGTAAGGCATACCAGCGCGGCGCGCTTCTTCTTTGATGATTTTGCTCGCAGCACGCTTAGTACCAACGAACAAGATCTTGTTTTTGTTGCCAGCCATATTCTTAACGATACTTAGAGAATCGTTTAACGCAGGTAGCGTGTGCTCTAAGTTAATGATATGAATTTTGTTACGTGCGCCGAAGATGTATTGATTCATCTTAGGGTTCCAGTAACGAGTTTGGTGACCAAAATGTACGCCTGCTTTAAGCAGCTCACGCATTGTAACTTGTGCCATTGTAAACTTTCCTTTAGTGTTTGGGTTTGACGTCCACACATCCCATATACTAACCTTTGAGCAATTTCGCAGGCACCCAGTAGACGTGACGATGTGTGTGTGATTTTTTTCACCGAGTAACAGCGTATCTATTCTCGGGCGCATTTTATAACATAAAACTCGCCTTAACTGAAGGAAAACCTCCTCTGTTCGATAGAATTTCGCTACAATACAGAAAAACTTTTAGGCACGCTAAATACAAGGTACTACTACCCATTTAGCTTGCCAGCCCACACAACTTTTAGGCCATACACAAAACATGACTATACTCGTTAAAACTGCTGATGAAATTGCAAAAATGCGCATCGCCGGAAAACTGGCAGCAGATGTTCTGGAAATGATCGAACCTCATGTTGTTGCTGGTATAACCACCAACCAATTGAATCAAATTTGTCATGATTACATTGTTGACGTACAGCAGGCTATACCTGCTCCGCTGGATTACCACGGCTTCCCTAAGTCCATCTGTACTTCAGTCAACCAAGTAGTCTGTCACGGCATTCCCAACGACAAAGCCCTCAAGTCCGGCGACATCATTAATATCGATATCACCGTCATCAAGGACGGTTACCACGGCGATACCAGCAAAATGTTTTTTGTCGGTAAAGTATTGCCCCACGCCAAGCGCTTAGTCGAAATCACCCAAGAGTGCCTGTACAAAGCGATGGAACTGGTCAAACCTGGTGCCCATCTGGGAGATTTTGGTCAGATCATCCAGCAATACGCCGAGAAGAACCACTACTCTGTGGTTCGCGAGTACTGCGGACACGGTATTGGCGCCCAGTTCCACGAAGACCCGCAAGTACTACATTATGGTCGTGCAGGCACTGGTGAGATGTTAATGGAAGGTAATATTTTCACTATCGAGCCTATGATCAACGCCGGCAAGCGCCAGGTAAAACTCAATAAAAAAGACGGCTGGACAGTGGAAACCAGCGATCGCCGCCTCTCCGCGCAATGGGAGCACACCATTCTAGTGACGGCCGATGGTTACGAAGTACTCACTCAACGCAGTGAAGAGAACTTCTAACTCGCTTAAGCTGCTTGTTTGATTCACAGATCAAGAGAGCAGCTAAAGTATGTACCCGAGCCAATAACAGAGACAGCGACAACAGCATGGCCAAGCAGCCCAACCAACAAGTAGACATCAGCCTTTTCTTCGATGTAGCGAACTTCAGACAACAGTTAGCAAGTTGCGACAGCCCTATTACTGTTTTTAAGCAAGCTCTCACTGAGATGCGCGAGAACATGGACAGGGAGTTCCTGGCCAAAATCGACATCGCCAAGCTTATTTACGGTCGCTCGCTACTGCTGGACATATTATTAACCAGCGCCTGGGAGCTATTCAGCTGGCCTGCAGACGAACAAGTATCACTGATTGCAGTCGGGGGCTATGGCAGAGGAGAGCTGCATCCGCACTCAGATATAGACTTATTGCTGCTCTTTGACGGTGCAGAACCTGAGCAATACCAACAGAGCATCAGCAGTTTTCTAACCTTGCTGTGGGACATAAAGCTAGATGTAGGATCAAGCGTACGCAGCATTCAGGAGTGCTACGACCAATCCAAAGATGACATCACTATCGCCACCAACCTAATCGAATCGCGCACGATTACCGGCTGCCCCAGTTTACGCCAGCACATGTACGAGCGAGTCATCTCCGAGAAAGCCTGGAGTGCCAAAGGCTTTTTTCAGGGCAAACTGGCCGAGCAAAAAATTCGCCACCAACAAACCAACAACACCGAATACAACTTAGAACCCAACTTGAAGAACTCCCCGGGTGGATTGCGTGATATCCACACCATCGGCTGGGTTGCTAAACGCTATTTTGGCGCCACCTCTATTCACGACTTACAGGAACACGGCTTCATTACCAACTCAGAATTAGCCACACTTAACAAGGGTTGGAATTACCTCTGGGAAATCCGTTACGCACTGCACATGATCAACAGCAAACGTGAAGACAGGCTGCTGTTTGATCACCAGCGCAGCTTGGCCGAAATTTTTGGCTTTTGCGACCAGAAAGGGAAAATGGCTGTAGAACAGTTTATGGGCAAGTACTACCGCGTCGCCATGCAAATGGCCGGGTTTAATGATCTACTGCTGCAACACTTCGAAGAGATTATCGACACTGCCGACGCTAAAAAAATACAACCCCTAAACAACCGCTTTCAGCTAAGCGACAACTTCATAGAAGTGACTCATGACAAAGTCTTCAAATACCACCCATTTGCACTAATGGAGCTGTTTGTCTTGCTGGCGCAAAACAGAAACATTGCCGGCGTCAGGTCCTCCACTATTCGCCTGATTCGAGAGCACTGGTACTTAATTGACGATGACTTTCGCTCTGACATTCGCAACACCTCTCTTTTCATGGAACTATTGAGACAAAAAGAAGGTGTGTCCACTGAATTAAAACGCATGATTCGCTATGGTATCTTGGGACTCTACTTACCCGAGTTCGGACGCATCGTCGGACAAATGCAACACGATTTATTCCACATCTATACTGTAGATGCGCACACTGTAAAAGTTATACGTAAGTGTCGCCAGTTCAGGCACCAAGAGCACCGGGAACAGTTCCCGATCGCTCACAGCCTGGTCAACAAACTACCTAAAATTGAACTCTTATACATAGCGGCGCTGTATCACGATCTGGGCAAAGGAAGAGGGGGAGACCACTCGGAACTTGGCTCTATAGACGTTTTGGAATTCTGTAAAATTCATCGCCTCGGCAAGTGGGACTCGCAGCTTATCGCCTGGCTAGTACGCAACCATTTATTAATGTCTATGACGGCGCAGCGCAAAGACATTTCCGACCCGGAAATAATTCAGACCTTTGCCGAGCAAGTCGGAGATATGACACATCTTGACTATCTGTATGTGCTTACTGTGGCTGACATTAACGCCACCAATAACAGCCTTTGGAACAACTGGCGCGCATCTTTGATGCGTCAGCTCTATGGCGAGACCAAACTGGCCCTAAAGCGCGGTTTAGAAAACCCAGTTAACCGCCAGGACTTAATCGAACAAGTACAACAAGAAGCCCTGGAGATACTCGACAGCGCCAATATTGATGAAAGCAGAGTCGCCGAACTCTGGTCAAGCATCACTGAAGACTACTTCATCCACGAGAGCGCCAAGAGCATTGCCTGGCACACTAAGGCCATCTTAGAGCGCGACAAACGCGACAAAACCTTAGTACTGATACAAAAAACGTCACTGAGAATGCATGAGGGAGCCTCTGAAGTTTTCATTTACACCAAAGACGCCGACAAATTATTTGCCGTCACAGTCACCACCTTTGACCAGCTATCTTTAAGTATTCAGGACGCCAGAATCTATCAGACCCAAGGCGAGTACAGCTTCACCACTTACACTATTTTGACCCAGGAAAACAAAGCCATAGCCGACAACAGCAAAACACTGCGGGACATTAAACAGACCCTCAGTAAAAAACTGTCTTCTCCAAAGCGCTACTCTTCGATTATCAGGCGCCGTGTCAGCAGACAAATGAAATTATTTTCCATTCCCAGTAAAGTAACATTTACTACCGACAGCAGCACCCACTACACTCAGGTAGAAGTCATTTCCCCTGACAGGCCCGGTCTGCTGGCAGTTATCGGAGAAGTATTTGCCACTCACAACATTGTAGTGTGTAAAGCCAAAATTGGCATTGTCGGTGAACGGGTCGTCGATCAGTTTTTTATCACCGACTGCAGTGGCGCTTTAGTCGAAGATCCAGAGTTCATCCACTTATTGCAAACCGAGATTTGCAGACAACTAGACCAGCACGTCAGTGCTGCTCATCACTAATTTTTATATCAAGAGATGCCGATCATGGACCAACAGACCCAAACTGAAATAGAAGCCGCTGCTTTTCGCCGCCTATTGGAACACTTAGATTCACGTAAAGATGCACAGAACATCGATTTAATGAACCTGGCTGGATTTTGTCGCAACTGCCTTTCCAAATGGTATAGAAGTGCAGCACAAGATAGAGGAGTAGAAATGGATTACGACCAGGCCCGGGAGGTTATATACAAGGAGCCTTACACCAGCTGGAAAGATAAATATCAACAACCCGCTAGCGCTGAACAGCGTGCCGCCTTTGAAAAAGCATTCGCTAAAACCAACAAAGAAAAATAGTCTTTTGGCTATCAGCTTGCATAGCAGGTTCTATGCAAGCTATAACAGATATAGACGATGCCTAATTATTATTTACAATCCACGCCTGCTGTACTTGCCCAGCAGTTACTTCCAGGATAGTCGCATAGACATCATCTTGAACTGGATAGGACTTGACCACCCTGGCACCGCGAACAATCCCCGCCACTGCGGTTTTAAAATTATCATTTATCAGCACCATATCCTCTACTGTACTAGTACTGGAAATGTACTGACCGTGGACCATAGCAGCAAGCTCCTGGTAAGCCCTTAACTTTGAGGCGCGGATCGCATTTATTACTTTTTCACCTCTGCTCTTTCCCGGCTGCACACTGATAGGTGCGTACCCCGTAGCCCTGTAAGCTGCAGCGCTATTTTTAGAAGAAAGCGACCCGGAGCTTAAATTACTGAGCTTTTTGGAGGCTGTTTCACAACCCGCCAATGACACTATCAGCGCCAGCAAACTGGTTTTTATAATCAAATTCAACTTAGTAATCTCCTGCTGCGGCTAGCCGCCATTTTCAATGATATAGCCTTTATTCAGAGCATCTATGGGATCGTAGCCCGGCAAGAAACTCTCCAGGCGCGAATAGGCGATGTGACTCTGCCCACTCGCAACTACCTGCCGAGTAATCACATCTAACACTCTGGCATTGAGCACTATGCCATCCCCGTGTTTGGCATAAGTACCTGTCAAAATGTAATAAATTTTATACTGCTGCTGTAGAGTGGGCAGCGTGCCTTTAGTCACTGCCGACTTTTCGGTAGTGACCAAGCTAACCGCCCGATAATCTACCATGTTATAACCGCGCTGCTGCATCGGAAAGACAAAACTCTCAGAGATACGAGCACCAAATAAATCATCATCTACGCTGCGCTGCAGTGATTTAAAAGGGAGCACCGCCACCGGCAAGCGCTTTACTCTGTTTTGTCGCAACCCCAGCACCATCTGCTCGGCCATTTGCGCTACCGCTTCGCTAACCGGATCCAAATAATTGGGAGAGATTGGCGTTATCGCCGTTTCTGCAGGCTTGGCAAACTCAGCCAAACTATCTATTTCGATAGCTTTTTGCACAATTTCGCGCGCCTTCTCAGTCGACATTTCTCTCGAGAAAACTGAATTAGTGCCCTGAGCGGCACAGCCACTTAGGAGTAAAACTAAAATAATGGAAATACTCTTCATGCTTTATAACCTATTCACTAGTCGCAGCTATATTTTTTGGCTATCCGCGTTGCAGTAAAAAACATTTAATACACCACACTGCAAATGACCACCACTACTTCATCCATTCATTTTAAAAGGAACTACAATTCTTATACAAAGCAACATCTTGCCAAGTCCTCTGGGCCCTCTTTGATCTGCTTCGGGATTATTGGCAATATTACACTAAATTTCCATACTCTCATATGCACTCTATTCGCTATAGCTGATAAATGTATTATAGTGTCAAAATCCCTGGGCTAGACGAGCACCAAATAGATACTTGCTAGCCACTTAGGTACATTAATAGTTCACTGGCATCTACGCTGGTGCCGACTTACAACCAATTACATTATCGGTAAATGACAAATTATGTTGAGTTCTAACAAATTAAGCGCTCTTATGAGTTTGCCACGCAGCATTTTTATCTCGCTCTGCATCTTTGTCAGTACCCAGTCAGCAGCGGTAACTGTTCAGGCAACCGGCCAGGCGTTGATTGTCAACGGCGATCTGAGCAGCGCCCGAAGCATCGCCATTAATCGTGCGAGGGCGCAGGCCGCATTACAAGCCAACGCCTTCATTAGTACACAGCAACATTTAACCCAGGGAGTGATAACTGAAGATCAATTGTCAATCACCTCTCTGGCTAATGTCGGTCGCGCCAAAGTTATCAGCGAAAAAATTAAAAGCAATGTACTCAGTATATTGATCAGTGTCGATATCATCAGCCACAACCAGTGCAGCAACGGTAAATCGGCCAACAAACACCGCAAGAGAATCGCTATTGCCGCTTTCCCTATGCTCGACCCGAGCCAGTCTAAAATAGGTCGATTGCGTAATATTGAGTCCAGCCTGGCATCCGAACTGGTTAAAAGACTGGCGGATGACGACAACATTGAAGCGTTAAACGCAGGCCACCTGATGCTCCAGTCTGAAGTTTCAATAGCTGCGACCCAGCAGCTGGCCAGGGGTTCACTAACCACAGTGTTACAACAGACTCGACAATTAGAAGTGCAATACATTGTCTCTGGAGTGGTCCGCGATATCTCAATGCTAACCCCCAGCGTCTTCAGGCAAAAAAACTATTTTATCGACAAATACAATAAATACGACTATCTCAGCAGCAAGTATATGCGCGCATTTGAGGTAGAGTTGTTTATTCACGACGGTTTCACCGGCGCTTTAATCAGCCAGAAGAGCTTCAGAACGGCGGGACTTTGGGGCAACAACGACAGACAAAAGTTCGGTTTTGCCAGCAGCCCATTTTGGCAACTGGATTACGGCAAACAAGTACAGTCAAAACTGGACCAGATGGCCGATGAAATCAGCGCCACCCTAAGATGTAACGACTTTACTGTGGAGATATCCCGTACTGACCAGAACAGCATCTGGCTTAAGGCTGGGCGCACAGCTGGAATTAAAGCCGGTGACCAGTTTGATGTGTACCGCAAATCGACTTTTTACGACAGGCAACAAAACCCGACCATAGAACTAAACAAAACGGCACTAATGCTAACCATTAAAGAAGTTCAAGCCAATTCAGCCAGAGGTTCAGTCAACGGCCTGACAGGTCAAAACAATATCCAATCCGGTGACATTCTGATCTCCAGATAAGCGCCTCACTTGAAAGCGCTCGCCATAAACTGCCACAGACTGT
>Ga0209396_1006780_pt1 | contig 10406 bp, 8 predicted proteins | sample GOMGulsemesocosm_6_FD_184638 | JGI IMG/M metagenome (GOLD analysis project Ga0209396, IMG submission 184638) | Methane-oxidizing microbial communities from mesocosms in the Gulf of Mexico - GOM8C Gulf of Mexico (SPAdes) (version 2) | ecosystem: Environmental > Aquatic > Marine > Cold seeps... | reverse complement strand
CCCCACATCTATCTTGGAAATAGGCTCTGGACCAGGTCATTTGGCAGAAAAAATATTGAATTCAACTGAAGTAGAAAAATATGCTTTATTTGATTTAAGCGAATCGATGAATTATATCGCTTTGAATTGTTTAAATGCTTATCAGGAAATTTTAGATATTAATGTTGGAGATTTTCTCGAAAAAACTGATTATGTTAATCTTAACAATTTCGATATTGTTGTTTGTATGCAAACCATTCATGAAGCTGGCGATAAAAATTTAGCCCCAGATATTTATAAACATATCAGTGAAACGCTAAAACCAGGAGGGTGTTTTCTAGTTTGTGACTTTATACATGACAAAACAGGGATGGATAACAATACAATGTACATGACAAGTGACGAACAAAGAGAGGCGTTACTTGAAAGTGGCTTTAAGTCTCCTGTTTTACTTTCTAAGTATAGTGGTTTAACACTTTACAAAGCTTATTGTTAAGTCATGTTTTTCAGTTAACGATAGAGCTCATCAGACAGCTAGTTATAAGTTTAAATTCTCCCGTTTATCTTCTCATTTTAAAAACAGTACAGTTAATGAAATAGCCAAATGTTTTGAATGATAACCAGCTTAAATTTATCAACTTATCGCTTAACCTCTTGTGTCGTATATAGGCATGGCATCTGTATTATGACTACAGCAAAGACTAATGTGAATAGACATTACTAACAATATTATTTCAACAAGAATAATCAGTGGAACCAACAGTTTCAATAGATAATGTTTGCGAGCTAAATCGATGTTTAGACATAGAATTGAGACTCACTCATAAGCTGTCGAGATTGAGGTACAGTAATGATCACTTTGTGCGCAGAGGGGAAGTCAGAAGTAATTAACTTTAACTTCTCCTGTAGTATCAAGAGGAGTCATTACAATTTAGATTTACAAAGCGAATCTTTCCCACAAAACGAGACTGTCATAATTAATAAAAAAGCAGTCCTAAAAGGACTGCTTTGGTGGTTTAAAGTTACTGATTTTTCAGAGACAAACTGATGCTGCCACGTTCAAATATAGCTTTATCTTTTTGCAAGGACGTTAGTGTCACCCTCGTATTTTAATATTTCCAAATCGTTCGAACGAACCAGTTCGATTGTTTCATTTTGGCAATTACCCTTTTTTTGTTTTCGTTTATTTACAAACGCAGTGCCTGAATTGGTAGATTTGTAGTAATTAACACTCATTGATTTATATTTAAACTTACCAAGTCCTTTTTTATTCATTCGCATCTGAGTTAACTTTAAAGAACCATTACCACGAGTATCAGTTTGAAATTGAATGGTTCCATTTAACTCTACTAGTTTCGAATCACCGTTTTTTTGCGTAGCATAACCTTTATATGAAAAAGGAAATTTATTGAAAGTAGGACCATACGATCTATTTACAATATTAAGTGAGTCAAATGATGAAAAATCATATTCATAGCTAATATTGCAACTGGAAGAGTATACCCATAAATCACCTTCTTGGATTAGTTTTTTACGTCTTACTTTTCGGGCAATCTGTTGTAATGTTAACTTGTATTTGTGCTTCTCAACTTTTAAGAGGTTTATGTGCTCATCTTCAAACACAGATATTCCGATACGATTACTAAAACTTTCCGTTTCCGCTCTTAAGCGTTTAAATTCATTGGTTAAACCTGTTGCTGAGAGTAGTTTGTTTTTATCCAATGTTTTGAGTAGTTCAAACCGCTTTGAGGCAGCAAGTTGCTCAACAGGCTTGTTATTGCTTGAAAATTGTCCTAATGATAATTTATCAAACATCTCAATTACTGATTTATTCAAGTTATCGAGATTGTCATTCGAACTAGCATACGACGCTGTCAGCTTACCTATTGAAGAAAGTATTGATGCTTGAGCTTGATCGAGTTCTTTTTGGAGAAGTATCACTTCATCTCTTTGATTTAACGCAGCTAATGCCAACACAGCTGAAATACGCTTTATGTTGTTGTTGATCTTGTTATTAACATCAGCGCTTGGAAGGTGTTTTTTTAATTCTGATATAGATAGGCCTTTGTAACTATCAATGCCCTTTAGTCTAGTTTCAGTATTAACGACAGCTTGGTGGTAAAAAACATCTGCTTGATTAATGTCTACAGCACTATCTTTAACAATATCGTTGATTGCTTTGGGATATTGAGTTCTTGCATCTCGAACAAGCCTAGCTTGCGCTGCTTCTTTTTTAGCCCTGTCTTGTTTCGCTGCTAGTATTCCCTTTTGATAGAATTTATATGCTGCTGTGTTATTAACAAGTGTTGTTATCACATCTCCTTTGTAACTGTTGAGGCATTCTTTTGCTATTGAACTCAGATCTTGCAAGTAAGATGGCATATTCCTAGATTGCTTGAGTCGTAGAGATGAATATTGATTATTTGCTTCAGCAAATGAGGTTACTGGCTTGGCATCAGGTTTCATTAATAGCCAGTCATTCATCAGGGCTAGTTCACAATAAAAATTCTTTTCAGTGGTTTTAGGAGAATGTATTAATTCTACAGAAAGCGCTTTAGAGGCTAGAATCATGCAGTAATCGAGCATGTTATTTTCGTGGCATATTTCTGAACTGGAATCTTCTTTAACTAATGTAGAATACACAGTAGCGAGGCTGTGTGCTTGCATTACAGTAATAAGTTTCGTAAGTGGGTAATCTTCAAAATTATTTTTCGTGAAATAGGGTTTATAAGCTTTACCCAATTCTTTCATGACATTAAAATCAATGATGTCTAATATAGACTTTATTTCTGAAATTTCCATAGAACGAAAATGGTGTTTACCTGTTTTTTCTCTCGTACCATAGTAGTCAACTAAGGATTCTAAATATTCTATCGTTATGTCTTTTAGTGGGCTTTTTGATTCCAGATCGTCGATAGTTTCGATAATAGATTTCAACTTCTGACTATAAATTTGACTGTGTTTTGATTGTTCGCTGTTTTGAAGTTCTTCAAACAAAGCTTTAACTTGTTGTTTAAGTGCTTGAGCTGATGCAAGAAAGTCAGCTCCATCGTCTAAATCAAATACTATGTCCTTGTCGAACTTTACGTAACTACCAATTTCATAGTTTTTATCAAGTTCACCAGAAACTGATTGGATTTGGAGGGTTACGGTTGACCAACTACTTGATGTTTCCAAGCCACGTAGATGGGCAGTTTCATCAAGTAAATTTTGGTTAGGTATTACAATTAAAGTATCGTCTGCAAAAGAAGAATTAAATACAAAAAACGATACTAAGGTTAAGTATGCGATTAACTTCATGTCCATATTCCTTGTTATTATATTAAGTTTTTTTGTTATAGTTTACTTAGTTTTTTTTCCTAAAAAACGCAAAGTTTATAATTTAGCCTTTCTAAAATTACATTTAATTAATATTAGATATCCTCTCACTCCTATCTTATCTAATCCCATTTTTGCTAAAGGTTTGAAAACCAGTTTAAAAATAATAAGGTTAGTATATAATCCGGCACTGTACAATTTTCAATCGTTTCTTTGTCCAAAATGAGTCACTCCCGTTTTAACAGATACATATTTGCAAGATCAAACACACTTTAGACTATTTTTGTTCAGGCGTATTTTCCATTAAATAGAGAGGTATCCCACAATATAAATGCCTTACAAGCTAACTTGGTTTTATAAATAGCCGGTCTAATACTTATGTCCGTTCACGTATCTATAGCGTACATAATTTGAGAGGTTTCAGGAGATAGATTTAGTCCGCAGTGTGGCACTTTCTGCCCTTAACGTCTCACTTGAAAAAACTCGTGAATTCTAAATGAAGCTGATATTTTGCTAACGACTTCTTGGTGCTTTGCCGACGTTAGCTACTGGTTGTTCTTTAGGTCAACTGCTTAGTCTTGTTCCAGATAGCCAAATACGGACGTTAGCATTGAGGATTACCTTATGACTGCTAAAAGCAGTCATGGTTGGAATAACTTTAAGCACTATTCATAGTTTTTTCTTCCTTTCATATATCTAATTGTTTTTTTTCCATTTAGTGTTAATCAAATCATTACTTTTTTACTGACGGTAATTTAAAATGTTTTGAGCAATATTAGTGTTTTAAATAATAGAAAGGCGGCTGGTAGCATAAGTAACAACCCCATAATAATATTAAACACTAGACGTATATTTCTTTGCTTTAGGTGATGAGAGAATGCATGACCAAGCCAAGCCCAAATGCATAAGAAAACAAAAGACACACTGGAAATAATAGTGAGTAAAATAGCCAAAGCCAATTGTGGCAGATACACACGCCCCAACTCGGCACTCAAGGTTGATACCAGCAATAGTGCTTTGGGGTTAACGAATTGAAAAAGAAATACTCCGTTAAATGAAAAGTGCATACTATTTCGTGTTTTATTTTCTTCTTTCTTTGCATCATTATTTGTTTGATATAATGATTTTTCTTTTAGTTCTTCGACAATCATTTTTCCGCCGACATAAACCAGATACCCAGATCCTACGAGGGTGACTATATTCAGCAACCAAGGCAATGACTCAATAGTTGCACTTAGCCCAAGCCAAACAACAAAGCTTAATGCTATGTTTCCTGAAATAATGCCCGCAATCATCGTTAGAGCTGATGTACTTCCTTGTTTCGAAGCTGCCTGCATAACTATAAAATTATTCGGCCCGGGGGTGAGTGTTGCAAATGTTGCTATGCTGAGTACTGCTAAAATAGATTCCATAGTATTACTTTATTTTACTATTAATTAATGTGACGAATAAACAATAAAAGCTACTTATAAGCGACCGTATTTAAAATCACTATCTCGCCATTGTTTGACGCCACTTTTATCTGTCCTAGTGCTTCTCTGTGATGGTTTTGATGCCAGTCGGCGTATAAAGGAACTGGCAATATTTGGTCGGTATCATAATTATTTTTATGAATCGCATCAAAATTGACTGTGTTCTTGAAGTTAAAGGAAGAATAAATATCTCGGGCATAAGACCATAAATTAGGATATTCCGTCAGTCTTTTGCGTGAACAGCGACTATGTATAAAGTAGTCAAGGTCAAAGCGAATCAACGTCGGGAATAAGCGCAAATCAGACTCCGTCAGAAGTTCACCATACAAAAATCGACTATTTTCCAGCCTTTTGTCGAGCTGTTCCAACATATTAAACACTTGCTCAACGGATTCATTATAAGCTGCTTGCGTTTTAGCGAAATTGGCACGGTATACACCATTGCTAAGCTGGTGATAAATACTGGCATTGAGTTTTTCCATATCAGTAGCTAGCGTGGACGGCACTAAAGTAAAATCAATGTTAGCTTTACCTTGTTTGTTCTTGATTTGTACCTTGTCAAAAGCACTGATAATTTTTTCAGACTCATTGCTGATTATGGTTTTTGTTTGACTGTCCCATAAAATAGGTACTGTAGATCTGCCTGTATAAGTAGACAGATCTAAGGTATATAGTTGGTGTAGATTAGTTATCTCTATGCTAGTGCCTGGTATTAACCAGGGCGCACCAAAATTAGCAGGATAACCTTCAATTCTGTCTCCGCCTGTTATATGTAAAGGAATGTATGCTTGCAGACCTTTGAATTCTCTTATAAGCATGGTTCTGTGAGACCAAGGACAGGTCCATGAACCAATCAATACAAACCTACCTGGCTGTTTTGCTATTGCGGTAATAATCTCATTATTAATGTCAGTGTTGTGAACACTGATAGAGCGCTGATAACCCCCTTTTACTATGATGGATTCATCATGTGTCCAATTTCCGTCAATCAACATACCCATAAGATGCTCCTGTTTGTGACTATATATGAAATTACTAATCGAATTGTCAGAGCAAAAACAAGCTTCTTAGGCAGTAACTGGAATTACATGACAACGAAACTATGGTATCTTCGGTGAAGAAATATAAACAGGCAAATTTCATCACTTATACGTGAGTTTATTTAACATATGAGAAAACTTCCTCCACTTAACGCTGTTAAGGCATTTGAAGCAACGGCTCGCTTAGGAACGGTGCAGAAAGCTAGTGAAGAGCTTTTTGTAACTCATGGTGCTGTCAGTCGGCAAATAAAGCAGTTGGAGTCTTGGCTTGGAGTAATATTGTTTGATCGAAGTCAGCGTAGCGTTAAGTTAAACCTTGCGGGAAAAAATTATTTGAGTGCGGCCTCTGCGTCCTTAGACTTGATTCATGAAGCCAGCTTGAATATTCAGCACACCAAGTCAGAAAATACATTAGGTATCGCAACTACACATTCTATAGCCAATAAGTGGTTAATGGATAAACTGCCCCACTTCTATGAATCACATCCTGAAATAGAAGTTTGGTTATCGCTAGATCAAAGGTTAGTTAATTTTGAAAGTTCAACCGTTGATCTAGGTATTCGTATGGGTAAAGGGCCTTGGCCAGGTCATGTTTGCATACCGCTTATGCAAGATAGATTGATACCTGTTTGCAGTCCGCAATTACTAGCGAGTAGTGGCGACATAAACAATATTGAAGACCTTAAACAATATACTTTGTTGCATGATCTTGATCCCGACGGACAATGGCAAACTTGGTTGGATGCAAACGGTTATCAATTTCAGCATGCCAGTAAAGGTCCTCGTTATACAAGTGGCGATATCCTCATCACCAGTGCCATAAGTGGGCAAGGTGTGGCATTGGTCAGTGAATTACTAGCGTCCAAGGACATTGCAGAGCAGAGACTAGTTCAAGTACTGCCGCAAGCAGTGGAATTAGGAGACTATTTTTGGCTTGTGACTTCCAATGAAAAACGCCAAACCACAGCGGTTGATACGTTTTACCGTTGGCTCCTGAATCAAAGTAAGCCAAGTTAACTAAGCCACACCATCTATTATCTGCTTGCAAGTATCTCTATATCATCCATTAAATGTGAGGTAATATCACGATTACGTGACAAAACTTTCCTTTTTATTAAACCCATTTAAATTTATTATTTCGATAATGATTTTTATTCATACTTTCATTATTCAAACAATAAACAAGGGGGAATTATGTCAAAGGTAGTCCGAGGCTTAAGTTACCAGACAATTTTTTTACATTGGTTCGTTGGCGTGTTCATTTTGGGTATGTTGACAACAGGATTGTATATGGTGGAATTAGAAGGGAGCAGCGAGTTGTACCTTTGGCACAAAGCTATAGGTGTTGTCATTGCCTTTCCTATATTAGTACGTATCATTTGGCGGATTCATGTAGGTTTTCCAACTCCTGTTTCACCACAAGCAACATGGGCAGAGTATGCCGCAAAAAGTACTCATTTAGTTTTACTCATAGGGACTTTTTTAATGCCATTATCTGGTTTTTTACTGTCTGCACTAGGTGGGTATGGTGTCTATCTTTGGGGAGGAGAGTTAGTTGCTAGAAGGGGGGACCCTTTAGATCTTGAAAAGGTTATTCCAATCAACGGAACTATCTCTTCTTTAGGACATAGCCTCCATCATTGGATAGGGTACGCTATACTCGCAGCCCTTTTTTTACATGTTATCGGTGCGCTGAAACATCATTTCATCGATAAAGATCGAACACTAACTCGAATGTTGAATAAGTCAGAGTAATAGTAACTAGAAAATATGAAAGCGCAGTTTACACCAGAAGATATCTCAATTCATGATGCCAAAAATGGCACTTAATTTACAATAAGTTACCATAAATGTGGGTGTTTTTTAATGCCAGCCATTGGCACAAAACAATCTCAAGCGCTTTCATGCTGTTCCGTTGCTAATGATCGCAATAATTAGCGTTTCCAACTCAGTCATAAATGTCATATTTTAGCCTTGACTCATAAGGTAATCCTTGATGTTAACGTCAGCATTCTCGGAAAACCTGTCGCTAGATAAGCCAAGGCTAATGTCTATATCGTATCTTTGTTAACATTGGCTAGTGATAATTAGATACTTCTCTAGTTATCACTAGCCGACATTATATTTTTTGAAATCATGAAAATATTATGGACAATATTAATCAAAAATCACTACATGTTTGTGGGGCTGGTTTAAGCTCATTACTGCCGTTGGTATTTCACCTCTTAACGCTAACTTATCCCACGAAGAGGTCTAAATTTTCAACTAAACAGAACCTCGAATAATTGAAATTATTTCCAGAGATAGCGGAGATTGAAATTTTTGTTCTTCAGTGTAATAAATGCGACTTATCATCTTCAACATTCCTTCTCTTATTTAAGAATAGAATGTTATTTTTCCTATGCTTGCAATGCACAGTTTAATGTCATCTAAGAAAAATAGTTAACCAAAATTTGTGTTTTAAGGCTAAAAAGTGGTGGTAATCACCGGTGCCCTCTCGTCGCCGTTACTAAGTGGTTGATTTACAGTGTGTTTTTTGTGGCATTAAAATTGTATTCACAGCTTTAGTAAATATCATGCCTTCGCAAGGGTATGTTTTCTAAACAAAATTCACTTATGGATTGATAATTTGAAAATTTCAAGAGATAGCATAGTTACCTTATTACTATTTGTCTTCCTTACAATGGCTTTATATGTTGTAGGTTACTGGTTAATATTTAGAATGGAGCGCTCTTCTCCACTAATGATGTCGGTTGGCGTCGCTGCTATTCTAACATGCGTAATAAGAAATCGAGATATATCAGCACTTGGTTGGGAGTGGGGGAATTGGCGACACCAGTGGATGAGCTACCTGATTCCGTTAGCTATTATTACTGTTGCCTACCTAGTGATATGGCTCGCAGATTTCGGCAGCTGGTACAATACACAATTTATTTTAGAGCAAAAAGTAAATTATAACTTAGAGGGATGGAGCGATATCAGCATAATTATTTTTAAGTTCCTAATTACCGGCTCTATCTCATTTATGTTAGTTTTACCCTCTGTTCTAGGTGAAGAAATAGCATGGCGCGGCTTCCTTGTTGGTGAACTATCTAAGTTTATGTCTTTTACCGGTGTTGCCTTAGTCAGTGGCTTTATGTGGTCGGCTTGGCATTGGCCTATGATAATAGCAGGGATCTATGGAAATAATGACACTCCCCTATATTATCAATTATTTGTGTTCACATTGAGCCTTATGAGCGCCTCAATGATCATGACTTACCTTAGATATAAAACAAATAGTTTATGGACGGCGGTCATATTTCACATGAGTTGGAATGCCTTTATGCAAAAAGCATTTACTCCTTTAACTTTAAAAAATGATAATTCAGCATGGTATCTAGATGAATTCGGTATTGTGCTCGCTGTTGTTACTTTGGCATTTGCTGTTTATTTTTGGAAAAAAGGCCAACGGGAGTTTGGCAACGTAATTGCCTAACGAGGTACTAAAAAAGAAGTTTCAGCCTAATTTACTCGGTTAAAGATCGTATAATATTATTATCCAATTTTTTTTCGTTATTTATAGCAGCCCTAGTAGTAAGGAGTAATAGTGAAGTTCAGTGATTACATTTTTAAAATGCTAAAGTTTGCGTTTTCATCATCTTTGGCAATTGGCCTTGTGCTTGGGGTTCTTGTACTGGTCATAGGAAGAGCAGAAGGGACTATTACTTTGGATATTGATTTATCTACTGATGATAGTATTCGGTTTTTGTTAGGAGTTCCTTTGATCGTCACCACACTGTTTTTATTATTTGCTCCAATATCATTTATCGTTCATAGCTTGATATCTTACAGTAGAACACGGAAGACAAGCCATGACAGTTAATAAGTCACTCGAAGTGCACTTCGTCCCTCCTCGGTATAGCGATAAAGCCAAAGTTGTAGCTCAAACTTGGCTTGGCCTTATCAATAAAAACATAATAAAACTATTATGACAGGAGGAAATTAAAAGTCCTCTTAATGGCAAAATCGATTTAAACCAGCTAATTTCCAATACTCCACTTTTGGACGAGTGAAGTCATGTCGATACAATTACATGAAACGACCACTGTGGTGGCTTTGCTGTCTATCAAAGTGAAGTTAGGTCAACGTATCCAGATCATCAAAAGCACAGCTAAACTTTAACGATGCTAACATCCGGTTTCGTATCAGACTTGACCTTTTCGTTACTGATTTTAACGAGAAGGTAATGACCGCTCTGTGGCATTAGTGAATATTGCATAAAACGTCTCAATCTCATTTCATGTCTGAATATCTTAATAGTCATGTCTATTCACATAATTATTAAATTGGGATAAAGCTTAAATCGCTTGCACTGATGTATTTTTTGATATTATTGCTTTGATGATAAGCGGTTGATGATTTTGTCTTTTTATCTGTGGGCGATTGTGGCGAGCATTGAAACTTTGTAATTCAGGATAAATTTCAGATATAAAAAAACCGCAATTAAGCGGTGCTTTTATCATAGACTGTCGCCAACCTATCGCCAAATCTAAAAGTTACTAGGTATAACTAATAGATTAAAAAGGGCTTTATTTGGTGGAGCGGGGGGGAATCG
>Ga0209396_1006779_pt1 | contig 10407 bp, 10 predicted proteins | sample GOMGulsemesocosm_6_FD_184638 | JGI IMG/M metagenome (GOLD analysis project Ga0209396, IMG submission 184638) | Methane-oxidizing microbial communities from mesocosms in the Gulf of Mexico - GOM8C Gulf of Mexico (SPAdes) (version 2) | ecosystem: Environmental > Aquatic > Marine > Cold seeps... | reverse complement strand
TTGAATTGATTCAAAAATTTCGTTTAGTGGAAGCTGACTCATTCTTATTTACTTAAAGGTTGGTATACTGGGGGCGTATTATACGTATAACCACTGTGGACAAGCAACAATGAAAGAAAAAGTAGTCGTTATCTATTCCGGCGGAATGGACTCATTTACCGTACTTAACAAAGCGATTGAAGAAGGGAAAGATGTTTACCCCCTTACTTTTAACTATGGTCAACGCCACAGTAAAGAAATTGAATACGCTGCCAACGTATGTGCACGGTTGAACGTGCCTCATAAGATAGTCGATATTTCTGCGATCAATCAATTAATGGCTGGTAACTCGTTAACCGACGATATCGATATTCCTGAAGGTCATTACGAAGAAGACAGCATGAAATCAACTATGGTACCTAACCGTAATATGGTATTGCTATCAATGGCCATAGCTTACGCCGTTTCCCTTGACGCCCGCGCAGTATACTACGGTGCGCATAGCGGCGATCATGCTATTTACCCTGATTGCCGTCCTGAATTTGTTTCCAAAATGAACGATGTATCTCAAATAGCCAATTACGATCCCGTCGATATTGTTTCGCCTTATATTAAAGAAGACAAAATTGGTATATTACGTGATGGTATTAGAATGGGTCTCGATTATGGTCAAACTTGGACGTGCTATAACGGCCGTGAACATGCCTGTGGTCAATGTGGTTCATGTGTTGAGCGGTTAGAAGCATTTGATAAAAATGAGCTCACTGATCCATTAATTTACGAAACATTGTAATGATGTCTTAACTCAGTTTTATGCCAAATTAAGGTACGCTTAAGCTCAAGGTTGATATATTTAAATTAGCCCCAATAATTATAAGTAGGATCGTACATATAATTAATGGGGCACGTAAGATGATTACTGAATTAATGACTATTTTTCAACCATCGTTGAAGAATTTAGTAAAAGCTAAAGAAAGAAAATTATCTCATAGCGAAGAAGGTGACGGTTCCAATAAACGGTCTCAATTGGGCAAAATACTCAAAGAAGGTCTTTCACCAAATAGTTATAAAAAATAACCAATTCAGATATCTAAATAATCTGTATTCTATTACATAATAGCGTAATTTAAGGAAAAATTGACGTGTCAAAATTCTTAATACCCTTTTTCGCATTACTTAGTTTCGCCTCAAATGCTCAAGAAGGTGATGTATTAACGGTAGATCGTTTAGTCACAAAAAACATTCATCTATCCTTTCCAAACGAAAATAATATTAAACCTAAAGAAAGTGACTTCACCATTCTGAATTATGTATTGATGAGTAATGAGGTTGGAGAACGATGGAGCGTTATTACGCTAAAAAATGCATCAACAGGTGCTAGAACCCTTGAGCAAGATCATTTAATGGCACTATTTGCCGATGGTAGGAGAACTAGCCCTTTAGAACATAAATTAAATTTCAAAGGCAGTGAAATACAGTCGATAACTGTATCATTTGGCGAGCATAAATTTCCTATTCTTACAATCTATAGCAGCGATTCTTTATAATACCATTTTAGTTAATTATGTGATCTTGTCGTGCGAGGAAAGAATGAACAAGTACGAGTGATGAAATATTAAATAGAATTGGAATCAAATACCAACAAAAAGGCCGCTGATATCAAAACATCAGCGGCCTTTCACGTTAATCAGTGTTTGTAGTTAATTACTGACCTTTAACTTCAGACAAACCATTGTAAGGTGCTGATGTGCCTAACGCTTCTTCAATACGTAATAATTGGTTGTATTTAGCAACACGATCACTACGGCTCAATGAACCCGTTTTAATTTGACCTGCGGCAGTACCAACAGCTAAATCAGCAATAAATGCATCTTCTGTTTCGCCGCTACGATGTGAGATTACAACTGTGAAGCCAGCGTCTTTTGCCATTTTAATTGCTTCAAGAGTTTCAGACAGCGTACCAATTTGGTTGTATTTAATTAAGATCGAGTTACCGATATTATTTTCGATACCACGCGTTAAAATTTTAGTGTTAGTTACGAATAAATCATCACCAACAAGTTGTACTTTATCGCCCAGTTTCGCTGTTAAATTAGCCCAACCTTCCCAGTCACTTTCGTCTAAACCGTCTTCAATTGAAACAATTGGATATTGCTCAGTTAAATCTTTTAAGTAATCACCAAACTCATCAGCGTTAAAGATTTTATTATCGCCTTTAAGGTTGTATTTACCGTCTTCAAAAAATTCAGAGGCAGCACAATCTAGCGCTAAAGTAACATCTTTACCTAATTCGTAATCAGTTGCAGCAACGGCTTCTTTAATGACAGCTAGTGCTTCAGCATTTGACCCAAGGTCTGGTGCGAAACCACCTTCATCACCAACAGCTGTATTGTAGCCCTTTGATGTTAGAACTTTCTTAAGGCTATGGAAAACTTCAGCGCCCATACGAAGACCTTCAGAGAACGTTTTAGCGCCTACAGGCTGAACCATGAATTCTTGAATATCAACATTATTATCAGCATGCTCGCCACCATTGATGATATTCATCATTGGTAATGGCATTGAATATTGGCCTGGAGTGCCGTTAATTTCACTGATATGTTGGTAAAGAGGGATGCGCTTGTCGCTAGCAGCTGCGCGTGCGGCGGCCAATGACACAGCAAGAATAGCATTGGCACCAAAGGTTGCTTTGTTGTCAGTACCGTCTAAATCAATCATGATTTGATCAAGTTTTGCTTGCTCATTCGCGTCAAAACCTAACAGTGCTTCTTGAATAGGGCCATTCACAGCAGCAACAGCTTTTAATACGCCTTTACCTAGGTAGCGACTTTTATCACCGTCACGTAATTCTAGTGCTTCACGTGAACCAGTAGATGCGCCAGATGGTGCACAACACATGCCTGATGCACCAGAATCTAGATGAACTTCAGCTTCAACCGTTGGGTTACCGCGTGAATCCATAATCTCACGGCCAATTACTTTAACTATTTTTGACATGTTTCATTCTCTTTAAAAATATAAAATATTGTGTTGCCTTTATTAGAGGCTAAAGTTTGCTGTAATACAAGCTGAAAGAGTTACTCTAACACTTTCATATTTATCTATAAATTATAAATAAACAGTAATAAAAAGCCGCTTAATAAGCGGCTTCTATGGTAAAACTAATCGTTTTTAGGCAGCATTGAAGCCGCTACGAAACCTTCAAACAATGGGTGACCATCACGAGGCGTAGAAGTAAATTCAGGATGGAACTGACCTGCAACAAACCAACGATGCCCTTTAAGCTCGATAATCTCTACTAATTTCTTGTCTTGTGACAAGCCAGTGAATGATAGACCAGCGGCTTTCAATTGCTCAACGTAATTATTATTTACTTCATAACGATGACGATGACGTTCCATACACGTTGTAGCGTTGTATATCTCGGCAACTTTTGAACCTTCTTCCAAATGACATAATTGAGCACCAACACGCATAGTGCCGCCTAAATCAGAAGACTGGGTACGCTGTTCTACTTGACCGTCTTCATCTAACCATTCAGTGATTAAACCAACGACAGGGTAAGGCGTTTCATTGTTAAATTCTGTTGAATGAGCATTATCCATTGAAGCAACATTACGAGCAAACTCAATAAGTGCCACTTGCATACCCAAACAAATACCGAAGTAAGGTACATCATTCTCACGGGCGTATTGCGCCGCTAAAATTTTACCTTCAACACCACGCTCACCAAAGCCACCCGGAACCAATATACCGTCCATGTCTTTTAATAGATCAGTACCTTTTGATTCAAGATCTTGTGAATCAACGTAGTTAATTTTTACATTAACACCGTTCTTAAGACCCGCATGTTTAAGCGCTTCATTTACTGATTTGTAAGCATCTGGCAGCTGAATATATTTACCTACCATGGCAATATTGATTGTACTAGTCGCGTTAGCTTCTTCGTACACAACTTGTTCCCATTCTTTCAAATCAGCTTCAGGACATTCAATGTTAAAACGATCTGTTACGTATTGATCTAAACCTTGAGCTTTTAATAGCGCAGGAATTTTGTAAATACTGTCCATATCAGGCAGTGATATAACAGCTTTTTCAGTCACGTTCGTAAACAATGAAATTTTTGAACGCTCTCCTGCAGGAATACCAACTTCTGAACGACATACTAAAATGTCAGGTTGTACACCAATAGAACGAAGTTCTTTAACAGAATGTTGAGTTGGCTTAGTTTTAACTTCACCAGATGCTTTTAAATAAGGCACTAGTGTTAAATGCATGAACATCGCATGATCACGACCCACTTCAACGCCAAGTTGACGAATTGCTTCAATGAAAGGTTGTGATTCAATATCACCTACCGTTCCACCAAGTTCAACAATCGCGATATCAACGCCTTTACAACCTTCAACAATACGATCTTTCATTGCGTTGGTAATATGAGGGATAACTTGAATAGTTGCACCAAGGTAATCACCACGACGTTCTTTACGTAATACTTCTTCGTAAACACGCCCTGTCGTGAAGTTATTACCTTTGGTCATTTTAGTGCGAATGAAACGCTCATAGTGACCTAAATCTAAATCAGTTTCAGCACCATCTTCGGTTACAAATACTTCACCGTGTTGAATCGGACTCATGGTGCCCGGATCGACATTGATATATGGGTCTAGTTTCATCATTGTTACTTTTAGACCGCGTGCTTCTAAGATGGCTGCTAAAGAAGCTGCCGCAATGCCTTTACCAAGTGAAGATACTACTCCACCCGTCACAAAAATATATTTCGTTGTCATGCTGAACCTGAGTTAATAGAATTGAAATTGTAACAACGCCAAAGGCTTACCTTATTGAAAATAACGTAAGAGATACCAAGTTGGGGTTGTGTACTGGACGGGACGAAATAATACCAAAATAACGGCGCGCTCACAATTTAAATCTTTGCCAAAGCACATAAAAATGAGCGGTTATTACAGTTATTTATTTACGTTGATTCCTTTTCTTGCTGTTTAGCATATTGCCACCCTGCTTCCATCTGATCATCACTGGCCTCTTCCATTGTCAAACCAAGCTGCTGAACATAATGTGCAGTAAGCAAATACCGTTTCTCAAACTTATCACTTGCCGCTTTTAATAATTGATCTGGATCGCTCTTTTGATGGCGTACCACATTAACAATCGCAAACAACAAATCCCCTAATTCTTCATCAACTTTATGGCTATTTTGCACTGGAGCTTCTAATTCAGCTTTAACCTCATTAGTTTCTTCAACCACTTTATCTAATGCACCATGCCACGTTGGCCAATCAAACCCAGCACTTGCGACCTTTTGTTGTATCCTTAGTGCCCTTTCCAACTGGCTGATTTGTGATGATTTTTGGTTACATTTTTTCATTAAATTCTTCGCTAAAATTGTCATTTGTTGTCTATAACTTGATATATTATCCCTTCTTTGAATATTTTATAAGAATTGGATGCATGAAAACTAAAATAATAACCAGCTTGCTGTTATCTTCTCTTGCGATTTGCTACTCAAATACAAATCTTTTCGCCCAAACAACCAAGTCTGAACAGCCCGCTATCAAGCTTTTAAGCCCTGGAGAAATTATCAAGCAAGCACCAGCGAGTCATTGGCAAACAATTGCCCCTGAAAACACCTTATATATCGAGCTTGAAAGTGGCCGTGTTATTGTCGAATTAAATCCATTACTTGCTCCCAATCATAGCGAGCAGTTCAGAAAGTTGGCTAAAGAAGGATTTTATGATGGTTTGAATTTCTATCGTTTTGTAGAAAACTTCGTGGCCCAAGGTGGCGATTCCCTTGAAAAACGCTCGGTTAAAACTGCCAAAAAATCATTAAAAACCGAACGTATTTTTCATGCATCACAACCTCTAGCAGTGACCTATTTAAATAAAGGTGATGGTTATGCCCCTAACACAGGATTTTTAAATGGATTCGCTGTTGGTGCCAATAAAGATAAGAGTCAATATTGGCAAACACATTGCACTGGTGCATTTGCTATGGCTAGAAGTAACGATCCTCACAGCGGCGGCACTGAATTTTATATCGTTAATGGTCAAGCACCCCGTTATTTAGATAAAAACCTGACGGTTTTTGGCCAAGTACGCCAAGGTATCGAACATATCAATACGTTAAAGCGCCGCCCAGTCACAGACGAAAAGACAGGACAATTTGATAATGTTATAAAAAGCATAACATTAGCCAGTCAAATACCCGCTGAGCAGCAAACTCCACTACTTAAAATGAATACGAACTCAACAAGTTTTCATGACTTAATTGCATCTCGCATGAATCGCCCGAACGAATTTTTCATCGAACGCCCTAATTATGTTGATGTATGTTCTGTCAATGTGCCCGTCAAAGTGATTGAATAAATACCAACAAAAAAGCGAGTACCTCACGGTTACTCGCTTTTTATTAAATGTCCTAAAAATCTAACATTTAGAGTGAACTAAGGGCTACTTTAATCGCCAAACCAATGAGCACAACGCCCATTAACCAATCAAAATAATGCCCCAGCGTCAAAAATTTATTACGTACACTCGCTTTACTTAACACGAGTGATACGAAACAAAACCATGCCATTGTCGCCAATGATAAATAAAGAGCGTAAGCACCCAGCCACATATTAGGTGTTTGCTGTGATACCACCACTGAGAATATCGACAGGAAAAACAGGGTCGCTTTCGGATTTAAAACATTAGTGATAAAGCCAAGCCCAAATGCTTTGCTGCCCGATTGCTTATCAAGTTTAGGTTGTTGATGAAATTGTTCTGGCGCGCTCGCTTTCACCGACAGTGATTTATAACCAATGTATGCCAAGTAACCCGCACATAAATATTTAAGCATATTAAACAGCATAGGCGACTGTTTAATCAGTAAACCAACCCCGATAGCGCTATAAGCGACATGAACCAAAATAGCGCTGCCAATACCGATGCTGGTGATTAATGCATGACGCTTGCCGTAGCGAATACTTTGCTTAATCACAACAGCTAAATCAGGCCCGGGGCTGGCTACCGCTAAAAAATGTGCACCAGCTAAAATTAATAACTGGCTAATAAATACTGATTCAAACATAAAAATTATTTACTGTCTTGTTTAGCTTGTAGTGCCAACTCATCTTTAACTAAATTGTTTTTATGAACTTGCAAGCGCGTTTCAAGTAATTCGCGGCGCGCATAACGATGCTCTACAAACTCAAACACGTTGGTCGCTAGTGCTAACTTGAAATAATTTAATGCCAAATCAGGTTGGTTATAAATTCGTGCGTATATGCCTAAATAAAAATATGCCTCACATAAACGTTCAGCTAATTGCGTTTGGCTTTCAATATTTTTTGTTAAACCATTAATAAATTGGGATTGAGAAATATTCATCAAGTATAAGTCGACTATTTGACGTCCCCATACCGTGCTATCAATAGCTGATCGATTTTCTTTAAGGTGCTTTAATGCCAACGTTTTATTAACTTTATGTTCAGCAAGATAACGCCAAATAACGCGGTATGGATCGCTTTTATCAAATTCGTGAAACTTGGTTAGATCTTCAATCGCCAGTTTTTCTTGTCCACCGTAATAGAGCGAAATCCCGCGATTTAAATACACATATTGATGTTCAGGCTTTAATTCAATGGTGGCATCAAAGGCTTCATATGCTTTAGCAAACTGTCCAATCAGGGTGTAATGCACACCGATGAAATTATAGGCATCTGCCATTTTAGGATTCACGCGCAACGCGCGGTTAAAATCAAGTCTGGCTAAGCTCGGTAATCCAAAGCTGTCATAGAGCAGACCTCTATCATAAAAGGCTTTAGCACGTTGTTGTGGTTTTAATTCATCACTTTGTAAAAAGTCTGAAATACGGGCTAGCGCAATTTCTTTTTTAAAGTCAATTGGCAAAGGCTCACTGATGATAAGATCGCCAAACTGACTTTGTGAATTTGATGACTTGTTTACGGTTGAAGACTCAGTTGTTGTACACCCAACAAGACTAAGCATCGCGCACACAATCACTGATTTACTGAAACGAGAAAACATTAAAAATATCCAAAGTAAAAATGTTGCCTAACTATGCCATAGCAATATAGTGATAGCTACGCTAAAGCAATGGGATACATAAAATAAGCATAAAAAAACCCGCCTTGCTCAAATAAGCAAGGCGGGTTTTATTTGCGGACTAAGTATTACTCAGCAGCAGGTGCTTCTGGTGCAGCTTCAGCAGCAGGTTTAGCATCTTTCATGCTTAAACGTACACGGCCTTGACGGTCGATTTCTAATACTTTAACTGCAACTTCTTGACCTTCTTTCAGGTAATCAGTTACTTTCTCAACACGCTCTTCAGAGATTTGAGAAATATGTACTAAACCATCTTTACCAGGAAGTACTTCAACGAATGCGCCAAAATCAACGATGCGTTTAACAGCGCCGTGGTAGATTTTACCGACTTCAACTTCAGCTGTAATAGCTTCGATGCGAGCAATCGCATCTTTCGCTTTATCGTTATCAGTTGATGCAATTTTAACTGTACCGTCATCAGCGATTTCAATAACACAACCAGTCTCTTCAGTAAGAGCGCGAATTGTTGCGCCGCCTTTACCAATGATGTCACGGATCTTGTCTTGTGCAACTTTCATTGTAGTAATGCGTGGAGCAAATTCAGATACGTCATCACGAGCACTATCAATCGCTTTATCCATAACACTTAGGATATGAACACGAGCCGCTTTCGCTTGGTTCAGTGCAATTTCCATGATGTTACGCGTGATACCTTCAATTTTGATATCCATTTGCAATGCAGTGATACCCGTTGTTGTACCAGCAACTTTAAAGTCCATATCACCTAAATGATCTTCATCACCTAAGATGTCAGAAAGAACAACGAACTCTTCGTCTTTCTTAACAAGACCCATTGCAATACCAGCAACAGACGCTTTAATTGGAACACCAGCATCCATAAGTGCAAGTGAAGTACCACAAACAGAAGCCATTGAACTTGAACCGTTAGATTCTGTAATTTCAGAAACAACACGGATTGAATATGGGAATTCTTCAATCGTTGGCATAATAGCTAATACGCCACGTTTAGCTAAACGACCATGACCAATCTCACGACGTTTAGGTGAACCAACCATACCAGTCTCACCAACACATGAAGGTGGGAAGTTATAGTGCATCATGAACGTATCAGAGATTTCACCCATGATGCTGTCGATGCGCTGTGCGTCACGTTCAGTACCAAGAGTAGCCGTTACTAATGCTTGAGTTTCACCACGAGTAAACACAGCAGAACCATGAGTACGTGGTAATACACCAGTCATTACGTCTAATGCACGGATCATTTCAGGATCACGACCATCGATACGTGGTTGGCCAGCAAGGATACGTGAACGTACCACTTCTTTTTCAATATCGTGAGCGATTTCAGATACTTTCTTAGTATCAACGTCAGCATTTTCGCTAACTAGTGCTGCAACAACATCACCAGTAATAACATCAATAGCATCTTTACGCGCCATTTTGTCAGAAATTTGGTAAGCCTCAACGTAACGCGCTTCACTCAATTCTTTAATTTTAGCAACTTGGTCAGCATCATTTACTGGTGCAGTCCAATCCCAAGCTGGTTTACCAGCTTCGGCTTTAAGTTCTTTAATCGCTTCGATAACAACTTGTTGTTGTTCATGACCGAATGTAACAGCACCTAACATGACGTCTTCAGACAACATTTGAGCTTCTGATTCAACCATTAATACAGCATTGTCAGTACCAGCAACAACAAGATCTAGTTGGCTCGTCGCTAATTCTGTTTTAGTTGGGTTAAGTACATATTGACCATCGATATAACCAACACGAGCACAACCGATAGGGCCGTTAAACGGACAACCAGCTAGTGAAATGGCAGCAGATGTACCGATCATTGCAGCAATATCAGGGTTAACTTCTGGGTTTACAGAAACAACCGTAGCAATGATTTGTACTTCATTTAAGAAGCCAGCAGGGAATAACGGACGAATTGGACGGTCAATAAGACGACAAATTAGTGTCTCATTTTCGCTTGGGCGACCTTCGCGCTTGAAGAAACCACCAGGGATTTTACCAGCAGCGTATGTACGCTCTTGGTAGTTAACCGTTAATGGGAAGAAGTCACGACCGGCAATAGCTTTCTTTTTAGCTACACAAGTAACCATAACGACAGTGTCGTCCATGTTTACTAGTACTGCACCGTCTGCTTGACGCGCGATTGCGCCTGTTTCGATGGTCACATTATGTTGACCGTATTTGAACGTTTTAATTGTAGGATTCACTGATTGAATTTCCTTTATCTTTTAGTCATCTTTGAATTTTAAGTGCATAGTATACGGCGTGGTGATGGGATTGAAAAGAGGCGATTTCACTTGTTGTAATATTTTCACA
>Ga0209396_1006777_pt1 | contig 10408 bp, 9 predicted proteins | sample GOMGulsemesocosm_6_FD_184638 | JGI IMG/M metagenome (GOLD analysis project Ga0209396, IMG submission 184638) | Methane-oxidizing microbial communities from mesocosms in the Gulf of Mexico - GOM8C Gulf of Mexico (SPAdes) (version 2) | ecosystem: Environmental > Aquatic > Marine > Cold seeps... | reverse complement strand
ATCTATCGCTTTAAAAGGTAACATCTTTCGACATTGCTGTTGATACATTAACATATGTTGTTGCTCTTGTTGGCAGAAGTCTTTAATCGGAGCTTTAAAGAGTGAGTGTTTTACCCAGTGGTAAGAGTGTGTTAATACCGGCTCGAAACCTCTTTGAATTTTATGCTCACCTTGAGTACCAGGGTTAAAACGTTCTAAACCATTACTAATACAAAATTCGATGCCAAGATAATAACAAAGCTCAAAGTGTAAGTTGTTCACTTGTTTAGTACAGCCCCAATATCGACCATATAATTGAGTATCATCATAAAAAAATAACGCGCAAGCAATATCTTCTTGCTCATCACTGGCAATTATTAATAAAACGTTATTCGACAAACTTGCCACTATTTGTTTAAAAAAATCATAACTCAAGTGAGGTTGATGACCACGTTTTAAATAGGTTAATTGATAGGTTAAATAAAAAAACGTGAGGTCTTGTTGGCTGATTTCGTTATTTTTCAACTGACGAATAGTAATATCCTGATCAATAATGGATTGTCTTTCTTTACGAGTATTTTTTCTTTTACGTGACGTAAATGTATTTATAAAATCATCAAATGAATTATAACCACGATTAAACCAATGAAATTGTACGGTATTACGTTGATAGACATCCTCAGGTAGGGTTGTCTTTATTTCAGGGCAATACAAAACATGCCAGCTATTAATATGCTCTTGCTGGCAATGCTCGATCAATGGCTCAAAAATATCATTCATGTTAACTTGTGTTGAAAGTAGTTTTTCACTAAAAACAGGCGTGAAAGGCAGCGTGGCAACTAATTTGGGATAATAATCTAACCCGTTACGTTTAAAAGCTTCAGCCCAATCCCAATCAAAAACATACTCTCCCCACGAATGACTTTTCAAATACATTGGCATCACTGCCGTGAGTTCATTTTCAATTGTTGCTATTAAATGATGAGGTTGCCAACCTTGCTCAGAGCTTACCGACTGGCTTTTCTCAAGGGCACTAAAAAACTCATGTTGAAGAAAAGGGCAAGTAGAGCTATGTAAACCTTGCCAATCATTAACACTTATATTCTCAATGTTGTTAATAAAGCCGATGGTGATGTCGTCATTCAATAGATAATTTCTCACTTGCTAATGGCTGCTTATATTTATAAGAAGAAGTTCAACAGTAGTGACTATCTTCTCAGGAGTCTGTATGAAATCGGTTTAGATCCACCTTTATGCTACTTTATTGATTTCTACAAAGAAACAAGTATTATATTCAATCTAGAAATGATGATTTTCTTCATTATTTAATATCATAAGGGCAAGGCATTAGCAAAAATGCTGAACTTGATGTTGAAATAAATGATTAGCTACAAAAGAGTAACATTTTAATTCTAATGTCGCTTTGATTGATGAGTAAAGCCTTAGGTGACAGTAGTTTTAAATTGGACAATTGTCAGATTATTGTTGGTCTTTATGTCTAGGCAGAAAAATCGTACAATCCGTTTAATTATTTAATAGAAAAGAAAGGAAAGTAGTAATGCGTATCAAATTAACCCAAGACGTGATCTGTGGCAATGAGACTTGTTTAACTGGTGAGGAATATGAGGCAGTATTGATATTACCTCGTTCCACCACGGTCGAGTTTGTTGCATCGTCAGGTAAAAAAGTTAGAGCTTTTAGCTATGAATACGTGAAAGTAGAATCACTTACTGATAGCTAAAGTACTTGCAGATAAAAGACTTATAACTACCCACAACACAGTTACCGTAGATGGTTACAATAAACAGTTATTAATTTTTTCTCTGTAGACACCGACCTCTGGGTTCATCTCCTTCATGCAGTACAACCTCTGAATGCAGGAACTGTGCAGCCTCTGCTGAATCTTTCACTTTAGATGCGCTGCGTGCTAACATTTCTGCTTCAAATTCAGTTAGCACACTTTGCCTCACTCCAGCTTCCCGCCATTGTGATCTGGGTCTGCATCCTTTGGCTATTCCACGAGCCAGTGATAGTGCATCTAACAATGCTTGATTCGCGCCTTGCCCTTTGAATGGGCTCATAGGATGAGCAGCATCTCCGATCAAAGTTACTTGAGCCTCCTTCTCCAACCATTGTGACTCGAGTAGTGTACGATCATACACGGGATAACCTGAAACTTGCTCTTTGAGAGTTGCTGCTAAGATCTGAGGAATAGGATCGTGCCATTGGCATCGACGAACCGCTTCATCTTTAAGTGCTTGAACACCTAAATCACTCAACGCTTTAGCTTCATTTTCAGGCATAGGGAAACTAAGTTGCCACATCACTGAGTCTGCCGAATAAGGCATTATATAGATACGTTCATGGCCGTTGGCTGTTTGAAATACCGTGGCTGAATCGAGTAAAGAACTTTCAAGCCCATGGAGTTCACTTAAAGGACAAATACCCAAGATTACAATACAGCCAAGGTAACGTAAAGGGCTAGTATCCTCGCCAATAAGTAACTTTCGCACTGAGCTACGAATACCATCAGCTCCAACAACAAGATCTGCCTTAGTACTCTTTAATTTTGTCTGATTATTACTTTTGATCTGAAAGCTTAATTCAACAGCTTGTTGCTTCGAATTTTTTTCAAAACCGACTAACTGATGTCCCCACTGCACCTCATCATGTCCGCCTAGTTGCTCAAGCAAGGCTAAACGTAATGACTGCCGAGCGATATGCACATTTGTACGTTTCACTGACTCTTTTAACTCTGAGGGTTTCCACTTTCTGATACCCCATTCACCGATCATTTTTCCTTCTGTCGTATGAACTACATGTCTTGTAGAAACCACACCTTCATCTAACGAGGATATTCCTAGTCCCTCAATCGCTTTGCTCGCTTGTTGCAGAGTAAGTCCGTAGCCTTGAGAACGAGCACCAAAGGCGTTGTCGCGTTCATAAAGTGTAAAAGGAATACCACGATGCTTGCAAGCTACAGCCAAAGCCACGCCGCCTATGCCTCCACCGATAATAGCAACATGTGGGTAGTTCTCAGTATCCTCGATTGAAGAGTTAGCAGATTGAATCAAGCCAGTTCCATTACAGCTTAAACAATTATACAGATGACCCTTAGGTCGAACTGGAGCTATACCATCGTTACCTGTCTTTTCAAATTGTTCTAACGACCTTTGGTAGCTAAGACGGACTTTCTTGCGAACTCTTTTTCTTTTTTTACCCTGTCCCTGACACTCTTCACAAGTAGCCCAATTATCATGTTCACTTTTCAACTTTCCATTACCCTTTTAGTTTAATCTGTTTTTACTTGACCCTATAACAGACATCTTAGCTGATAGAGCGGTTGCTAACCTAGTAGTAACTAGGGGATTATGCCTTTTACTGCATCTATAACAATTTATCTCGGCTATCTGAGGGTGTGTTGATCTTTCAGGCTTAAAATTTATTCAATTTAAAACGAGTTTAATCGCGGCGCTAGCTTTGTATCATAGTCATTCTATTAAAAAAGCGAGCAACAATGAGTAAATGTGTTTTAAATGAACCCTAAAGGGCAGCACTTGTTTGAAATCTAGTCTACGGTTATCGTCTGCTCGAGTAGCCAGCTACACGTCACATACTCTGCTTTGTCTAAATACCAAACATGTTGCTGTAAAGTAATCTCGAAAGTTCAACAGCCACTGGTACATTGGTAAGATTAATGGATTCTTAAGTAGGCAAACTATGTTTATTGTAGCAAAATTATCTCTGCCACTAATTTATAATTTTAATCTCAATATTGTGAGTAAAACGCCTTATTAGCATGCTACTTATATCAGGGTAGTGGCATCATATTTACTGCACGACTACATATATAAAGCCTGTTAAAATGATGGTCTTGGAAGAGTGCTTTCACATTAAGTTATTGATATTAATCCAATTCATCTGTATTTAACTTTTATTGTCTGTCAATAGTGAAAATAAATATCTTTATTTAGATAAACACACTATATTATTTATATAAAAATATTATTTATTATTGAATAACAACCTATTAAGGGATAAACCATGAGAATAAAAGATTTTATTTTGGCTGGGGTAACGACGAGTTTATTATTAGGTTGTGCAACAGGAAATACCCCAGCAGATAAAAAGAAAAATGCTCAAAAAGAAACTTCTGAAGCCCTTCAGCAAATTTATAAAGACCATACTTCGGCTAAATCTACTCTGAATAAAAGTTTGGCTTATTTAGTTTGCACAGGTAGTGACAGCTACTTATTTGCAGCTTCAACAGGTGGTGGTGTTTGTGTACTTAAAGAAAATGGAAAATCTGAATTTTATCGTTTTGCTTCTTTAGGTGTGGGTGCTGGTATTGGCTTTAAAAAAGTAGCCTTTGTTTATGCTTATAGTGATGCTGAAGCTTTGAGACGGTTTAAAGAAGAAGGTTGGGATGCTGGTGCTAGAGCTGAAGCAAGCGCTAAACATGAAGAAGAAGGTGGACAAGCCGCTGCTAACACTTCTTATGACGTCGATGGCGTAAGAATATATCAATCTTCATTATGGGGAGCCGCAGCGCAAGCGACTGTACAAGGCTATAAATTTTGGCCTACAGATTTTACAGATGATGTAATGCAGAATAGTGAATAAAAATTATCATTGAGAATATATAATATGATGAAATAAGGCCGATGTTATCGGCCTTATTTCATTTATTACCTCATTGTTAGAACTCAGTATTTTAATCCGCCTCACAGTTTGGCCGAATCAAAGTAGGTAGAAGTTATAATACGGTATACCTGCAATTTGATTATTAGTGTTGGATGTTAATTATTACCACAAAGAGGTCTTAATTTACGAGTGAAAACTACCCTACCTAACGATCACTTTGATATGATAGCGGACGTTCCTCACAGATATAAATATGCATTATTTGACTATAAATATTACCAATTAATCGAATAACCTGACTGGCAAAAATGCCAACAAAGAAGTCATAGAGACTTTAAACCAAAACGGGGTAAGACAACAAAGCGGACAATAGCCTAACTGACTTTTATTACTAAAAAATGGAAAAGTAATAGAACTAAAAGTAGAGATTAATTTGACCATTCAGGCAACAAAGCGGAAGTAAGCAGCTTTCAAAATCTTGTTTTCACTGTTATGCGTAATGCTGACTTAGTATGTTTGTTAAAACGACATTTCCTCTTCCAACCATGAAGAAAAATGACTAAAGGATTTATTTTTCCAAGACTTACTAGGAGCAACAAGGTAGTAATTAAAACTTGTACTTATCTCGCTATCTGTCAATCTGCATAACTGACCGTTAGATATATCGTCGATTACCATTTGATGCCAGCCTAACGCAATCCCCTGTTTTAGTTTTGCGGCCAATATCGCCATTGAAACATGACTAAACCACATTTGATTTAACTCTGATGGTTTTTCTATAGAAAAATTCCTAAACCAACTCCCCCAAGAAACTCCTCCTGGTTCATCTTCAATCCCGCCTTTATAAATTAATAGTTGATGCGCTTTTATTAACCCTTCATGTGAATTATCACTAGCCTCTTTAACTAGATCAGGATGGCAAACAGGGTAGACTTTTTCATTACTTAAAAATTTAGCTTCGAAACCTTTATAATCTCCAGAACCAAAATGGATGTGTCCATCATATTGCCCTGTAGTGAAGTCAGCCAATTGATCAAGAGCAACGAGTTCAAGTTCTATTTGTGGAAATTTATGACAAAAATCTACCAAGCGTGGCATTAACCATAGCTGACAAAGAGAAGGGATCACGGCAATAACGAGTTTTTCTCTTTGGCTGGCGAATTGGCTTTGAATAATTCCGTCCTGAATATTTTTCACGCCAGAGGTCGCGTGTCGTCGTAATGCCTCTCCTGCCAATGATAAACGTACACCCTTTGATTGACGATGAAACAGGATGACATCCATTTGTTTTTCCAATAGCTTCATTTGATGACTCACTGCACTAGGAGTGATATGAAGTATTTCGGCTGTACGGGTAAAGCTAAGTTCCTTAGCAACTATGGTAAATGTATGTATGGCGGAAAATGAAATATTGTTGCTCATAGTGATGTGAATTATCCTCAAGTCATGTTGAAATATTATCGCTTCTATTCAACTAATATATCAAGCGATAATGAATATTCACTTAGCAGTTATCAATTCACAAATAAAAAGGGTAAATGATGTCAGAGTATACGGCCAAAATATTATGGCAAAGAGATAGCAAAGAAGAATTTATCGATAATAAATATAGTAGAGCGCATCAATGGGATTTTGATGGCGGAGCCAGCGTTGCCGCGTCTCCATCACCACATATCGTTCCTCTGCCATATTCAGTTGAGGAGAATGTCGATCCTGAAGAAGCCTTTATTGCCTCTCTTTCAAGTTGCCATATGCTGTTTTTCTTACAAATAGCAGCTAAACGCAAGTTCATCGTTGATAAATACGTTGACCAGGCTATTGGAGTTATGGAGAAAGACAGTAATGGTAGAACTAGCATGACTAAAGTGACTCTCCGCCCCTATGTTAAATTCTCAGGTGAAAAGTGCCCAACTATACAACAACTTGACAAAATGCATCATCAATCCCATGAGCAATGCTTTCTTGCGAATTCAGTTAAAACTGAAATAGTTACCGAGATAATTACTTAAGATTACAAGAATTAGACTCACGGAGATTACCATGTTAGAAATTAGACCAAACTGTGAATGTTGTAATAAAGATTTACCAGCAGATTCAGTGGAAGCCATGATATGCACCTATGAATGCACTTTTTGCCTAAACTGTGTAGACGGCATTATTAAAGATGTTTGCCCGAACTGTGGGGGTGGCTCTACTAAACGACCTATAAGGCCAATAGTTGCTAGACGTGCTGGATTGAGTTTAAGGTATCAGCCAGCATCGACAGTGAGGATAAATACAAAGTTTAGTTTTGAAAAGTTAAAAGAATTTTCAGATTTAGTAAAAGATATTGCACCAGAATATCGTTAAAAATCAAATATTTCGTAACTGCTTATATTTAGAAAACTTCACATAATTTAACAACTTATTCTAATCAAAAACCTTGCACCCGCAAGTTTTTTGATTAGGATTGACTAACCATAATTTATAATTTTGTTTGAGAGAAGGCTTTAGTTGTAATGTTCGCTATCGTCCGCACTACCCCACAGAGTAAGAGCGTGAATCTCACTAACTTATGTCCTCTTATATAAGTACTGAAGAAGGCTCTAATACTTACCAACTCAATGTTAACAAAGATACGACAGCAGACATTAGCCTTGGCTTAACTAACGACAAGTGATCCGACAAAGCGGTCGTTAGTTTTAAATACAGAAACTTATATTCATAACCGTTTTCTGATGGAAGTAGTTTTGAGGCTACACCTAAAGCTAAATGTTTCATTAATAGTTATTTATAGTAAAGATACATTTATATATTTGATGTTTTTTCAAATAAATAACTGATAAAAGTTTTTACACGTATTGACTGGTTTTTTGCACCAGGATAAACAACGTAAAGAGGTGATTTTGAGCCAATATAACTTGATAAGATAGGGATCAAGCGACCCGATGTTATATCGTCTGACAAATCGAGTTCTGATTTATACACAATACCATTTCCCGCAACAGCCCAAGCCCTAGCTAAGGAGCTATCATCTGTAGAAAACTTTGTATTTACAGTAACTTTAAATTCTTGCTGATCGCGAAAAAAATGCCATGTATTATCGACACTTTCTTTTACTTTGTAACATAAACAATTATGTTTTAACAACTCATTTGGGTGCATTGGTTCGCCATGTTCTTTTATATACTTAGGAGATGCGCAAGCGATTCTATTTGAATTTTTTAATAACCTAGCAACATAATTTGAATCATCAGGAAATCCGTAGCGAATAGCTATATCTATAGGATCAGAAACAAGGTTACTTAAACTATCTGACACCCTAATTTCTACTGTTATGTCTTTATACATTGTTTGAAAATCTTGAATCCAAAAGCTCAATTGGGTCTGCATTAGATCTGTAGGAGCTGAAATAACTAGTTTTCCAGAAATTTCTTGAGAATCTATTGTTATTTGTTCCGCCCCTTTTTCTAATATTTGCAATGCTTTAACACAACTTTCATAAAAAATGGCACCTTCACCAGTCAATCGTACAGAGCGTGTGCTTCTTTCAAATAACCGTGTCTTAAGTGTTTTTTCTAAACGTTTTATAGCGGAACTTATGGTTGCCGCGGTTTGATTTAAGTTATTGGCTGCTTTGGAAAAACTACTACTATTAGCAACTTCAATAAATTGCCTTAATTCTGTAAGGCTTTGCAAATTAGAAAATGGCTTTGTTTTAATTGGAATTTTCATACTATTAACATCTCCGCACTTAACTATTAAATAAAATTTAACAGTGTTTTATATTTCAATGATATTAACAAAATATATTATCTAATTATACTGGTAGAACATTTAAACAAACCGAGGCTAAATATGAATAAATGGACAGCAGTTTCTTTAATTTTTTTAATAATATCAACACAAAGTAAGGGGAGTAGTGAAATGATGAGCAAAACAGAAGGTTATATATATCCTCCATATAATGGTGAACTAATAAAACCACCAAGTCAGCGATTACATTTAATTTTACTGGGTGTAAAAAATGTTGCTAAATCGCGTGAATTTTATGAAAGATTAGGTTGGATACAAGATAAGACAAGTGGGCCTGAATTTACCAAAATAGATATGGGTGGTTACGCACTCGTTTTAATGCAAGGTGAAACTTTTGCCCAAGAAATATTTGGTGATGAAAAAGGAAAAAGTCATTCTTGGCCTAGGCCGGCATACTCAGGTATCGTTTTTGCTCATTTAGTTAGAACACCAGAAGAAGTGCCAAAATTATTAGCAAGAGCTATTAATGCAGGAGCGACTATTGTTAAGCCAGTATCTCGAACTCATTGGGGAATTAATGCTTTTTTTAAAGACCCTGATGGTTATATATTTGAAATTGATTATGAAGAGGCCTGGGTTTTTGATGATGAACATAGACTGATTGTAGATCAAATAAATTAGTTGAAAACAATAAACTATTAAAAAAGTTAGCCATAAAATAGATATTATTTCATAGCAATATCTGGAGTATTCAAATGAAATTAAAAACAGATTGTATTGCTTTTGTGTAACCGTTTTTTTATGCATGTAGCAACTCACATAAGCTAACGGCACACTTCTGACAATATGAACATTAGGTTTCTAATAGTTATGAAATAGAGTGTTACTTTTATGGCGATTTTCCCCAAAAAACCGCCATAGAAGCCAAATGAATATGTCAGCAATAGAAACATAAATTGGCGCTTTGATTCTGGATGATTTTGTTAAATTAGAATTCAGTTAATAACCGCTTTAGGCTCTGAGTTGCCGTTAGTGTTTCAAAAGCTAAGGACAGCTATTGGCTAGGAGCCGAAGTATTAATATAGTCATTCGAAGCATCAGCTTAGCGCAACAACTTGCCATACGAACGGTCTAACTTTGTGCCCCAATCGCCATAGAAACTAAATGAATATGCCCGCAATACAAACATAATTTCATTCTTTATATTCTGGATAATGGTGGTGTAACTCCCACTTAGCGCTCAAAGTGAACGTTACATTGCCTTATTTTGATAACTCCTGACGGAGTCTCAACTTTTATGCCTTAATACTTTATTTATCTTAGCGTTATTTCTTCTCAAGGAATTAATATAATCTCTCGTCATTATTAATTTAAAGCCTTACCTGTATAAGGCTTTTTAATTGCCATACTATTAAATTAGTTGTGACTTAAATGCGTCTTTATAACGCCTTGATAAATTCAATACCTTGCCATTATCGAGCTTCACTTCACTATCACCACTACTTAAGGGGGTAATTGACTCAATATTATTTAAGTTAATCGCATGGGAGCGATGAATACGGCAAAAACCTTGCTCTTCTATTTGAGAAATTAATTGGGTCAGGGTTGATCGGATTGGATATATACGCTCTTTAATATGTAGGTTTACATAATTCCCTGACGATTCAAGCCATTCAATATCCTCTACTTTGACAATAAATTCTTTGCCGAGCTTTTTTACCAGTAAACGGTCAAACCGTTGAGTAATACTCTCTTCTTCACCGACAGCAATGGGGTTAGCTTCACCTTGAAGACGACTAACAATAAAACCATAACCTTTGATGAACATTAAAATAAAAATGAAACTCCATAAGTCTTTACGAAATTCATATAAAAACTCAACCCCGATATTGCCAAAATTATAATCAAGCGTCTGCGACCAATAAACAAGCTTTCGTATCGACACCATAATGACAACATGTGCCAATGAAAATACGACTGAACTGAATAGATAAATAACAAAAAAAACTTTTACTTTGGCCCAGTCAAACAGATGCTTTTTTAATAGCCA
>Ga0209396_1006769_pt1 | contig 10416 bp, 9 predicted proteins | sample GOMGulsemesocosm_6_FD_184638 | JGI IMG/M metagenome (GOLD analysis project Ga0209396, IMG submission 184638) | Methane-oxidizing microbial communities from mesocosms in the Gulf of Mexico - GOM8C Gulf of Mexico (SPAdes) (version 2) | ecosystem: Environmental > Aquatic > Marine > Cold seeps... | reverse complement strand
CGACCGAGATCTGCTGCGCTTTATCAACCGCATGCTTCTTAGAATTGTCACGTGGGTTATCAATAAACATCGATTGATTTAAATCACCGCGTAAAAATGCATTTGAAAAATCACGATTAAACACTTTGTATAAGCGTTCACCATCTTCCACTGACTCTCCAGTCGCTAACACGCCGTCAATTTGCTTACGGAAACTATCAACAACGGTATGAACATAACTAGACCCTTTAATACGACCTTCAATCTTGAAAGAATCGACCCCTGCTTCAATCAGCGCCGGTAAATCAAAGAAAGCAGAATTATCTTTTATATTTAGCGGGAAATTATTACCTGACTCTGTTGTTTCGTATTCTTCACGACACGCCTGACTGCAGCGTCCGCGGTTACCAGAGTTACCAACACTGGCTGAGGTTGAATAACACAAACCTGAGAAAGCGATACACAATGAACCATGAACAAACACTTCGGTTAATGTGTCGTTAGCATGGGCGACAGTATTAATGGCGGTAATTTCTCGCAGGTTCAATTCGCGCGATAAATTGACCCGAGATGCACCGAGCTTTTTCAGGAACGGGATTTGGCCAATGTTGTGGGTAGTCATTTGAGTCGACGCGTGAATATCAAGCGTTGGGAAATGCTTTTTTAGAATATAAAACAAGCCAATATCTTGAACGATTACACCATCTAATGTCGTGTTCGCTAAGCGGCTTAGCAACTTGGCCAGTGTTTTAAATTCGCGCTCTAGAATAACAATATTTAGGGTAAGAAAAATTTCACAGCTATATTGATGAGCCAGCCGAATGATCCCAACTAACTCGTCAAACGAAATATTAGAGGCGCGATTACGGGCATTAAAAGTATCTAGGCCGCAATATACTGCATCGGCACCAGCAATAATCGCCGCTTTAATCGCTTCAACACTGCCACCAGGGGCTAATAATTCAATTTTTTGAGTCATTGGAACAACTTTTTGTCTAATAAATTTAAGGAGGGGATTTTACCCGTATATTTGCCGAATGAATATCGTTAAAATAGATAATTACTGATTTATAAAAACACTGATGAGAATCATGACATTACCAATACTCTATTCGCTGCAAAATTGCCCTTATGCGATGCGCGCTAGACTTGCTCTGTATAAATCAGGCCAGGAGGTGGCAATACGGGAAGTAAAATTAGATAACAAGCCAGCTTCGCTGCTTGACGCCTCCGCCAAAGGTACCGTACCGGTGCTCGTGTTACCAACCCTCGCGGTGATAGACGAGAGCCTGGATGTCATGTTGTGGGCGTTAGGGCAGTCCGATCCTGATAACTTGATGCTAGACAGCAATGATGCTAAAAAGCAGCAGATGTTAAGTCTGATAAAGCGCTTCGACACTGAATTTAAACCGCGACTTGAGCAATACAAATGCGCCAAACGTTACCAAGAAGATAACTTAGCGCAATGTCGTCATGCCTGCGAATCATACTTATTAGAATTAGAACAGCGACTGAGCCAACACGCCTTTGTCTTTAGCCACCAAGAAAGTCTGGTTGATATCGCCATTTTGCCTTTTGTACGTCAATTTTCAAGGGTCGAACGTCAATGGTACCGACAACAGCCCTACCCTAATCTCAAGCAGTGGCTCAACAATTACTTACAAAGTAGGATGTTTTCAAAAGCAATGACCAAACATCCAGTATGGTGTGACTAACAACGCATTCAATTAGCTCGCTTAGGCAACCTTTGGTAAGAATGATATATCCAACAGATATTTCTTCGGATTGTTCGGGTCGATATAGACAAGCAAATCATCGCTGTGAATAAAATCAGACGGATCAAACCATAGGTTTTCACTTTTAAACACATGCAAGGTGTTACTGTGAGGATCGAGCCATTGACTCGTTATACGATAAGGATGACGACCATTAACAGACAGTGACTCATTGAGCTCAACATCCTGATAACTAGACTGAATTTTTGTTCCGTGCTCGCGTAAGAAAGCTTCTTTTTTACGCTGTAATCTAGTAAATATCATTAATAGGGCTGAGATCGTTAGAAATACTCCCCCTAACACCGCCATGATAATTGAGCCGCCCCATAACGAGAACGTGCTATCTATTTGGGCGTCATGTGGATTTGTTGGTGCATAAAGCACCTCGATGTGTTCACCGACGCGATATGATGGCGGATTTGAACTGGTGCTTGATACGAACTCAATTTCATTACCTTGTTGATCGGTAAACATCACAACTGGCGCATAGGTGGTTGAATCGTCCGATTCTCGTTCCACAAAATCCACGACTTGTCCGGACTCTGATACCGCAGTTTCGAGAAAACTGACCGTGCTTTTAGCCGCAAAAATCGCACCAACCGATAATGCGCTGCCAAGTAATAAAAATATGATAAAAACTTTGTTTTTCACTAGCTGATTCCTTTCTTAATAGAGTTTATTTAACGAGCAGTAAGTATAGTCAAGCGAAGTCAATCTGCAAAATTGAGCGTCACTTTCGCACTAACGATATGTTCCTTTTACTGTCTGTCCATAGCATAACATCGTTGCTGCCAATTCGGCTATTTTATCGACGTCCAAAGCGATAGACTTCATCATAAATATACGGCAATATAACGTTACTGTAATTAGTTTAATTACTACCCTTCGTATAACCCCAATAATATGGCTTGGGGGTCTCTACCAGGAACCGTCAACTCCTGATTACGAAGAGCTTAGTGCGATAGCGCTTTTCTCTTTGTGCCGACAAAAAATCATCATTAGAAAAGTACTAAGTAACCATTATTTATTGAGAGCTTAGCCATGAAAAAATTTATCCAGCAATTACCTAAAGTAGAACTTCACCTTCACATCGAAGGAACACTAGAGCCCGAGCTGATGTTGACCCTAGCTAAACGCAATAATATTGAGATCCCTTTTAGCTCAATTAGCGAGATTAAACAGGCTTATAATTTTCACAACCTACAATCCTTTCTCGATATCTATTATCAAGGCGCCAATGTCTTGATCCATGAGCAAGACTTTTTCGATCTGACTTGGGCCTATTTACTGCGTTGCCAAACAGATAATGTGCTGCACACAGAAATATTTTTCGATCCGCAGACTCATACGCAGCGTGGCATTAGTTTTGACACCGTCATTAGTGGTATTCACCGTGCACTAGCACAAGGGCAACAGCAGTTAGGGATAACCAGTAAAATCATTATGTGTTTTTTAAGACACCTCGATGAAGCAGCCGCTTTTGAGACATTAGCCATGGCCAAGCCTCATCAGGATAAGATCATTGGGGTAGGTTTAGACTCAAGCGAAATTGGTAATCCCGCCTCAAAGTTTGAACGGGTGTTCAAGCAAGCACTTAGTGAAGGCTATTTAACAGTTGCACATGCTGGCGAAGAAGCGCCTGCGAGCGCGATTTCGCAAACATTGGAGCTATTAAAGGTAACAAGAGTGGATCATGGTGTACGTTGTAGCGACGATCCACAATTAATGGCGCAATTAAAAGCATCGCGTATGCCATTAACGGTCTGCCCGTTATCAAATCTCAAGTTAAAAGTGATTGATGACATGACACAACACAATATTGTTAGCCTGTTGCGCCAAGGTCTTTGTGTCACTATAAATTCTGATGATCCATCATACTTTGGCGGCTATATGAGCGATAATTTTATTGCCGTCGCTAATGCCCATGCGATTAGCGAACAGGAACTGGCACAGTTTACTCTTAATGCCATCGAGGCAAGCTTTATCAGTGACGCTGAAAAACAGCGCCTCGCTGACATCACCAACAGCTATCTTGTTACTCGTCAATAAGTCACTAATACGCTTACTGATTATAATCAGTAAGCGTGGATTAACTGTGTGGCGTTAATAACCATACGCTTTCAGTGGCTGGTACTTTCCCCTTGAGGCCACCTACCACATCACACGTCTCTAGTTTAGTGAGATTAAAAACATCGCTATAGAGGGTCTCGACCAGTGTATTACTGACCGAGAATGGGGGACCATTTAATACCGTTTGATCATAGGTAAAGGTGATCAACAATTGCGCGGCGTTTTGTGTAAGCTCAATCAGCTTAGTGCTATATTTCTCTCGTAACCCTTGCGGTAATGCCACCAGCGCCGCACGATCGTATACAGCATCAATATTGCCAATCATCTCGTTGGTGAGTTCAAAAATATCACCAACAAAAATATCGATGTTTGGCGCTTGATAGTGCTTTACGCTTTCTAACAGATGAATGTTAGGCACGACACCGAGTTCATCAAACAACGCCTCAATCGCTAGTTCACTCAATTCGGCGCCAACGACATGATAACCACCGGCTAATAGCCAAGCGATATCTCTGGTTTTACCACACAATGGAATAAATATTCGCTGACCCTCACCAAGCGCCAACCGTTCGAAATGAGCAGCCAATAACACATTTACCTGCCCTTCATGAAAAGCAATCTGATTACTCTCCCACCTGTCATGCCAAAAGCTTGCCTTCATCCCGATCACCGCTCGATTATATGAAGCTCTATGATATACAGTTTTAAATGGAAGTGCAGTCAAAATGACGGCTTAAAGCCACTAGATAAAACCCGCTAGCAACACCATAGCACCGACCGCTATTCCCAACATTGACGCTTTCTTTAGTTGTGGTAATTGCAAGGTGATCACCACACCACTTATCACGCTGAATGCGAGGCTAAAGCCAAAAAATATCGATAATACTTTAAAATAGAGACCGCCATAGCCCTTATGGATAATCAGTAACTGCATAAGTAAATCATGCTCTTTAAGCGTCAATTGTGCGACGCTAGGATCATCGGTCTCGGTTAGCTTCAATTCTCGTTGATAGCCATACCAATAGTGAGCCCCTTTATAGAGATAATAATCCGCCGGAATGTCTACCTCTTGATCATCTGCCAATGCTGTTATCATTATTGGAAATGCGATTTCCTCAGTCTTTGGCCACCCTTCGGCCAATTGTATTGTATAGCTTTTTTCGCTAGTTACTTCCCCCTCGAAGCCGAAAAAGTAGAGTAAGCCCGTGGTCAAGTACACCAAGGTAATGGGAAGAAAAAAACAGGCAAAATAGGCATGCAGTTTCATCCATAATAAACGTATTTTTGATTTCATAACGTAGACTCTAGAACAGAAAAACGGTTAGCGAATTTCACAAATTCCCTAACCGTTTTTTTTAATTGATAATATTTAGAATTGATAGCTTAGCGATAAACGCACGTCACGACCTGATTCATATAGGCCACCAACGATACCCCAACCAGGCACAGTGCTGTAATCACCGACACTTGAATGGTCGCGATACTGTTCATCAAATAAATTCTGAACCGCAAAGTTTACCGTCAAAGCGTCGCTATCCAATGGTTGCCACTGCACATAAATGTCATGTGTTTGATAGCTCTCTTTATCGATGTAATGTACTTCGTCAATCCACCCAATAGCGACAGCACGTTGCAACACTTCGATATTATTGAGACTTTGCACATGCGCAAAGCTCCAGCCCATTTCGAGGTTGTCGGCAACAGAATAATTAACATTTAAGCCCCACGTATCACCACGCTCATTCGCTAGACCGATGTGCTCATAACCCTCAACTGTATCGCCGTTTAGCTCGACATCGTTGTTGCTATAACTCGCGACCACTTCTAAACCATCGATAGAGTACGCTGCTTTTAACTCAACACCGTTTGTCTTAAGGCTACCGATGTTCTCGTAGTAAATACCTTGACCTAATTGATCATAAATAACGTCATCAATCTCACTTCGATAAACCGATCCCGTAACGTGCCAATGCTCATCATGGTAACTTAAACCAATTTCGGTATTTTCAACTTGCTCAGCTTCTATTGCTGGGTCAATGATTGCCGATTCAATGGTAAATGAATCGCCAATTTCCTTGCCGCGTATCGCTTGAGCGTAACCTAAATTAAATTGTAGGTTGTCGTTAATATCGTAATTTAAGCCGATGTTAGCACTGATACCGTCGCTATCGACGCTGTTATCAAATGTCACCTGATCAAGATCGTATTGATCATAACGTAGGCCAAAACTCAACAATAGCTCCTGGCTCACTTGCCAATGGTCTTGACCATAAAACCCGACTACGGTCCCTTTTTCCTTAATCGTTTCTCCAGCATCCGCTTCGCGAGAACCTGCACTGACTTTATCTTGACGATATTCAACGCCGTAAGTGATCGAGTGCGACGATAAATCACTGGTATTACGTATGTCAAAACCTAACGATTGAGTTTCACCGCCAAATATCCCCCAGCGGGTTGTTACATCTTGTTCAACATCGGCAGTCGTATGGTAGAAACTCGTCTCAAGATTAACCAGTTCACTGGTATGCAGCGTATGGTTAACAACAATCGTTTCACGGTCTGTTTCAATCGGAAAGAGTACAGCACCTTCGGCAGGGTTCCAGTTAGGACGTTGAGCGAAGTCACCTTCTTCGTGACGGTTTTCATAGCTCACGCTTAATGTTTGGCTGTCACTTAGTTCGCCATTAAGTTTAATAAACGCTAAGCTTTGCTCTGAGCCAGTACCCATGACTTCATTGCTGTCGCCATCTTCCATATTGTCGCGGTCGGTATAGGTGTAGTTGCCTAGCACCCCCCAGTTCTCGGTTAAGTTGCCATAGAGAGAAGCACTGGTACGGTAACCATCGTTGCTAAACACCCCAAGCTTAACTGAGCCACCAAATTCTTCATCAGCGGCTAATAAATCACTAACATCTTTGGTTTTAAAACGAATGGCACCGCCGATTGCACCAGCGCCGCTTGTTGCTTCGCCAGCACCCGCTTGTATTTCAACTTCTTTTAATAATTCAGGATCAATTGATACTCTGCCCATGTGATGAAACATAGTACTCGTTTGCGGCGCGCCATCCACTGTAATATTAAGCAAGGTGTCTTCCATGCCACGAATATAGATTTTTTGTGCAAGACCTAATGAGCCACCAACCGATACAGCAGGAAGTGAGCGAAAAATATCAGCCAAATCGTTTGCTTGAACCTTCTCGAGCTCTTCGAACGTAATTTCGGCATTAGTTGTTTGACCAACTACCGCAATTGATTCCATTTTTTGTTTGTTGGTTGTTTCAGCATTTTCAGCTGCAACGGCATTGGTCGTGATAATGGCAAGTGATACCGCAATGGCTAAAGGCTTTAAACCCTTAACCAAATCAAAAGATGTCATAGCATAATTCTCTAAAATTTATAGGTTGAATGCGAATTATTGCTATTTACTGTAGTAATAGATAGTCTATTTACAATTGTTACATTTATAAGTTATTGATGATTATACTTAAGTCTTAGGAAAACACACCATCATCCAGAGTCCACCATCGCTCGCTTGTTGTGCCGTTACGTTTGCCCGCACGGCGGCCAACTGTCGCTGTGCTAAGGCTAAACCTAATCCAAAGCTATTACTGTCGGCTTCCCGCGATTTATCCAGTCTAAAAAACGGTTTAAAGATGGTCGTTAGATACTCATTGGGTACCCCCGGTCCTTGATCAATAATATTGATAACGATGTCATTGACATTTTCGACCACCGAAACCGTCACGGTTTTATCCGGCGGCGTGTAGCGTAAGGCGTTGCGCAGGATATTTTCAAGCGCTTGTCCTGCCGCACGATGGCTCGACTTTTCGATCATTGCCGAGTCCGGGAATTGACATTTTATGTGACGGTCGGGGTATTCATAGCTGGCATCATCAACCAAGACATCGAGCAAATCAACGAGTTCTAGCGACTCTTGTTGCAACTCTGGTTTTTCATTTTCAAGCCACGCCAGTGTTAAAGTATCTTCCACTAACTTGCGAATATGTTTCGACTCTCGCGTGATGCGCTTAATATTATCACTCGAGTGCGCTTCATTCTTCTCTTGAGCTAACGCGATATCGAGCCGTGTTAATGGTGTTCTTAATTCATGGGACAAATCGGCAATCAATTGTCGCTGGCTGGTAATTTGTTGATCAATGCGCGTCGCCATTTGATCGAAGGTATCCGCCAATTCTGAAAACTCATCATTGCGATTACCCATTAGCGCCTTGGCACTAACGTCAAAATTCCCTTTACTGACACGACGAGTCGCTGTTTGTAGCTGAATTAGTGGTTTCATGATGTAGAGATAGAGCAAATAGGAAAGCAGCGCCAATACGATGGCCGGCACGATGATTTGCATGATGACTTCCGTATATTGCCAATAAGCACCTGGGCGCATTCGGTCGGGTAAATAAATGAGAAAGCTTACGCGAGTATCACTAAATGGAATTTGCATCACGGGATTAACATCGAAATATAAGTGTATTTTCCAGTCGACGTTGCGCCCCAAGTTATAGCCAATGTAGAAACTTTCTTTGAGTTTATCGCCAGCGACATGACCAATATCGACACTGGCGATCGCGGCCCAAGTATTCTCTTGGCTTTGCAAATCACTAAGCCAGTGTTCTAGCGCGAGCTCATCCCCTGCAAGGTAGAGCGCTTCTGCCTGTTGGCCCCATACGTTAAGCGTCTGGCGATCTTCAAGCGCCAAGTGGCTCATGCCATCTTCGGTATGTGACGTTAAGATATTAAGCATATAAAATAACGCGACAACACCGGTGGCAATAATGAGGCATAACTTTAGAAACAAACGATGTCTCATATTAAACAATATCCTTTACCATGACTGGTCTGCAAGCGTTCGCCCGGCCAATTGGCGTCATTTAACTTTCGGCGTACGCGTGACAAATGCATATCTAGACTACGATCGTAAGCGCCAATCGTGCGATTGAGCACACTCTGGTATAAGTAAGCTTTACTGAGGGTGTCACCACGATGCAATAACAATTCCCACAATAATTTAAATTGGGTCGGGGTGAACTCTAAACCTTGACCACTAACAATGACGGTTTGTTGCTCTAGGTTCATGCACAAACCATCTAAACTAAGCGCTTTGTTTGAAACATTTAACACCGGTTGATGACTGCGTCGCAGCAAAGCCTCGATCCTAAGTAACAACTCCACCGTATTAAAGGGTTTAGCGACATAGTCATCAGCACCTTGGCAAAAACCTTGAATTTTTTCTTGCTCGGCGCCTTTAGCCGTCACCATAATAACCGGTGTCTGACATGATTTTCTTAGTACCTTTAGTAACGAAAAACCATCACGTTCAGGCAACATGACATCAAGTAAAATTAGGTGATGCTGTTTAGATGAGGCTCTAATTAGCCCCTGCTCACCATCGAAACATTGTTCGACTTTATAACCTTTAGTGGTCAATAATTGGCTGAGTTGTTGATTAAGAATACGGTCGTCCTCAATCACTAATATATGGTAATCAAACATAATTTTTCGTAGCGCGTCATAAATCGTAGAATGGCTCATATTACCGCCAGTTCCCCTAATCACAAACCCTTTTAGCGAATAATTAAACGGTTATATATTCACACTATAAATAACTATGTTAGAGTCCTGCTAATACCAACTTTAGCCATTGGAATGTTTATGAAAGTCGTTTCTATTAATATCGCGCTACCGACCGAAATTGAGTATCAAGGGAAAGTCGTTTCCACAGGGATATTCAAAAAGCCGGTAAGTCATAAAATATATGTTAACCAACAGCACATGAGCGGCGATGGTCAAGCGGATTTAATTCACCATGGTGGTGACGATAAGGCCGTTTATGGATTTTCGGCTGACCATTATCATGGTTGGCGTCAAACCCTGGCCGCGCCAGATTTAGGCTATGGCGCCTTTGGCGAAAACCTGACCATCAGCGGGCTAGCGGAACATGAGTTGTCTATTGGCGATCGGTTACTCATTGGTGACGCCATACTAGAGGTGAGCCAACCACGGGTGCCGTGTTTTAAACTAGGTATTGCGTTAGATAACATTAAAGCGCCAAGCTTGTTTACCAAAACCTATGCCACTGGCGTTTACTTTCGCGTTATCAAGCAAGGCTTTATTGCCCCCGGTAATGTAGTAACCGTAACAAAGACAAATAAGAAGACAGTGTCGGTGTACGCGTTATTTCGAGCTTATTATGATCGCAGTTATACCGATACGTTAGAGGTTCTCACGACCGCCGCGCAACTCGACGAGCTGGCCGCTGAGTGGCAACAGAAAGTCGCTCAAAAATTAGCTAAAATATCTTAAACCTCAAGCGCTATTACCGTGATAATAGCGCTTGGATTTTCATACTTTAAAACGACCAACTTGATCATTTAGCTGTTGATAGAGAGATGATATTTGAGATGAGTGGCTGTCAATTACGCCTGAGACTTCACCGATCTCATCCGTTTGCTCTTTCATACCGAGTAAGTTTTGGATCAAAGATCCCGAAACAGATGCTTGCTCTAGCGTTGCTTGTGAGGTTTGACGAGCCATCTCTTTGACATCTTCAAATGAGGCCGTTAACAGATCAAATATA
>Ga0209396_1006765_pt1 | contig 10417 bp, 10 predicted proteins | sample GOMGulsemesocosm_6_FD_184638 | JGI IMG/M metagenome (GOLD analysis project Ga0209396, IMG submission 184638) | Methane-oxidizing microbial communities from mesocosms in the Gulf of Mexico - GOM8C Gulf of Mexico (SPAdes) (version 2) | ecosystem: Environmental > Aquatic > Marine > Cold seeps... | reverse complement strand
GGCCAATAAAAACATAAGAACAGCATGGGCAATGGTTAGATATGGCAAATCCTATGAAGCACCGGCTGCGTTAGCCGCCTAACAGACAGATATTATTAAGTAGTACGTAAAGCGTTTAATTACTAACCCAATAAAGAGCGAATAAAAATAGGTAAGACCGGCCTTCAAGAGCCTGATCATCCTCATGGTGGATAGTATATACACCGGGATCTCGTATAGGCATGAAGGAGCGAATACATCTGGGGCCAGAGGTAGCACCTCAAAAAGAGTCCGAATATACGCACGCATCTAACTTTTATTTTTCTAGCTCAGAAAAGGGTTGTAATTAATAGGGAGTCCATATACGAGGATGACGGGTGTTTTCCTCGTCAGACCCGTAGTCTTTTGAGCGGGAACTTTCGAGGATATATTAGCACTGGTCTATCTCACTTTTGCGCGATAGCGGCTTACAGATTTGCTAACACCACAGGGTATTATGACAATCGGGCAAACTTTATTGTTCCTAAGCACGAGAATGCACTTTTGGTAATTTGTTGTGGTTGCGGCTCTATGTTGAAAATCCCGCCAACGAAATGTTGATTCGTAGTATTACTTCTTTACGTGGTATTTTGCTCATGCTTTGTTGCTGATTTTGATGCGAATGGTGTGTTAAATAGCTCAGCTCTAAGCTGGGGGTGACATCAAATGGCTCAATTGTTTTCAGCGTATTTACTGTAATTCGGTCGCCTATAAATAAAGTATCAATTTGCCTAATGTCATCTGTATTGGTATTTAATATAAATAATCCCAAATACCAGAAGATGCCCGTGCCTTGATTTGACACTGCAAATGGGACAACAAACACCATTTCATCAACTGTGTTACTAAGGTTTAGACTGGTTATCTTTGTTTAGATCGGTTAAGGGGACTTTTGTCTCTGAATCCGGTAATTGGATGTGCCAATATTGGTCGGTTTTAATACTAAATAACGTCCGCATGACGTTATTATTACTATTGATTAGATTAACTACATAGGCAGCCGAGATGGCTAATGGCAAGGGCAAGCAAAAATGGTGTTCTTTTTAGCATTGGTAATAACTGTTGTGAAAATGGGTCATAAATTATGCCTCAAAAGCACACGATAGCTTTTGAGGCATAGCAACAGCTAAAGAAACAACAGTTAAAATAACCAATGGTAATAAAGGCCGACATGGTCGCCATCAACCGCTTGGCGCTTGTTGCTGCTGATAACGCCTGCACGGCTTGGATCTTGACGGTTAACCAGCGTCATCGCTGTATCTAAGTTATAACTCATCGTCACTACGCGCAGCTCTAGACGGCTCTTATAGGCTGGCCAGTCATAAGTTACTGAGCCAACCCAGCCGGTACCATTACTTAGCTCTTGATTAACGATCATCGCAAAATCTGCAGCGTCGTATGCCGCTTGATCTGGGTTGAGTAGTTGGTGATAGTTATTAAATTGAGTGAACAACGCCGCGCTAATTACATCATAGTTATTTTGTGGCTCGGCACCTTCAGCACCGCCAAGATATAACCCCTGTTCAAGCTGTTTTTGGCTGTGCTCTGAAAAAACAGCGCTGGAGTCAAATTGGTTGTTAAAATGATGGGTAATACCAAAGCCGACACGAATGTTGTCATTAACTTGATAGTAAGGAATAAGCTCTAGCTCAAAACGAGACATTTTTAACGCCGGATCTTCTTTACGATCCCAGTGGTAACCCGCATTTAATTGCAGATCGACCTTTGAGTTAAGTTTAAAGTTAACGCCAGCGCCTACTACGGCAAAACCACCGGCCCGCAAATCGGGATAGTTAGACTCAGCGCTAACAGGAGTTACTTGCAGCGGTAATTGATTGTCAGGATTCTGCGCATTGTGATATTCAATTTTTGCATTGGTGTACGTATCAACAACATCGGTGGCAAAATAGTCGCCGCCATTGGTCAGTCCGCCAAACAATGAATAACTAACCACTTGTTGCTCGGCAGCGTTAACTAGGCAACTAGCGAGCATTAATGGCAACGCTAGTTGGGTGAAATTTTTAGCCATCGCTAATATTCCTTATCGAATTAATTTAAAATTTATAGTTAATGCCAGCAACCAACCAAGTGGCGGCAAACTGATTGCTTTGTTCATAACGGTTGGCGGCTAAATCAACTTGCCACTGTTTAGTCAACTGATAACTAATAGCTAAACCGTAGGTCTGGGCATTAAAGTTGCCTAAACGAACATCATTGCTGCCATAACCTGAGTTGGCGAAGTAGTAGAGATCGCTATTTTGGCTGCGGTAGAAGTCGGCATTGGTTTGTTGATACCAAATAAATTCAGGGGTAATAAATAAGCCGTCGATGACTTCAAAACTTAATGAATTAGCAAAAGTATGAGAATTTACGCCCCAGTCGTCCGAATAAAAACGATAGCTAAACTGACCGGTTAACCACGACCATGGTTGGGTGGCCAAGCTAAGTTTGGTACCATAAGAGGTGCGATCGTCTGGGCGACTATCGGCGGCTAAAAAGAACTCGTCGGTCTCAGCGATATTGTTGTCGTTGCCGTCGAAATGACGAATAATGCGCAAATAGTGATTGCTTAAATAGCCAGAATCTTTGGTGCCAAATAAGGTCACGTCAAAGGTCATGCTCGGTGAAATTACTTGGGTAAAACCCAGTTCAAGCGCAAGACTTTGTATTTTCTCTTTCTTACGCGGTATTACGTTGTCGCCAAACTCAGTAATGAGTTGATCTTCTAAAAAGCTTGTCTGTTCAATCGAGTTATAAACGATTTGTGTTTTGTCATCAAGATAAGCAAAACCAAAGTTGATTGAGCGGTTTTTTGATTGATCTAAAAATAATAAATAAGCAGCGGACAGCCCGTTGCTTTGATAATCCATTTCGCGAGAATAAGATACGCCTAGCGCTAGTTCGTTACGATATTTATCACGAATTGTCAGCGCAGCATTAAATGACTTTCGTGTATCGGTCAGTGGGTAGCGTTGCGTGAAGTACCGATCAATATTGTTAATATAACCAAGTAAGGTTTGATCGGTCTCTTTTTGGGTTTTGAGCAGTTTAATTTTTCGATCTTGCCAATCTTCAACCGTTGCATCTTCAGGCTCTGCGATAGCCCACGACGGCGAAGCACCCGATACAGAATCATAACCGATGCTAAGATCTAAACTGTAATCAACGCCAAAGTCTAATTTTAGCGCCAGCGCAGTGTCAGCGACTTTAATGCGTTGATCATCCTCTTTATATTGCATTTGGTGCAATGAGACTGATTGCTCTGCTTGCACTAAGCCTGATCCGGATCCTGCCGCGATGGCGGTGGCGCCTAATAATGTTACTTTTAAATGTTTGTTCATGAAATTACCTTATTTACAGCCGCAGCCGCTTATTTACAACCACAGCCGCCGCCAGCAACACCGTTGCCCCCGAGCGTTGCTTCTTTTGAGATAAAAACTTTAGTGGCGAATTTAGCCAATGTTGGTGCAACGCCACCTGCCATTACTGGCTCGGCTAATGTTGCTTTTTGCCAAGGTTTGACTTCTTTAACGCCCAAAGTTGAATTAATCCAGCCAAAGCCTTTGTTTAACCAGCGTCCGATTGGACTGACAGTGTCAGTATCGGCATTTAATGGTGCGAACGCTCCGAGCGGACTAATCGTTGAAATACTAGGTGTTGTCGTATTAAGCGCAGTAAGGGGAGCAAAAGGCGCTAAAGGACTCACACTAGGCGTGTTTAAAGTGGACTTTGTCAATAGCGGCTTAACCACGGTGCCAGCATTCACTTTGGTTGCTATTGCCGGCTTTGAGGGAGGTGCCTTAGCTGTAGTGCTGGTGATAGTGCTGGTGCTGGTGCTGATTGTAGTGCTAGGTACAGTGCTAGGCTCAGTGCTGGCTGTTTCAGTGGTCGTAATCGACCCCGCAGCTTCACCTGAACGGCCTTTAGTGCTAAAACGTTTGACGATTTTTTTAGCCGGTTTCGCTTGGGTTAACTCAAGCTCAATCGAAGCGGCGAATACCGAAGCTTGGCTCAGTATGCTTAACGACATCAAGCTGCTAACAAGCATCAATACTTTGTTCATAGCGCAAGCCCCAGCTGTTTTAGATCATTGATAATAACTTGGTCAATATGGGGAATTGCGCCATATCTCACCCCTAAAATTGTATTGTTTTTAATGTAATATAATGCCGGCATCCCGATTGGCTCAAAGGCCCCAATCACTTGTTGAGATTGATCGCCAACCACCCGAAAATCGAGCGCCATTTTTGCTAAAAACTCAGCGGCAACAACGGGATCTTCGTCCACTTCAATGCCAACAAACTCAACGGGCGCATTGGCCAATTGATGTGACAATTTATTAATTTCGGGTAACTCAATCAGACAGGACACACACCAAGAAGCAAAGAAATCGACTAGGCTGATTTTGTTGGGATCTAATGCCAGCTGTTTAGCAATGGCTGGCGGTAACTGATCGCCTCGGTTTAATGCTTGAGCCGCTGAAATAGTGGTAAAACAAGCAATAAGTAAGGTTATAACTGCAAATTGGCGCATGATGTTCTCTTTATTTAACTAAACGTAATTGATTGGAATAGATGCCATCGAGAATTTGCTTAAATTGCTCGATAACTTCGTTACTGTTGGTGGCCAAGTAGTGGTCATCAGCGCTACCTGAACCACAAGAACGCAAATTTTCTTGCTCTTGGACGTTATTACCCCAGCTGCTGGTTTCGAAATACATGGTGACAATGCGTACTCCAAGCGTTTTTGCGTATTCACACAATGGAACTTGGTTGGCACAGTTACCGCTGCCTCCTTCGATTAAATGACACCAATCGCCTGTCGCAGAGGCATCGGTCATTAAAAACAGGATCTTTTGGGTCTCAGGGCTCGGTGAGGCATCAAAGGCGGCTGGCTGATTAGTACTGTCGTATTCTTGCCAGTCTGGTGAGAGTAAGCGCAGTCCCCATAACAAACCTTGGTCTATTTCGGTACCGCCATTGGTCGAGAAATCGGCAGACGCATCGCTTATCATGGTGTCGATATCATTAACATCGTCGGTTAATATCAATCGGCTGACTTGTGGCGTTGAATAGCAATATTGATCAAGCTCTTCTAATTGCGGCTCAATTTGTTGCAACAGCTGTGGCCAATCTAAATATTGATCGGTCCACTGCTGATAACTTTTTTGATAACAACGGGTATCTAAATAGCCATTAATTTCAGTGGTGATGCCCGATGAAAATGGCGCTGCGGCTAACTTCATGTTGAGATATTTGCCATTTTTAGCATCAAATAATTGTGAAATTTGCGCTAACGTCTCACCCATAGTGGCCTCTTCACCGGTCATTGAGCCTGAATAATCAAGCACCAAACTCATTTCAATTTTTTGCGCCGATATTTCATTCTCTGCTTTTATTTGGCTACTTACATTCATGTCTAAACTTTGCTGATCGGTACTTAGTAAGTACATCGGTGTTTGCAGGCTGGCACCGACCTGATAACCCTCATTGAGTTTATTGATAGTTAAGTCGGCACTGGTGATTGCGGCCAAGCCGCTAAACTCACTGATGATGTCTTGTGCAGCATTGAGATCATTGGCGGTGTTATCACTGCCCCGTAAGCTCAAATATAACGCCGTGGTTTCAGCGGCATTAGCCAGCTGTGTTTTACTCGCTAGTCCCTGCGATACCGACGCGGCAACACCGCCAACCAACAGCAATAAAGGAATCACAAAAAGGGTCGCAATAAAGACAAAACCTTGTTGACGTTGCGAAGATTGATATTGAGGTAAAACGTGACGTTTGGAATTCATAATACTACCTTGCAACTGTGACATGACGGGAATAGAGCGAGCTAAAGTCGTTGCTGTCGCTCAGTTTGGCAAACAGACTGTAGTTGGTTAACTTGACGCAAACCTCGACCACAAACAGCAAAATTGCTGGGTCATTGTCTGAGCCGCTGGCGGTTAACTGATTTTTAAATTGGTCGCGATTAAATGTCTGACAGCTGATATCACCTAGTGAAATACTGGTGAATGTTGCTTGGTTGCCCCGGTAATTTTTACCGGCTTCAAGGCTTATTTGATGCACCATCAGTTTGACATCGGTTTGGGGAAGTTCGTTACGGGCAATAGTGGTTAATTGGCTAACTTGTTGTTGCGTTAGCGGCAATTGCTGATCTTTATTATCAAGATAATATTGGCTGCGCTGAGATATTATCGTGCTCAAACTGTAGCCTAAACGGTCTAGCTGATCTTTCGATTGAATATAACGAGTTACATCAACGCTTAATAAGATAACCAATAGTAAAGGCAGCACCACAAAGATCATCTCTATTGATACTGCGCCGCGTTGGTGGGCGATTAGGGAATTATTTCTGTTCATATTTTACGATAATGCTGCTGTTAAATGTCAGCGTGCCAAGAATGGGGCTGAAGGAAGTGAAATCATAATTGACCTTAAAGCGGCCAATTGGTGGTATCTCTTGACGTTGTTTGGTGGTGCAATTACCGCCAGTAGCCAATTGAGCAGGGCAATAGAATAATTCGCTGTCGGTTACTTTAACTAACGCACTGTCAATCAGTGAGCTGGGGTTTTTATCAATCATATTGCGCAGCACGGCTTGGTAACTGCCGGTTGGGCTGTCTAGTTTTATTGCGCGCGCCGCTTCAGCTAGCGAATTGTTGAGACTAGCGCGGATAAGCAAGCCACGACTTAATTCGATGCCACTAAAGATCATGAGAATAAAAATAGGAAATACGATAGCCGCTTCAATCGTGACCGCGCCTCGTTGCTGCTTAAGCGGCGATTTTAATAATCTTGTTTTACGAGGCATCATGGTGATTGCCTTGTTTTAGTTGGCGATAATAATCAATATTTTGTTGCACTTGCAGTTGATTAAAATCTCGAGCCAGTACTTTTCGAGCACTGGTTTCGTTATCACTCATCGCTAGGGCTAAGGCGAGGTTTTGTCTTATTTTTAGATTGCTTCGTTGTTGCTGGTACAACGGATAAAGTAATTTAATTGCCGCTTGATATTGGCTTTGTAGAATATGGTTAAGCGCCAAATTGCTTTTAAACTTAACGTTGCCCGGCGCGAGCGCCATAGCTTGGATTAACAAATCATGAGCAATGTCGTAATTTTTAAGCCAGCTGTTTGCAACCCCTAACGCGTTTAGCGTTGTGATATCTTGTGGTGCTAATGCCAATGCTTTATTTAGCGCTTGTTGAGCTTTGGCATAATACTTCTGATCTAACTCAATTAAGCCCAGTTCGCGCCAACTGGCAGCTTGGTTGGGATCAAGCGCAATCAATTTATCGATATAAAAACGCGCCAATTCTGGTTGCTGTATTTGGCGAAAAGCCTGACTTAAACTCAGTAAGGTCGAGTTGTCGTTGAGATTTTTTTCTAATAACTTTTGGTACAAACTAATCGCGGTGCGAATGTCGCCACTTTGATGGGCTATTTGCGCCAAGCGTAAATCAGATACTTTATCTTTTAATGCCGGTGGCGATGTTTGGCAGCCGCTCAAAAGCACGGCTAAGCCAATGATTAATATCATGCTGAGTCTTGATTTCATGGCTTATTGCATTCCTTTAAGCGCGTCGCTAAGTAATGATACATAGGGCGCCACAATCATCACTAACATCGGCATAAAGATCAGTATTAGCATTGGCAACGTAATTTGGGAGCTGAGTTTGGCGACTTTTTCTTCGAGGGTTATTTTGCGTAGCTCTCGAGTTTCTAGGGCAAAATTACGCAAGCTTTGGGCAATGGGCGAACCAAATTTTTCTGCTTGATTTAATACAGTCACTAACGCGGTCATCTCGTCGAGCTGATTACGCTGGGCCAAATTGTTGAGCACCGCTTGACGGTCCGGATTAACCTTAAAATGCGCTAATGTTTGTTGCCATTCACGGCATAACTCCGGTTGAATATCAGCCAGTTGCGAAGCCACCAAGCTTAGACTGCGATCAAGGGTCGAGCCCGCTTCTAAACAAATAATGAGTAGCTCAAGATTGTCGGGTAAATCCCGAACAATCGCGGCCTTGCGAGCACTTTGACGGACTCGCAAATAATATTCAGGCGCTAAGTTGGCGGCAAAAGCTAATGAAAAAACCTTTAACAGTTCAGCCGCATTACTATCGAGGCTGATGCCTAACGCAAGCGAAGCAATAACCAATACCAAAAATGCGCCGCCAAATTTGGCTATAAGTAAGGTGCGAACCGCATGTTTTTGATAAAAACCAGCGCCTTGTAAAGCTTGCTGTAATTTAGCGACTTCACGCTCGCGCCAGCCAGTATCGTGTTGGGCAACAAATAGTTTGCTGTCAGCGTTATTTGTCACGTTGCTATTAGTTTTTAAATAGCGAGCTAACCGTAGTTTTTGTTGCTGTTCATTTTGTACTTTATTGAGTAAAAATATCGTGAGTACCGCGCCACAAACAAACAGTGCTAGGCTCAATAACCACAATGGGTTACTCCAAATTGAAGTGACAGTAGTAGGATCTAACATACTAAACCTCGACCTTGGTCATTCGAGAGATTAAAAACAACCCGAAACTGATACTGCACACGACATACACACTGACTTTTTGCCCCGATGGGTCATCGAGTAAATAATCAAAAATATGCGGGGCCATAAAATAAAACAGCACGATAAAAGCAACGGGCAACATCGCAATTATCTTGCCGGATGTTCGTGGTTCGGCGGTCATCGCCAAGGCTTTTTTACGAAAGGCTTTACGTTCATGTAAATTGGCCATTAGCTGGCGCAGCACTTGCGATAACTGGCCGCCTGAACTTTGATTAAGCAATAAGGTGACGGTAAAAAATTTAAAGCTCGGCTCTCTCAACTGTAATGTTGCGTTGTTTAACGCATCTTCAAGCGAGACGCCAATAGCGAGCAAATCAATTATTTCTTGAAAAATGTCACTAACTTGACTGTCCATTTGCTGGGCAACATGTTCCATCGCCACAGGCACAGTGACGCCAGCACTTACCGCGCGGCTAATGGTGGCAATAGCGATAGGAAAATCTTGTTCAAATTGCTGATGCTGGTGGTTTGAGTAAAAACTATAGATAACAAGGCTCAAGCCTATATAAGCTAGAAGAATCAACAATACCTGTACTGAATTAGCTAATGGCGCGCTGACTAACCAAGCTGGGTACAGGCCCAGTACAGCGAAAACCATTAGGCTGGTGATGCGTTTTTTACCCAGCACTGAATTTATTCTAAGCTGACGTTGGCGCAGTGTTAAGCGCCAGCCAGTCAGTTTAGTTTGTTGGTTAAACAATTGGGCTTGGTCTATTTCACCACTGTCATCTTGCGCGCCCTGCAAGTATTTACCGCGGCGTTGCACCAATGATTTGTCGCGGCGTTTTTGTTGGACTAATGCGGTAATCGAGCCAAGGATCACGATCAAAAAGAAGACCACTAACAACCAAATCATGCGGCTTCCACCAACTTCATCAAGGTTCTATCTAAGCCAAAGTAACGCACTTTCTCTAAGCAATGCGGCTGTATGCCGTGATTAATGAATTGCCCTTGTAAATTACCGTGGCTGTCTTCGCCTTGGTATTGATAACTAAACAGGTCTTGCATTAACAAGGCGTCACCTTCGAGGCCGACTAATTCAGAAATGCTAACAATTCGGCGTTTACCGTCACGCATTCGCTCAACCTGAACAATTAAATCGATTGCTGAATTCATTTGGCTTTTTAAGGCTAACGGTGGCAGTTGTGCTTGGCCCATCAGCAGCATATTCTCAAGTCTAATTAAGGCATCGCGACTCGAATTGGCGTGCAACGTTGACATTGAACCATCGTGACCGGTATTCATCGCCTGCATCATTTCAAACGCTTCTTCACCACGTACTTCGCCGACAATAATGCGATCGGGGCGCATCCGTAATGAATTTTTAAGTAAATCACGTAGCGTTACTTCGGCTGAACCTTCGGCGCTTTTAGGGCGTGTTTCTAAGGTGATGACATGACGTTGCTGCAACGATAATTCCGCAGAATCTTCTATGGTGACAATACGTTCGTTTTCATCAATTTGATGTGAAAGTGCATTAAGCAAGGTCGTTTTACCAGCACCAGTACCGCCCGAAACAAGAATATTTAGCCGACAATGGCTAGCAATTTTTAAAAAAGTGACCATAGCATCAGACATCGCACCGCGTTCAGCTAAATGTTCCAGCTGTAAGCTCATGTTGCTAAATTTACGAATCGAAATGGTGGTGCCGCTTAAACTTAGTGGTGGAATAACGATATTCACTCGGCTGCCATCTTTAAGGCGGGCATCAACCATTGGGCTGCTTTCGTCAATACGTCGACCAATATCAGACGCAATGCGACGAGCGACATGCAACAGATGACTTTCATTTCTAAATTTAAAATTGGTTAGTGACAACTT
>Ga0209396_1006760_pt1 | contig 10421 bp, 6 predicted proteins | sample GOMGulsemesocosm_6_FD_184638 | JGI IMG/M metagenome (GOLD analysis project Ga0209396, IMG submission 184638) | Methane-oxidizing microbial communities from mesocosms in the Gulf of Mexico - GOM8C Gulf of Mexico (SPAdes) (version 2) | ecosystem: Environmental > Aquatic > Marine > Cold seeps... | reverse complement strand
TATGTCTCTGAAAATTTACAACACGCTGACGCGTTCAAAAGATGTCTTCAAACCTTTGGTTGACGGAAAAGTCAGCATGTACGTCTGCGGCATGACCGTATACGACTACTGCCATATCGGCCACGCAAGAGTACTGGTGTCTTTTGACATGATTACACGCTATTTGCGCTCCCAAAATTGGGACGTTAATTACGTGCGTAATATCACCGATATTGATGACAAGATCATTAATCGCGCTAACGAGAATGGCGAGACCTTTACAGATCTGACCGAACGTTTCATAGAAGCCATGCACGAAGACGAAAAAGTGTTAGGTGTCGCGCGTCCTGATCAAGAGCCGCGGGCAACGGCCTATATCCAGGACATTATCGACATGATTCAAGTGTTGATCGATAAGAATTATGCCTACACCTGTGACAATGGCGATGTCTACTACCGCGTGGCTAAGTTTGACGGTTACGGAAAGCTCTCCAACAAAAACATTGAAGACCTGCTGGCCGGCGCGCGCGTTAACGTTGGAGACGTGAAAGAAGACCCGCGTGACTTTGCTCTGTGGAAGGGTGTTGTCAGCAGCGAGCGCGGTAAAGAGGCGGAAGAGACGAGCGCTGCGGCGGGCGTAGAAACAGTCAAATGGGATACTCCTTGGGGCGCTGGTCGCCCTGGTTGGCACATCGAGTGCTCTGCCATGAGCAAATGCTGCTTGGGCAACACCTTTGATATCCACGGTGGTGGCCCAGATTTACCCTTCCCGCACCACGAGAATGAAATCGCCCAGAGTGAGGCCGCCAATGGCTGTAACTTTGTGAACTACTGGATGCACGCAGGTGCCGTTCGTGTGGACGGCGAGAAGATGTCGAAATCACTGGGCAACTTTTTCACCATCCGTGAGGTGCTTAAAAAGTACCATCCTGAAGTGGTTCGTTACCTGTTGATCAGTCGCCATTACCGCAGCTCGATTAATTACTCGGAAGATAATCTGGTGGAGGCGCGTGCAGGTCTTGAACGATTCTACACCGCCCTGCGAGATTTTGCTGGTGTGCCCGCAGCGAACATAGAAAGTTTGGCCGCTAGTGAATATTACCTACGCTTTGTTGAGGCCATGAACGATGACTTTAACTCCAGTGTGGCACTGGCGGCCATGTATGACCTTGTTCGTGACCTGAACACGGCTGCCAAAGCGGGTGAGTCGGATAAAGCCTCTACACTGGCGGCTGAACTGAAAGCCATGGGCGCCATCTTCGGTATTTTGCAATCTTCACCAGAGGCGTTTTTTCAGACCGGAGGCGAAGGCGAGTTGGATGCCGCCGCCATTGAAACCATGATCGTCGAGCGAGTGCAGGCCAAGGCCGATAAGAATTGGGGCCGCTGTGATGAGATTCGTGATGAGCTAAAAGAGCAGGGTATCGTGCTGGAAGATTCGAGTGAAGGGACCAAATGGCGCCGCGAATAACTCGCGCGCGTTTTAAACCTGCTTAATGTATGAACTATTAACATCGAGATTGTTTCATGAGTAAAGATGATCGAGTAAACGGTGAGGTCATTCGCCGCGAAGTGATGAGCGATGTATTTGTCGACCGGGCGCTTAACAGCATTAGTGAATTTGAGCGCCCGATGCAAGACATGGCGATGGAAAATGCTTGGGGTGGCCCTTGGACTCGCGATGATCTACCCAGAGATACTCGCAGTTTGGTAACAGTTGCTATGCTGGTGGCCTTGCGTGCCACCAATGAGCTGAAAGGTCATGTGCGTGGGGCGTTGCGCAACGGTGCAACGAAGGACGAAATTCGAGCCGTTATTTTACACTCGGCGGCCTACTGTGGATTCCCAGCAGCACTGTCAGCGATGAAAGTCGTCTCCGAGGTGGTTGAAAGTTGGGAAGCTGAAAATGACTAATACTATTACGCCAGAATTTCGATTTCGTCGCCTGCGCCGCACCCAAGTGCTACGTGACCTTGTGCGCGAGAATCAGCTCAGTGTTAATGACTTAATTCTGCCTATTTTTGTTGAAGAAGATATTGATACGCCCGTTGCTATTTCTAGCATGCCTGGGGTATATCGTTACCCGGAGGCGCAGCTCGCCGATGTGGTGAATAACGCATGGGCAAAGGGCATCAAGGCGGTGTTGTTGTTTGGTGTTTCAACCCACAAGGATGATTGTGGCAGTGACACCTGGTCCGATGAGGGGCTCATGGCCAGGATCATTGGCATTGCCAAGCAGGCTCAGCCTGAGATGCTGGTGATCAGTGATAACTGTTTCTGTGAATACACCGATCACGGCCATTGCGGTGTGGTGAATGAGGCGGCCGCCGATGTTGATAACGATTTGACTCTGGTCAATTTACAGCGCCAGGTACTGGCTGCCGCACGTGCAGGTGTCGATATGATTGCCCCATCGGGCATGATGGACGGCATGATTGCCGCTATTCGTCAGGCGCTGGATGAAGCCGGTTACACACAGTTACCGATCATGTCTTACTCGACAAAGTTTGCTTCTGCATTCTATGGGCCTTTTCGCGACGCAGTTGATTCAACTTTCAAAGGCACGCGCGATACTTACCAGCTGGACCCAGCGAATGCTCGTGAGGCCCTGACAGAGTCCATGCAAGATGAGCTGGAAGGTGCCGATATTCTCATGGTCAAACCGGGTACGGCTTACCTAGATATCATCGCCAATATTAAAGCAAATACAGAGCGCCCTATGGCGGTTTACCACGTCAGTGGTGAGTACGCGATGATTAAGGCCGGCGCTGCGGCGGGTGTCATCGATGAGAAGGCGATTGTATTAGAGACCATGACGGCCTTTAAACGTGCAGGGTGTGACCTTGTTATCACCTATTACGCTGAAGATATTGCCGACTGGTTAAACGCCGATATCGCATAAATAATAACAACGTAAAGAGTATTGGTTCTGATGAAAATATTTGCAGTGGCTACCGTAATGTTAAGCGTTTTGTTGTTGACAGCTTGCGCGCCTGAAGTGGGCAGTGAGGGCTGGTGTGCAGATCTTAAAGAAAAGCCAAAGGGTGAGTGGACACTGGATGAAACCCGCGATTACACCAAGCACTGTCTGTTTTAAGGGTAGCACTTAGGTCATAACGATCATTGATAACGTCGCACCTGCGATCGAGATGATACGAGAAGGCTGGCCCATGTAGGCTAGACCCTTGCCAGGGAAGGTGGCGAAACTATTTAACACACCGCCGATATGGCGTGGGTAACTTATTTATATTTATGTTTTTTTCAGATGAACGGCTGTATTTCTTTAATCCGCTTACCGGTAAATACCGCGAAGTTGTTGTCAGTTGCTTGCGCTTACTTTACCAGCGCCTTTATACGGATCTGCGTGATTACGGTCATTCGCTCAATCGCGACCAGCTTTTGGATATTTTTATCGAGGCTTCTGCTCGCTGCGCACTTTTGGACGACAGCACAGAGACTGGCTCGGCGGCGAAGGAAGGGCGCTTTCGGTCTCAGCGAGAACAGGCGGTTTTTGTATTAAATCGCTTGTTAGATGCGGGCTGGTTGCAGCGTAATTTTGACGAGGCAACACTGAGTAGTAGCTATGGGTTTAGCCGAGTTGGGCGGCTGTGCACTCAGCCATTTGTTGAAACCAATAGCGAGCGTTTTCGCACTCGCCACCGCAATACCCGCAATACCCGCAACAGTTTGCAAGCGTTTATTCAGCGCGGCGAAATTCACGACCTGTTGGATGCCGTAGAATACTCTGAACGTATTATCAGTGATTTTACCGACGTAATTGCCGAACTTGAAGAGCGCAAGCGCGATCTGGTGCGTGAGGTAGAGGCACAACAGTTGGTGCAGGAAGCCACAGAGCAGTTTTTTGAGTTCATGGAAAAACGTTTCCAACCTGATTTGTCGGTGCGTTTATCCGCCGACAGCGTAGAAAAGTACCGAGATGAAATAAGCGCTTTGCTTGATGAAATTCGTCAGCTGGACGATGACCGCAAGGGAGAGGCTGAACGTGATTTAAGGACCCAGTTGCCTGATCTGGTGGTGGTGAAGCAATCCTTATTACTTAACCTTTTGGATGCAATAGAGCTGCGTTTAAAGAACGCCAGTGACATTATGCTGCCCGCTTTGCGCAAGGCCTTGAATAGCTTTACCCAGCGCGCCGATATCATTATTCGGCAACTGAGTTACATTGCGAGTCAAGGTGGTGATGAGCTCGTGGACGTGTGCAAGCAGTTGAGTCAATTACCTGAGTCTGAGCAGGCTAGCCGCCTTGAGCGGGCCGCCGAACAGCTGGGCGGTATGCGCTTGGGCTATGTCGATGCTTCACACAACCGTTTGCAGGCGGCTCGAACTCGCCGAGTAGTGCGTTCGCAGTTGGGTCAAGTTGCCGACATTGATAGATCAGCGCGGCGCGAGTTGTATATACAGCAGGTGCTCGATCAAGCGTTCGCTGTGAGTGATGGTGCGGTAAAGCGCTATCTGGTCGATGCCTTGCAGGAAACGGGTGTTGTCACCAGTGCACAACTGCCAATTAAAAGCGCAACCGACTTCCTGGCCGTATCGCATGCCATTGAAGTTGCGACGGTCAATAATTTATCGAGTGAATTCCGTTTTCAGGTGGCACCGCTTAATCGAACCTATTGTAATGATTTTTTCTCGCAGGCCGATGAATTTGAGATTCGACTGTTGAGTCAAACTGAGCGCGTTTGCCCCGCAGCGACCGAAGAGGGCATTGACGCCCCATCCCTAACTGAGGATGCAAAAGCATGAGCCGTTTTGAAACAATAATCGAAACTGAATTACAGGCGTGCAACCTGACCATGGCCGACTGGCAGGAATTGTTACAGCGATTGCTTGATTATGGTGTGATCTGTCGTGATGAAAGTCAGGTCGAGTGTGACCTTTACGACCGGTTGTTGCGCATAGAGTCACTTGTCGATGACTACCTCGCCCTGATCGGTGTGCGTTTGCACCTTGATAAGCGTTTTCAATTTGTGCGTGTCATCCCGCCCGGTGCACGTGTACCTGGAATCGACGACGAATCTGATACGCCGGCCAATGGCGGCTATCGACTGCGTTTGGGACAGCAGGAGATTGCTTTGCTACTGACCTTGCGCAGTGAGTACGACAAGGCGCTTCGCGAAGGTCAGGTTGACGAAAACGGCTGTGTAATCTTGTCGTTGGAAGCCTTGGCGTTGGCGTTGAAAAATTTATTACAGCGTAACCTTCCGGAAAACATGACCGAGCGCAAGCAGGTGTTGAAACGTTTGCGACAATTACGCCTGATTCACTTTCGCAGTGAAGATGAGTTGGATTCGGGTGAAGCTTGGTTGCGCATCAGGCCGATGATCGTCAGTTTTGTGAGCGATGATGTGTTGGCATCATTAGCTGATGAGCAGAGCGATGAGGATGTTAGCGATAATGCGCTTGTCGATGCTGACTCAGACAGTGTGGCCATAGCCGATATTCAGGGCGAGACGGTTGCGGTGAAAGAGGCAGAAAGTGTTGACCTCCTGTCATACGCCAATGACGTGAACGCAGCTAAACAGTCCAATGCTGTTGAGTCAAACACCGATTGTCTGCGAGAAGAATCAGTCAGTGCTGTGCCAATCACCCCCGCAGCGCCCCGATCATTGTTTGCGGACTTAGACATAGAAGTAATTGAAGGCAGCGCTCAGGGCGTTGAATCGAACGACTCTGCTTCCAGTATAAAAGAATAATAACTATGTATATCAAAACGTTTATCTATGTTAATTGGGGTAATATCCCCAACACTGAATTTGATATGGGGCCGATTAACCTGTTGTCCGGAGGTAATGGCTCGGGTAAGACGACAGCGGCTGATGCTATTCAGACGGTGATGACAGCCGCACACGACAACCTATTTCATTTTAATCCCGGGCAGGATGAATCAACCCAGCGGGGCCGAGGCGGAAAACAGGTACGTACACTGGCCTCGTATGTTTTGGGTTGTGATGATGGGGCCTATGCGAGACCCTACCCCTGCGACGGATACCTAGCGGCTGTCTTTCATCCGACCGAAGGTGAAGCGGGTGAGCCTTTTACCGCGGTGATTGCCATGCGCGCCTTTCTTGAGGTGACGGGCGCGGCTGCATCGCTGAAAAAAATAGCACGTTTAGAGGATGTGCAATTTTATATTTTACCGGGTGAATCGCTGAGCCTTTCACACTTTCAAAAACACGATGTTGGTGGTCAGTATGTATTGCCGGTCGACCGTGTTTATACGGCGTTGCGCAATGAGTTTAGCGCAGAGACTGTCGAAAAGTACGACAAGAAAAAAGCCTACCTTTGTCGCCTGTACGGTGCGTTTCGCGGCAAGCGTGAAGCGGTTGCCGAACGCGAAGCCATGAACGCAGCCAGAGCTTTTTCACGCTTCATGGCGTACAAGCCGGTTAAAAGCATCAATGATTTTGTCGCCGGTGAAATACTGGAGAGCAAAGATTTAGGCGAAGCTATTCGTGATGTCTCTGGGATGCTCAAGCGCATCCATGGTATGGAGGCGGATGCCCGAGCACTGAATGAGTCAATTACCCTACTGGGTGATGCTAAGGCATCGGCAGCCAGTTACATTGATCAGTGGTTGAGCCAGCAGGTGGCGGTCTATACATCGGTGCGCTCGCGTTACCTTGATGACCAAAAACGCTATCTCACGGCGAAACAATCGCAACAAGATATTCGCAGCGCTCTGTTATTTAATGAACAGGAACGCACCACGGCGGTGGCTCGACGCGAAGAGTTACGTCAGCAGGTATTGGAAGTTGAGGCGCAGCGCTTGGGAGTACCGGCACTGCGGGATAAAGATCAGTTTGAACAACAGATCAACATGGCGCAAAGTACCATGCACCGCCTTGCACCACAGTTGTTAAAACAAGATGCCTGCTTACAGCGAAACCTTGAAGCCTGTAGCCAAATTCAGACTCTGTGTGCCAAGACCTCTATAACACTTGATGTCACTGCCCTGACGGACAAACCTCTGATGGCTCTGGGTCGCGATATTCTGGCGGCAAAAGGCGATACTAAAATTAATTTTCAGGGGTTATTTACCCGTGACTGGGTGGATATTTCACCGCTGGAAAGTCACTTGGATCAGGCTTTGAGTTGGCAGCAAAGCCATAATAAATGGGCGTCACGCTGGCTCGATAAAACCGCTGAGCAGCCAAGCCTTCGTGATCAGTTGGTACGAGAGCGCAATAAACGCCAAGAGAAATCGCAGCAGTTACTGCGGCAAAATGAGCGCAAGGAAGCGGAAATTAACGCCTTGTGTGAGAGTAAGCAAAGCTATCCGCATTATGTGCGCAGCGCGCTCGAGGCTATTGCTCAACAATGTCCTGAGGCCGACGCGCGGGTCCTGTGTGATCACGTCGAAATTACAGATTCACTGTGGCAGTCTGCGATTGAAGGCTATATCGGTGGTGCGCGCTTCGGCATTATCGTTGAGCCAGAGTACGAGGCCGAAGCCACCCAGTTGTTGCGTAACCTTCCGGGCCGCGATAACCGGGCGCGGGTGATTCAGGGTGAGAAAGTTAAGCGTGATGCCGACCGTGTATCTCTGAGCAGCGACTCTATTGCTAAGGTAATGCAGTTTAGTCACGCCACGGTGGAAGCTTATGTTCGTGCGAGTTATGGCAGTGTGCAACGTGTCGATTCCGCTAACGAGTTACGCAATACACGCCGTGGGTTAACCCAGAGCAGCATGGGCTCAGGCAACTATGCGATGTTTCGCTGTGACATCAGCGATGCGGAGCTGGTGTTCGGCTTGGGCGCTCGTCAGCGTGCTGAGTTGGCCAAGCGTGAAGAGTTGGTGCAGTTGCTAGAGGAGTGGCGCTCGGCCCAAGACCAGCTTAAAACAATTGAGCTATTACTGTCGGCGGTTGAATCGATTGCCGCGTTGACCTATGCGGATGATTTACAGGCGATGCTTGATTGTCAGCGTAAGTTACGCGCGGCAGAAAACTCACTTAAGCAATTGGATCTAGGCGAGTTTGACGCCCTTGATGGCAGTCTTGAGCAACTCAAGGATGATCAGCAATTACAAGACGATAAAATCACCTCGCTGGATAATGATAAAGGCGGCTTAAACCAACAGTTAAAGCAGGTCGATCGTCTGTGTGGCAACTTGAGTGAAGCGCAGGAAGAAACCCTCGATCAGGTGGAAGAGCATGAAAGTGGACTGAGGAAAATCAGTACCATTTGGCCAGGTTTTGATGTGGATAAACAATTGGACGCAGCGGACCTCAATGCTGCTGATACGCCGGTGGTACAGCTTGAGGCAGCACACGATGTTTTAATTGGTGAATTAAAACAACACCTTTTCACACTGCAAAAAACAGTGCTGGCGCACAACCAACAGGCGGCCATTGCCGACAGCGTACCTTTTGAACCCGATTACAATAAAGAGCATTCGTCCGCTTTCTTTAAGGATATCTGTTCGGTAGAGAAACAACTGGATGCCATTCTCAACCGTTTAAAGAATAATATTCTTGCAAAAAAACACACCGAGCTCGAGGTACTGAAACAAAGTTTTAACAACACGTTTGTCACCAATCTTTGCCACTCTATTTATCAAGCGATTAACGACGGCAAACGTACCCTTGAGCAGCTCAATAGTGAATTGCAGAGTCATCGCTTTGGTGCTGACCGAGAGCGTTTTTACTTTGAGGCCGAGTGGGTGCCGGAATTCAAAGAGTATTGGCAGTTCTTTAAGGCCGTGATCGATTCGGCCACCCTTGGAGAGGGTGAAGGTTTGTTTGATATGAAGTTGGAAACCAAGCATGCGCGGGTGCGGGATCGCATTATGGCCATGCTGCTTGACGAAGATGAGGTTAAGGCTCTGCGTGAGCTTGAACGCTTATCGGACTATCGCAATTACCGCAGCTATGAAATCTTCAAAGAGCCTGAGGGCAAGGCGCCCATCGCTCTGAGTCAATATGGCACGGGTTCTGGTGGCCAGTTGGAAACACCTGCGTACATTATCCGCAGCGCCGCGATCACTTCAGCGTTTCGTTTTAACGAAGGCAAGAGCCACCTGCGAATGGTGCTGGTGGATGAAGCCTTCTCAAAAATGGACGAACATCGTTCCAAAGAGGTGATTAACTATCTGACGGAGGCGCTGGGGTTGCAACTTCTGTTTATCATGCCCACCAGTAAGTCGGGTCCGTTTATGGATCTCATCAGCAACCAGTTTGTGTTCACCAAGTGCCCAGTTCAACAGTTGCAGGGCAGTATGAGTGAGTTGGGCACTTCGGTATTGGTTGATCGCCAGACATGTAACCGCGATAAAATTCAACAGTTATGGGCCAATCACCGCCGCACAATACGCCACCAGGCCTCAATGACGTTTATGCAAGAGTTCGACGTTTGAGCTTAACCGCCTCTGGTGTTAATACGCCAGCGGGTGTCCTGTGTAGGGGGTTAGATCAAGGTCTTCCCAGAGGGCTTTAGTGGCGTCATTTTGTGGAAAGCAGGAGTGCAGCTTGAGCTGGCTGCTGCTCTCGTTTTGATTGGCTTCGATACTGGTTATCAGGGTTCGGCTGTGGAATTGATGGGTACTACTCTGATATTTTATGTCGTAAGTAGAGGTTGTCTTGGCGTTTTTAGCCCGTCTGGCCCAGTCCTTGGGTAAGCCAGGGTAGGCCTGTAACCACTCACTGAGCTCTTCGAGTTTACTGTCTGCACTGATGAACTGTTGTTCCTTCACCTTGAGCAATATAAAACATGCCAGCTCCTCCCAGTTGCGTATGCCCTGCTTGAGCCCATCCTCTGAAAAATACAGGTGATACAGGTTAGTCTGTTGGCCCGGGTCGCGAGGTCCGATGACCTGTTGAATACCGGCAAAGTCCATCATGGCCAGCCAGGCCTTATTACACATGACCACATCGCCGATGTTATTGATGATTTGCGCAGGGTAGGGCTCGTGCTTTTCAAGCAGCATACCGACCGTGCGCCTAAATTGTGAGTTTTCACGGGCGTTTAAGTCAAGCTGCGTCGGCGTGGCAACCAGGCCGCTGGCCATCAGCAGTGTATCTGTGTCGCTTGGACTTAGTTCCAGCGCCACAGATAACCGCAGTACCATTTCACGGGTGGGCTTAGAGCGGCCAGTTTCGAGAAAACTGATATGTCGTGGTGCGGTTTCAACCCGTTCGGCCAATTGCGCCTGAGATAGCTCGAGGGTACTGCGCCAAAAACGAGTCAGCTGGCCAAAGGTATTACGCGGTTTATCTGCTTGCTTCATAGTAATGGTAAAACACCTAAATGACACAGAGCTTGGTGTTTGTGTTACTTCCCTGCTAGGTAATTGATGGACAGTATAGGGCGTGTCAAACTGCGCCACAATATCTTCTGATCTATTGATGTATACGGTCGTAAGTCTATGACAGCACAAGAAAAAATCACCGAAGGCCAGTTGTGTCAAACCGACAAGCCGCTGC
>Ga0209396_1006758_pt1 | contig 10423 bp, 5 predicted proteins | sample GOMGulsemesocosm_6_FD_184638 | JGI IMG/M metagenome (GOLD analysis project Ga0209396, IMG submission 184638) | Methane-oxidizing microbial communities from mesocosms in the Gulf of Mexico - GOM8C Gulf of Mexico (SPAdes) (version 2) | ecosystem: Environmental > Aquatic > Marine > Cold seeps... | reverse complement strand
ATGCTTGTTGTTTCTACTGTTACATTTCCCTTATCATCTTCAGCCGTTACTTTGAACTTTATTTTAGATTTTTTGCTTACGGGTGGCGCTGTAAACTTAACTGTTTGTAATTTAGGATTTACCAGTGTTACAGAAGGACCGTCGGTTTGAAGCCAAGTATAACGTATGTTTTTACCATTTCCATTACCGTTTATTATACTATTTGCAGTTAAAGTAATTACTTCACCTGTAGTAGTATCAGGTACTGCTGGAATCTCTACTTGCAGTGGTGCCACATAGTTAGAGTCATATGCATAAAAGCTAGTAGTCGTTGTTGCTACACCATTATCTCCAGTCATCGTTACTTTGAATGTAAACTTCTCTTTCATACCGTCAGCAATGTCTGGTGCTGTTAAGTTTATTTCAGAAAGAGTGAGATCTGCAACGGTAATCACTTGACCTTCTGTTTGCTCCCAAAGGTACGTTGGTTTTTTACCATTTGTACTGGTAGTTAATTTAACGGTATCGCCTTCTGTTACTTTATTAACAGGGTTAATAGAAATATTAATTGGGGGGGTAATACCACATGCATCGCTGTAAAGGTCAAATGCCCAGTCTTCATGGTCTATAAATGGATTACGGTTACCTTGGTATTTATAGATTATATTATTTCTTTGGATCTCAAATTCACTTACTGGATCATCGATATGCCATTGTAATAAAGTACAAAGTTTACCAAATATAGCTTTGTTATCTGTCGTTTCGGCTGGTGTATTAGTGTAGTTGACTAGTTCTAGATTTGGCACATCAGAGTCTTGACCTGCATAGCGAACATCCATATAGAACATCATTCGTGCTATATCACCTTTTACTTCATCCCTAGGTTCCCAAGTATATGTACTAGAAGAATTTCCTATTGCTTCACTATGTTCTGTATCACCTTTGCCAAAATCTTTATTGCCACGGCTAGAGTTCACAGATGAATCAGCCGGGCGCAAGTGATGGATATCGGTGTAAGCTCGTTGAGACTTATTTTTAAAACCATGGCTTTTTGCCCAAACATGTTCGCGATTCCAATAATTACTATTGTTTTCTATACCGGCATTTTCAGTTTCAGGAATTGAATTTCCTTTGTAGATAAGAATTACATTATTTTTATTATTAGGATCTTCATCTGTATAGGTTAAAGCTGTCCATACTTCAGAATATGATAGTTGTATTTGGTCAACAGATATATCACTAATTATCGCGTTACGGAAAGTTGCAATATCAGTACCACGTTGTGCATGAGAATTTGCGTAATACGTCATATCTACATAGTCACTGATGTTTTTTGTTGGAGTTAAATCAGGGCAGTTTGTACAGATATCACCAGTGTCAGCAAATGCGAAATCGGCACTTGTTGCCGCAATAATAGATATGGTCAAAAGAGTTTTTTTCATAATAGGCCTTACTTATAAACGGTGAACTAAGCAATACAAGCCCTAAGGGAAGGCAAGGTATTAGTTCAGGTTATAATGGGTAATGAGCAATGAAGCAGGTGCTAAAGTTGCACCTGCTGAATATGGAGCTAAGTGGTTTACTACTTAGCAAAATGGTTACTAATTTAGTTTTTTACGTAAAAAGCCTAAGCCAATTAGTGATAGCAAACTGAAGATACCAAACGAACCACCGCTATTATCTGCTTCTGGTACAATAATTTTCGGTGTTAGTGAATCTTTCTTTATTGCTTTAATGTTTAATGAGGTTTCTGACCCTTTAACCGTTACACCATTACGCTCTAGAGTCATGGTTGCGGTGTAAGTACCTGCTGTGATACCTGCTATTTCGAACTTAGCAAGGGCTTGCTTTGCAGTCATTGCATAGTGAGGAATAATTGCTTTAGATAAATCTGCATCGTCATTAGTCGCTTTTAGTGAGATTTTAGCAAGATCATCTGCCTGAGCTAATACTGGAATTACATAAGGTATTTCCATTGTACTGCTGCTAATATTTACAAGTACTGGTGTATTACCTTTTGTTTCACCGTATTTGTAGCTAAGTGAAATAATTGCAGAATCATGATCTGATGAACGGAATGCATTACTCGCATAAAAATCATCATGTCCCGATTTACCTTTCGCTGGAACTAGGCCTCTTTTAGAGTCCATTCTTACAATGTTATAATCATAGTAAGTTGATTCACCTGCATTGATGTGCCAGTCTTTTGCATCAATTAAACGTGAGTCTAAAGACTTTGTGATAAGAACATGATCGAGGGAGCTAATTTCATCATTATATGAATAACTCCAGCTTGTTTTCCCATGTTCTTTATCTTTCTTATCTACAGCACTGATGAAACCATAAGACTGAGTTACGTTAATTGGATCACCTGAAGTATTAAATTGTGGTGTTTTACCAATAAATGTATCACGAGCAGTTGTAAGAACCTTCCCTGTAGGGTTACTTGTTAGTACTAGCATTGGATCTTCTTGGCCATTTGAGTTCATATCACCAAGAACGACTTGGTCACCGCCAATTTTTTTCAATTCATCACCGATTTGAACAGCAGCTGCCACTCGGAAGTTTTCACAGTTACCTTGGAGATCTGTATCTGGAGCCTTTTTTGAGTACTCTTCTTCCGTTCCAAAATCAACACCGTTCCAATCTTCGTAACAAGTTGAACCTTTAGATTTCAAGTGATTTACTGCAACGGTTAATTGTTTACCTGTTTGGTTGACAGCAAAGGTAGCTGTAACAGTATTACGTTGGTAGTTATCACCACTCTCTAGAACTTCACCATACTTATCTTTTACAACAACATTATTGTTATTAACAATTGTTGGCGCATGTTGTGATGGCATTTGAATAATTTGAGACTTAATTACACTGACAGTTTCAGGGCGGTAGATAATACCAGATGTGATCACATCAGAACCCACAGAGTCAAGGTCATCAAGTACAGCATCACCGTTAGAATCAAATCCTAAGAAAGCATATTTATTGACTTCTGAATGAGGGGAATCTGATAATTCAGGGCGCGTAATATAGTATTCCGCGTTAATTGCATCAACAAACTCTGAGATCGTACCGTCTACAGCAAAACCGTTATTTTCGAGTTCCATTAGGCCTACTATATCAGCGTCTAACCCATAAATTGCCGCCACAAGCTTTTCTTTTTGACGTTGGTACTCTTCTTCAGTATCGGCGCCACGACTTTCACCGTGAAGGTTATCATCCCCACCAAACGGGGAATTGAATAGGTTTAAAACGTTTTGCGTTGCGATCTTGATCGCAAAGTTAACAGGCTTTGTTGTTGTATCAATATTTGGTGAATCAGTACGAGGAGTATTGCGTACAAAGTTAGAATTTGTGATGGTATTGGTAACTGTCATACTATAGTCACCATAGCCATAGGTAATCACACCTTCCATATCAAACATTGTATCGTCAATACGGATGTAATTATTTGCTGCATCGGTATGGAATGTTGGAAAGTATGGTAGTTTTCCATCCTCTGCTTTTTTATTACTTTCGAGAATTAGACGATAATCGTTATTCTGAGCAACCATCGCTTTAGCTTCAGGAGAACCTGCTACAAAATTTTGGTTTGGATGAATGTTTGGACGTTTGTAAGAAAGGTTAATATTATTGCGATAAGAGTTGTAATTGAAGCCATACGTTCTAGAGACTCGCATATTTTGTTCGCCGTCTTCATTGGTATCCATATCTCTTGGTAAATTAATTAACATACCTTCATGGCGTTCTAATGTGTTTTCGAATAGGCCGTTATCCTCAGGGATTACGGTCATATTAACCGCTGCCGGGCCTGAAGTACCAGCATCGACTACATCCCATGTAGAAGCGAACAACTCTGTATGACCATAATTTTCTTTTACTTTACTCTTCACACAAACAGTGTTTCCGACTGCTGGTGGAGTTGCTGAAGTTGAGACAAATATACCGTCAGAAGTAGCGGGATTACCATCAGGAGTAATTTCTGCTAGAAAGAAGCCCTTTTTAGGCAAAGTCGTAACTGCTGAAACAATACCTTGAACGTTATATTCTTCAGCCGACTCAAATCCACTTGTGATTAATGGTGAAGAAGACCCCGAACCTTGCACTTCTGCAATTGTAGTTTGCTCAGCTGTTGTACAGTCAGATGGCGTTGGTGGCGTTGGTGGTGTTACCGAGTCGCCAGGCTTTGTACCTAAATGTTCGAAAGACCCATCAGCAATAACATCCCACTTTAGTATTTCAAAAACACCTTTATTTTGTTTTGGCTGAGCCCCACTATCTAATTTACGACGAAGTGTAGAATCTTTACCCCAGTCATCACTTGAGTCGATTACACCAACAGCATCTAAAACAATAGGTTTAGCTGGGTCGGCTATGTTACGAATAGCATAAGCATCGTTACCAGTACCAGTTAAACTTGTGTTACTTGCAATTGCGGCCCCGCCATTTGCCGTGACGGTTGCTATTAGTTCAGCTGTTGCACTCGGATTATGTAAAACAGCTGTTTTTCCTGCTGGAATGGTGAGCCCTGATGTACCTGAAAGTGTATACCACTTACCACCATTACTTTGTTTCGCTATTTCAATATTATTAGTAAAGGTATAATCACTTGAACCTGTGTTCGTTATTTCTATTGCACGGTTCTTGTATTCTGCTTTGTTATCCACTGCTTCAGTGATAACTATATCGTTGATGCCCGCCTGAGCAGCAGCTGATAACACACTGCCAATTGCGAGTGCTAATAATTTCTTTTTCATAATTTACCTTAAAATTTGTTAACTGGTTCTTACATCGAAATGATGGAAATACTAGAAGTAAACACGGCCGTAAGCGTAAGCATCTTGTGCTGACTCGCCAACGTTCGCTTCAACAGCAAAAATGACAGAGCTTGATGGACGGAAGTTCACACCAACTGTGCCCCAAGTTCGTTCGTCGCCCCAAGAGTATGGAGTTACGCCGTATTCAGCATTTTTTATTGCCCATTTTTCATATTCTTCGAAGTTATAAGAGCCTGTTATTTCCCATTTTTTAGAAAATTTGTAACGAGCAGAAACTAATGCACCTTTATTCCGGAAGGTTTGGTAATCGTTATATATGGTTAGATCTTTTTTAGGGTCTCGTGGATCTTTAATCACTTGGGTATGATCTTGAGCAAGATCTTCATCTTCGATATAACCGTTAATACCAAATGACAGTTTATCGTTTACGTTATAGCGCGCACCAAAACCAAATAGGGTTTGCTCGCCGTATTTAGACTCACCTTTAGACCCCGCACGTTTTTCAACACCTACAACGGCCGAAATTGTTTTGCCGAAGTAACCAACATAACCATTTACTATGTCTCCTAATGCTGAACCTGATGATGATTCACCTTGATAAGAATAAGACGTACCTAATTTGAAGTCTTTGATTTTTCCTTCATATTTAACGGTACGTGCTTGGTCACCGGCTTCACCTGTTTCAACAGTTGTATCGAAAGTGAAATCACCGTATTTATCGTAATCATCAAAAGCTGTATCAGTTAGGCCTATTTCGATAGCGTGGTTATCAGTGAGCTTGTAACCAATAAACAGTTTATCAATAGCTAATACCATATCACCTGAACCATAAGCCCAGTTTTCACGCTCATAATCGAGTTCTACGCGATAGTAAACTTCTTGATAAGTACCTTTAACACCTATAGTTGCAAAGCTATCATCGACATACTTTGTATCGGTGCCGTAGCCTTTTTTATTACCGTTTAGTGGTGATTCAACAAATTCACCGTATTCGTAATCAGGGTTGATATGACCACCAACGCCGACTTCACCGTATAATTTGATTACATCACCGTTGTCGTTATCATAGATAGTGATAGCTTGAGCCGCTGTACCTACGAATAAAGAAGAGAGTGCTATTGCAAGAGCAGTTTTCTTTAACATATGTTTTATCTCTATAAGTGTTAACCGCACTAAATTGTGCGATTTTGTTTTTATTTTTATTTTTATTTTGAGTTGTTTTACTTTATTATTAATCTATTAAACCTGTATTACAGATGCTTGATTTCACCTCTAGGTGCAAAATCACTGACGTTAATCGGGGAGTTTTCTTGGATGTAGTCTTTTAGTACTTCAGCATCCACATAGCCTGTATTCACAAATGCTGGGTGGGCTGTGATGTTTGGATATCCGTCACCACCGGCGGCATTAAATGATGGGATAGTGAAGCGATAAGTTGCTGCTGTATCAAGTGGTTTACCCGCGATTTCTACGTTCGTAACCTTGTTATTCGCAATCGTCATCGAAATACCAACAAATTGTGCATAAGCACCTGAATCACGGCTCTTAGTGCCGACTACATTGAGGTAATCCATGACATCTTGGCCAGTCATATCAACATAAGTAATGATATTGCCAAACGGTTGTACCGTTAATACGTCTTTATAAGTGATATTACCGGCTTCAATTGACGCACGAACGCCACCTGAATTCATCATTGCAAAATCAGCTTTTGCACGTTGCATATGTGCAGTTGCAATCAAACGGCCAAGGTTTGTTTGGTTATTACGAACAATGTTACGTTCACCTTGTAATAGACCATCAGATTGACCAATTTTGATGTTTAATGCTGCTTGACCTTTTTCTTGGAAGGGTTTTAATTTTGCGAATACTGCTGGATCTTGTGCGATCTCATCTTGGATTAATACACGCTTTTTCTTCCCATCAACTTTGATTTTTTTCTTTAAATTTACGGGAATAAGATTGTATGATTGCAATGTAAACTCACCATTTTTAAAGGTGTAATCAGCACGGCCAACGTATTTCCCCCATTCATGCGCTTGTACGATATCAGTCCCGTTTTGCACGTCAGGTGCACAATCTTGACCTGGTTTGAATTTCGCGTATTCAGCACCTTCCATACATACTGGTTCTTGTGAGTGACCACCCACAATCATGTCTAGATCACCTTCATTCAGATAGCGTGCCAGCTGCACATCACCCGGTGCATTGGAGCCGTTATCACCGTTAAGGTAATGGCCCATATGCGTTGCTGCTATGATCACATCTGGTTTTTCAGTTGCTTTTAATTCAGCGATTAGTGCTTTGGCTTCCACTTTTGGATCTCGGAATTCTAATTCGCTGATAAATTCAGGATTACCTATTTTTGCTGTATCTTCAGTTGTTAAGCCGATAACAGCAATCTTGATACCGTCTTTGTTAAAGATCTTGTAAGCGTCAAACATGCGCTCACCATCTTTATAGATGTTGGCAGAGATGAAAGGGAAATTTGCCCAGCCTTCTTGTTTAGCTAGTACATCGAGCGAGTTATCAAATTCATGATTTCCTAATGTCATTGCGTCATAACCAATCATATTCATACCAATGAAATCAGGTTCCGCATCTTGTAGATCTGATTCTGGTACGCCGGTATTAATATCGCCGCCAGATAACAGTAGTACAGAGCCGCCTTCGGCTTTAACTTCATTACGAATATTGTTTATCAAGGTGGCACGGGCTGCCATGCCTCGCTCACCGTATTTATTTTTCCAGAAATTACCATGGTTATCGTTGGTATGGAGAATTGTCAGGTTATATTCTTTATCTTGGAGCCATTCGTGGGAACTTACTTGCTCTGTAGGCTGGATAGCACAACCTGTGATCATGGTTGATAAGACACTGCTAGTGGTAAGAGCTAATATTTTCTTTCTCATAATTCATCCTAAATTAATTAAGTAATATTGCTTAAGTTAAGGCTTAAATGCATAAGCACTTGTATGCCTAGTCGTGACTGGACACACTAATACTGCTTCGTAGTTAGCAGCTTTAACTTTGTTCTTAAAATTAACAAGGCGCTGGTGGTGATGCTGTATTGTGAGATTGTCATGTATGTAATCGGCTGCTATAAAAGCTTAATGTGGGGGAATAAACTATATATCAATGTTTAAAATAGCTAGGTTCGTTGCAATCAAAATTCTTAAATTGTGATTTAGAGCTATTACTTCATCACTTTTCGTAAAAAAAATGTAACACTCGTCAAACATTTGAGTTGATGATAAACCTGATGTGTGAGTTTTAATTTTGTTTTTATAAAGACTTGATTTTTGAGTTGGTTATTTCTCGTACATGATGAAAATAGACAATTAGTTTGGGTTTAAATTGATAAAACATTAGAATCAAGGGCTTAATTAATGGCTATTATCTGTATATAAAGGAGTCTTTAAAAAAAGCCTTTATCAACAATGGCTTACTAAATACCAATTTATATATAGTCTAAACGTTTGGATGGTGCGGTTAATTTAGTTAATTATGCTACAGATCACACTTTTTTATATTCAGTACTATGTTTATTACAGATTTATTGAACTTTTTATAAATCTCGATACACTCGCGCCATAAAAATAGCGCTGACTCATACAGAGTTGTGCACCATAAAATGGAAGTAATGATGAAAAATGTTAAAAATATAGCATTAGCTGCAACTACGCTTGCTGCTATCTCTTGCAACGCGTTCGCGGCTGATTATTCTGATGATATTCACAAGAATGATTACCAATGGTCACAATTCAACTTAATGTATGCAGTTGGTGAAAAACCAAGTGCTAAAGATAATCTAAAACATGATTATCTAGAAATGGAATTTGGCGGCCGTTCTGGGGTTGTTGATCTATACGGTTATGTTGACGTATTCAATCTAACGAATAAAAATTCTAGTGGCTCAGATAAAAATGATGGCGCAAGCAAGATGTTTATGAAACTTGCTCCACGTTTTTCACTTGATGCTATAACTGGTCAAGATTTGTCTTTCGGCCCTGTACAAGAAGTATATGTTGCTACTTTATTTAACTGGGGTGGTGGTGCGATTGGTAGTGATGTTAACAATGCATTCTTTGGTCTAGGTTCTGATGTGATGGTGCCTTGGTTAGGTAAAGTAGGTATGAACCTTTATGGTTTATACGATGTTAACGCTAAAGATTGGAATGGTTACCAATTCTCGATGAACTGGTTCAAACCGTTCGTTAACTTTGATAATGGTAGCTTTATCTCTTACCAAGGTTACATTGATTACCAATTTGGTGCTGATACAGATGCAAACCATGTTAGCAGTGGTGGTGTTATGTTCAATGGTATCTACTGGCACTCAGAGCGTTACTCTGTGGGTTACGGCGTAAAAGCGTATAACGACGTTTATACACTTGAAGATGGTGTAGCATTTGGTGGATTAGAATCTTCAGGCTTTGCACATTACTTAGCTGCATCTTACAAATTCTAAGACTCTTATTTTAAAAACCTAATTTTAGAATAAGTTTGTGGAGTCACGGTTAGCGTGCCTCCACATGTTACGCCATTAATTTTCTATGATTTACTGCTGCTTATAAACCCCTCTGTATGACCGCTTCTGTATAATTTATTTTCAACTTTATTTTATTCTTTTACAGTAATAATATAATTCATGATTGCTAATTAATAAGCTAATAAAGGCTGTTTATAGCGCTTGGTCTATAATTATGTGTCTATTGTATTTAGTTCAATAAACTTAGATTTAGCTGCACTGAATTTATTGATACTCAACGTTTATATACCATTATCATGGATTTGACTGATGAACAATATCTATAAATTATTATCATTGATTGCAGCGTTAATGATTTTTTCGAATACCACTGTTGCTGCAGATTATAGTGATGGGCTACATAAGAAAGACTATAGATGGATACAGTTTAATATGATGTATGCCATTAGCGAAAAGCCGAGTGTTGAAGACAATTTAGACCATGATTACCTTGAAGTGGAGTTTGGCGGTCGTTCTGGCATTGTTGATTTATACGGTTACGTAGACGTGTTTAATTTAGCGAATACAGACTCTAGAGATTCAGACAAAACGAATGATAAAAGTAAGATATTCATGAAATTATCGCCACGTTTTTCACTCGATGCTATGACGGGCGAAGACTTATCGTTTGGACCTGTGCAAGAGGTTTACGTTGCCACGTTATTTAATTGGGCTGGTGGTGGAATTACAGGCGTTGATAACGATGGTAAGACGATAATTGGTGATGTTAATAATTCATTTTGGGGCTTAGGTATTGATGTCTCGGTAGCTTGGTTTGGTACGGTGGGCATAAACCTATATGGTTTGTATGATCTAAATACGAAAGATTGGAACGGTTATCAGTTTTCAATGAATTGGTTTAAGCCATTTGTGACTTTTGGCAATGGCAGTTTTATTGCTTATCAGGGTTATGTTGATTATCAATTTGGTGCGGATGCTGTAAAGGATCTTGACGTGCCTAAGACTACCCATGGCGGCGTGATGTTTAATGGTATTTACTGGCACTCTGAACGCTACGCATTAGGTTATGGGGTGAAAATATACAATGACGTCTACACCATTGAAGATGGTGGGGGTCTAACTGCTTTAGACTCGTCTGGTTTTGCCCATTATTTTGCTGCTATTTATAAATTTTAAT
>Ga0209396_1006756_pt1 | contig 10425 bp, 10 predicted proteins | sample GOMGulsemesocosm_6_FD_184638 | JGI IMG/M metagenome (GOLD analysis project Ga0209396, IMG submission 184638) | Methane-oxidizing microbial communities from mesocosms in the Gulf of Mexico - GOM8C Gulf of Mexico (SPAdes) (version 2) | ecosystem: Environmental > Aquatic > Marine > Cold seeps... | reverse complement strand
CAAAGGCCTGCTGCCAGGATACAGGCTGGTAGTGATCTGCGTGGCCATCGTAATACATAGGTTCACTCAGGCGGCCGCTTTTTTCCAGCTGGTGATCACTTAATTTTTTAAGTTCATCAAGTGAATGGGCGGCAAAAAAATCACCATCGGCCCGCTTACTGGTCACTTCCCAGGCGATGGCCTTCAGGCCGTTTTCGCAAAAATCAATTTTACCTGCGGTGGGCTCCTCTCCCCATGCGCAGCCTGGGCAATCAAAACCACCGGGTTGGTTGGCCTTAAGCAATGTCTTTACCCCTTGGGCGGCGTTTTCGCTGCGAATGAGGTGTTTTGCTGAACTCTTTAGTGCACCCCAGCCGCCGGCGGGATGTGGATAGGGAGATGACTTGTCGGTGGACTGGCTCATGAGGTTTGTCTCGTTAATAATTTTTGAATTAGGCGAACTGTTTAAGTTGCCCTTGCTGTTGGCAAAACAGGGGTAAAGCAAGTTGTTGGGCCGACTGCATAGCAAGATTGGTGGGCGGCGCCAGAGTGACTAACGCCGGTAAGCGAGCCCGTGCGGCTTTAATTATTAGGTCATGACTGCAGCGGCTGGTTAACAAAGCAAAGCCGGTGAGCGCCGAGCAATCAGTGGGTGATTGCATGGCCAGGCGACCAATCAACTTATCCAGGGCCGAGTGTCGCCCCACGTCTTCTGTTAATTCCAGGCATTGCCCACGCAGATTAAAAAAGGCGGCACCATGATGACCACGACTGCAATTACGTTGCTTTTGTAATTGAGGCAACTGCTGCACTGCCATTTGAATGGCCTCAATATCGGGTATGTATCTGGCTTGGGTGCCAAGCTTGTTTTGTTGGGGTAAGGCCATGGCCGCCGCGAGTGAATCTATACCACACAAACCGCAGCCACTGGGCCCAGTCATCAAACGGCGGCGCTGTTTTAAGCGACTGGCTGCGCTTGCCAGCACCCTGATATCAACCTGCCAGCCCGCAGTCACCACCGTGCAATCTATGTCGATAATTTCCTGTGGGCGGCAAATGAGACCTTCACTGAGCACAAAACCTAGGGCAAAGGCCTCCAGGTCTGACGGGGTTGCCATCATGACCGCTTGGCAGATTCCATTGATGCACAGCGCTATTGGAGCTTCTTGCAGCTGCGTGCTTGCCTGGGGCGCTTCACTGAACTCGGGCGCAGGGTCTAGCGAGTGCGCCTGTGCGTACCGATGCGGGTGGGTGTTCATAATTGTTTCCATATGGAAGTGACCTTAAGTCATATATGAATAAGAATACCTATATAGACCACGTGGCTGTTTTAAACTAGAGGCTAAGGTAACATCGATTTACCAAGCTCAAAATATGCAATTTTGTTCCTATTAGCGGGGCCGACAATGGACACTAAACGAATACACATAGATCCAAGCTGGTCTTTTCGTGACGAAGCAGGAAATACCCTGGAGCCTCAGCTGTTTCAATTGCTGCAGGCCATCTTTACCCACCAAAAATTAACCACAGCGGCCAAGACCGTAGGCATCTCTTATCGCCATGCATGGAACCTCATTAAAAAGTGGGCTGATTTTTTTGGTACGGATTTGGTTAAGCTGGAACGGGGCCGCGGGGCAGAACTCACTACTCTGGGGGATAAATTACTGTGGGCTGAACAGCGGGTAATGGCGCGTTTTCAACCGCAGATGGCCAATATAGCCTCGGAATTAAATATTGAAATTCACAAGGCGTTAGCCGATGTCTCACCGCTACTTAAAATTCAGGCCAGTCATGGTTACGCCGTGGCTTTATTGCCGCAAGCCTGCCAGGAGCTGCAGCTGGATTTGCAGTACAGCAGTCCTTTGGAAGCCTTGGCATTACTCAACCGGGATGGTTGCGACATTGCCGGTTTTCATCTGTGTCGCGACGTGAGCATTCCGTCAATGATGGCGGCCTACGGGCGCTATCTGAAGCCCCGAGCCCATAAAGTCATACGCTTTGTTTCGCGCCAGCAGGGCTTGATGGTGGCTAAGGGCAATCCGTTGAAGATTTTCGGTTTGCCAGATTTACTCACCGGCGATGATGAAGCGTCACAGCCTGTAAGGTTTATTAATCGCCAAGACGATTCCGGCACCCGTGCCCTGTTCGATCAATTATTGCAAAACCAAAATATTCGCAGCCAAGACATTAATGGTTACAACAATCGTGAATACACTCACTCGGCGGTAGCCGCTTACGTTGCCGCCGGCATGGCCGACGTGGGTTTTGGAGTAGAAGAAGCAGCCCATAGGTTTAACCTGGATTTCATACCCATTTGCCAAGAAGACTACTTGCTGGTGTGTCATCAAAAGAAATTAAGGCAGGCATCATTTGAATCTTTCTTGCGAGCGATTAGCGGGGATGAATTTAAAAAACAAATTAATCAGTTGGCTGGTTATAACGCAGATTTAAGTGGCCAGGTGGGGAATTTACCCGATGTTTTCGCCACAATATAGAAACGGATTAATGGCAATAGAATCTGTTTACTGAAATTTAAAGGGCTGCGAATCGATTTACTCGCTGCATTACTAAATTGGGTCTTGTCGCGAACTTAATACCAAAGTTAAAAAAACAGAAGTCGGCCTTAAAATCCATATTCCGTTTAGGCCAGAAATTCCTCCAGCCCCTCTGCATAGGTCACTTGTGCCTGGCTTAACCAGCTTTTACTTTTACGAGTGGAGTAGGGTTGTAGGGTATTGACCCAGCCAAATTGAATATTGGCAATAGCTTGATCCAGCGCCAACTGGGAGCCCCCCCACATACCTATAATGGCCAGGAATTGGGTGATCAGATGAGTGCTGAGAATCTCCACCTTAAGCTTGTCTGAGCATTCCTTTTGATTCACCGCAGCAATCACCAGGGTTGAAATAATGCCGGTTATGGCGGTGGTGGCTGTATCTCTGGTGAGCTTAGAGTCGGAGCTAATGATTCCCCACAAGACGTCGCGGTAAAAATCGTGCTCGTTGGCCAAAAAGTCTTTTACTAAATCAGGTAACAGTATCAACTGCTCTATTACCAGCTGATTAGCGTTATCAGTGGGCGGCAGTCCCATGTGTTTAACGGCATCAAACATGATGGCCACCAGGATATCGGTTTTGGACTCAAATAGGTTGTAAGGGGTACGTGAACTCACTCCGGCTTTTTCAGCAAGATAACGCATGGTGAGCTTATCTAGCCCTTGGAAAGAAATAATTTCTCTGGCGGCGATGATGATTTTCTCACGCTTAAGCTCTTTATTTTCTTCTCTGCGACTCATTTTTATACTCGGCATATAGGCTGGGCGCAGTATAGCTCAGTGACATGAGGTAAGAAATTAAAAGTTGTAAGGCCTTGTCAGCCGGATCATGTGAAAGCAACAGTGGCTGCCGTTCAGATGATCCAGGGCCTTAGGGTATTGATTATTCGGTGGCGAGTTTGGCTAAGCCTTGAAACCAGCCCAAAAACAAGGCATTGCCTTCAATACTAATTTTCTTGTTCTGAATGCCGCTGATCATAGCAAATTGCTTGTCTCTGGCCACAAAGGTTTTAAAACCGATTTTTGCACTTTTGAAGCGAATGGTCAGGTCCGCTTCATGCACACGGCTAAGAAATTTTGGGTTGCTGGCTCTGCCCGGATAGCTCATCACGGTATTATCCTTAAAGATATAATGATAGCCGGTACCATCTTCACTGCTAATTTCCAGGGTTAAATTTTTGCCTTCCAGTTTCTTTTGGAACCTGGGATTGGTTTTAGCCGCTTTTTGCAATGCGAAACCTAAAAACCACAACACAATTTTGAATCTCATAATTTTCTCCTGCTCAAATTCTGATTATTATTCAAATTTCAAATTTTGCACTGGCCTTTAACAAAGCACTGGCTATATCGGCTGTGCCAGTACTGTGTTCATCAAAACGGGCGCTGATATGGCCATCTGGACGAATGAGCACGGCTTTTACCTCTCCCAATCCCATGGTTTTTAGGCTCGCTTGGGTAGCATCGAAATGTTCTTTTTCTGTTTTAATTTGATGCGGTATATCAGAGTCAATATTGCCAATGTTCACATCTCCTAATGTAATGAGAGTGAATTGTTTTGCACATAACAATTCCAGCGAAGAAGCTTGTTTGCCTTTAATGTTAAGCCAGGTATGGGGGAAACGAGCACCCACGTCACAAAATTGAAAATCCTCTGCATGCAAGTCTGGCGCTGTTTTACGCCCATAGTGCTGGCCTATATGCAGTGCCAGGCCGTCAAAGTGATCCCTTTGATCCTCTATGCCTTGCTGTATTGCTGACCATTTTTCAGGATTGTTTCTTAATTCGCTGAAAGAGGATTGCTTGCCGTCAGGCATGAGGGATTCGGTGGCCACCATGATGCTGAGTAATTTTCCGGCATTCTCTACACTGAAATCGGCATTGAATTCTGCCACTGGTTTACGTTCGCTTTCATAACTGTCCAGTAAACCCGGCCATGCCCATTGTTTAAGTACGGCGGCCATTTTCCAGGCGATATTCTGGGCATCACCGATGCCGGTATTTAATCCCAGGCCGCCGCTGGGTGGGTAGCGATGCGCCGAGTCACCCACCAGAAAAACATTTTTTTCGCGATACACTTCGGCTATTTGAGAACCCAGCCCCCAGCCGCCGTTGCTTAATATTTCCACATCAATATCGTTTTGACCTATGGCTTTTAAAACCAGCTGACGGCATTTATCTTCGGTAAAAGTAGCTTGATCCATTTCGGTATCGTCATAGGGATACATGAATACCCAGTTATCTCTAATGTCATATGCGATCAGGGTGCCGGCGCAACTTTGGTCGCTTAGCCAATACAAAATACCTGGTTTGTCTTCTACTATTTTTGATAAATCGGCTTTGAAATGAATCATGATGCAGTTTTGAACTACGCCCATGCCCTTCATTTCAATGTCTTGGGATCGCCTAACCGGGCTACCGGCCCCATCGGCACCAATTAGGAAGCGGCTTAAGATGCGTATCTCATTGCCTTCCTCATTGGCCAGCACGGATACCACTCCTTCGTCAATCTGTTCACAGGAAAGCCACTTACAGGGGCGAATAGTGCTAATTAGTTTTTCATCATCTACATACTTTTGTAAAACCGTTTCACATTTTGGCTGTGAGATATTAAACAAGGGATGTGGGCTGGGCAGATCCCTTGTGTCATTCATTCTTTCGTAGGGTAGTTTGCCAAATTCATTGCCATTTAAGTTGTCCAGCCAGCGCACCCAACTGCTTTCTTCACTCGGAGTGGCCACGGCTCTAAAGTCGTCCAGGTCTATGCCCAGAGACGAGAAAATCTCCAAGGTTCTGCAATTTAAGGCATGGGCCCTGGGCTCCATATAAAGAGTGGGTCGGCGTTCAACTATAGTGCTGGCGATGCCAAACTTTGCCAGGGTCAAGGCCGTGGTCATTCCCGATGGCCCGTTGCCAACGATAAGAACATTGGTTTTTATAATATCTTTCATTTCTTATTCCTTATTTATTGGTTTGTTTTTGGGCTTTATGAAAATGCTTGCACAGACGATTGAATGTTTAGCAGTGCTACACCCACCACGGCGGTAATGATGGTGAAACTAAATAGATTGGTATCCACTTCAATTGAGCTCTCCCCAAAAGTAAATTTGAAAGGCCTTAAACCATTAACGTCTTTTAAAGCGCCGTCGAACACACCCATAGTGGCGATGGTGATATAGATGGGAACCAAAATAGCAAATTGCACAATAGCCACTAATTTTAATTGCAGGTCGTATTGCGCAATCAGAGGCGTCCATAAAATGAAGACCATGAACAGAGATAGTGAGCTGTTAGTGATTACCTGCCACACCACGTGAAAGCGGGCGTGAGGTGGCCACAATGGGTTGGTGGCGTGAGTTTTATTGAAGTCAGCCACCGCTGGTCCAATGGCCAACGCCAATGCGGTGATGGTCATTAAAATGCGAGCAAGTAGGTTTTGATCGTACAAGTATTCCATAGCGGTCTCCACGGGTTAGATTAAATTGAATGATTCAGCTTAATCACAGTGCAATAAATTAAAATGGGGGCGATTTCCAGTTCCGCCTCAATTTATGTTCACCAAATAACATTGTTTTTATTGTTTAAAGGTGCAAATAAATATCAGGTTGTGAACCTGGATTTATCTATTGCGCGCCCTCTGTTAGGCAATGCTGTGAGGATGATTCATCTTATCTGTAAAAACATATAAGTGCAACGTGTTGTATTTTTAGTTGGTGGAAATTTTTCAGCGACTATTTGGAGTGGAATGTATTTTCTGAAGAAGGCATGGGGGGATTTTAAGGGGCGGTGTAAGGGGGGGCATTGTTAAGACTAAATTGGTCTTTAAAATGGAAAGTATTTACTAGCATTTTTCTCTGAACCATTATTTGTGGATAAGGGCTTACAGATAAGTCTTCCTGGCAAGGCAGGACGCCCTGCCAGGAAGGTGCATTAACGTATACCGCTACGGCGTATGGCCGCTGTGGTGAAATCTTTGCGCTTTAGCTTTTTACTGAATTCAAAGGCATTACGCTCCTCGCTGTTTAATTCAACCATGTAACGTCCCGAGATCAGATCATAGTTGGTAATAGCCGTGTACCAGGAGGTATTGGCGTTGATGAATTGCAAGCTATGACCTTCGGCCACACGCCATAGCTGGCCGCGACGATCGTAATGGTCGGCCACAGCAATTTGCCAGCTGTCTTCATCTAGGAACAAAGAACGCTTGTCATAGATATGACGCGCACCTTCTTTTAAGGTTGCCTCTATGTGCCAGACGCGGTGCAGTTCATATCGAGTGTAATCCTGATTTATATGACCCGGCCCAATAATGTCCACATATTTGGCATCTTTATCTATAATCTTGTAAGAGTTATAGGGAATGTATATTTCCTTTTTACCCACCAGTTTCCAATCGTAACGATCCGGCGAACCATTGAACATATCTACCTGGTCGGCGGTGCGTAAACCATCCGTATTGGGGGCGTCATAGGCCACCTGTGGTGCACGGCGCACACGGCGTTGCCCTGCATTATATTGCCAGGCTTTCCTGGGTTCGTTAACCTGGTCAATGGTTTCATGCACTAATAAAACATTTCCGGTTAAACGGGCCGGTGATTTAACGGCAGAGGAATAATAGAATAAAATATTCTTATCTTTTTGCGCGTCAAACCCCTCGGTTAAATATTGCGGCGGGCTAAATTTGGCGCTGATTTTTATGGGGGTGAAACTGCCGTCACGCTGTACCGGAATGGTCGCCTGGTTTAACTGCACACTGCCGCCACGAAAACGCGTCACGTGATTCCAAATAACCTCCAGGCCATTCTGGGGAATAGCAAAGGGCACCGTCTCATCAAAATTTTTCAAGCCATTACCGTTATCTAACAAGTCAGTACTGGTGGCATTTCTTTTGGCTACCTGAAAAATATTTTTAGGAAAGTTTGCACTGCGATGGGTGGCGTAAACCGGCATTGTATAAGTGTTTGGATAACGTTCAAACATGGCCAGCTGACCAGGTGTTAGGTTTCCCTTATAACGGTTAAGGTTGCTGTGGGTGATAACAAATAAGGGCGACTCTTGTGCGTAAATATCTAGGAAAGGATCGGTGTTGTTGCTCTGTGCCAATCCCCCTTGATAGGCCGGTATAGTACCGTTTTTATTGCCGCTGGCTTGCGCACCTATGGCGGTCAGCTGTTTGCCTAGTTGGTCCGCTTGTTGTGTGCTGACTTTTGCATGGCTTGTGTTTGTTAACACGGTCAATGCTAATATGGGGAATAGAAATTTTTTCATATTTGCTCCTCGATCGCCAAAGGCTGGCGATCATGTGTTGTCAAAAGGGTTAGAATTGCATACCAAGAGTGATGGAGGCGAAGTCCCGATCGCTCAACAGATTGGTGGTGCCACCTGAATATTGCGTGTAAGAGATAGAGGCGTTATAGATATTTTGATAGGCGGCATTTAGGGCCAGGCTGATAACTTGCTGGCCTTGGATAAAGTTACCCCCAGGGCCCGGTGAGACACCATCCACATCTTCGCTCCAGGCCAACACAGGTGATAAGTTCACACCAGCAAAGGCATCGTTATATTCGGCCACGATGAGGGTACGGTAACCCCAAGAAGACTCGGTCACCACGTCGTTTAAGAATTCATCGCCGGAAAAGGAAATGTCGCTATTAAAATCGTGAATATAGCTGTAGCCCACTTCACCTATGATGGCGATCTGGCTGGCGCCTAGCACCTGGTCCACCAGTTTCACCGCGGTAAATTGCAGCTGACTCACATCAAACGACCGATAGCCAGCTGCATCAGCGCCGTCGGCAGTGTCCAAGATATCTATGCCCAGTGAGCCATGGGCGCCGAATACTGCACTTCTGCCAGCCTCATTTGCGGCTACCTGATTGGCCGCCCCCCCCATGGCATCGTAGACATAGGCGTAAGTGGCATCTGATTGCAAAAAGGCGGCCATGAGTGCTGATGAGTTAATTTGAACAGGCACATCCAGCTTATGGCTCACTTCACCAGATAGAGCAATGCTGCCCACATTGGTGGCGAAGCTGATTCCGGCTATTTGTTGGTCTTGGGGGTAGTCAATATAGTATGACTGAGGGGTAATCCCCAGGTCAGCACCATTGTTGGTAGACAAAATACCCATCAAACCCACATTAACCTCGGCTAAAGCTTGTCGTGCACCAGCCGTGGCCGTTGCCGTGGCCTGCGCGGTGGCGACAGCCACGGCATCACTTGGGTTCATGAGAGCTGCTTCGGTGGCGGCAATGTAAGCATCATTGGCCGCCGTCAGTTGCGCGTAAATAGAGGAATCAGTGGCATCCCCCGAAGTCAGCTCGTTGCGCAAACCGGTAAGGGCGGGGGAGTTAGAGCTTAAAAAAGCGGTCTCATCAAAAATGGATTTTTGGCCATTGATTAATGGTGAACGGCCGTGAATGTTCATGGCATAAAAACCAAATTCAGTGTCCAGTGTTTCTGAAAAGTAGCGAAAGGCCACACCAAATTGACCATCACTATCGGGACGGCGGTTGCCATCAACATTGCGGGAAACTTGCCCTGCCGGGGTGGTGATAGTGTTACAGCCATCCGGTTGGAAGTCATTGGTTGAGAAAAAGGTACCACAGCCTTCGGTAACGGTTTCCTGGAAGTCCAATTGATAAAAGGTCTCAAAGCTTAAGTTGTCAGTCATACCCAAGCTGGCAAACGCCATGTTAACCGGAATTAAGCCTTCTTTTATTTCTGCACCAGGGCGGCGGAAAGACGAAATGTCCACCGGGTTTACCTGATTTACTCCGCCATGAATAAAGGTTGATTCCCCCCAGTTCACCACCTGTTTACCCAGCCGCACATCCAAAGGCATACCTAAGACGTCAAACGCGCCATAAACAAATGCATCCAGAACCTCTGCGCCCGAAAACTTGGCAAGGTCGTTGTATCCGCTGTCATCTTGCTGGCTGTCATTTTCTAGGGCCTGGTCGTACCAGTATTTGCCGCGTATGAAGGCACCGTAGTTTTGGTATTTTACTTGTAAGTCATGACTGCCTTTAAAAATATTTGAAAATGCATCATCTTTTTCATAATTTAAATCTCCTTCATTTCCATTCTCGGCCAGTATTTGTGTTCCAGTGATGCCTTGCGTGAGCCTGGTATCTTGCCGCTCAAGACGCCAGCTTGAGCCCATGGAAATTTGGCTATCAAGACTGCCCTCTACTTCGCCCATGAAAAATTCATAGCCTTGCACCTGTGCTGCCATTACCAATGGAATAATGGTCGCCAAGTATGTCCGTTTGCCTATTTTTTTGTGTGTATTGGTTGATTTCATAACAGCCCTCTTCATTTTTGTTTTTATTGTTCGTTTTGTTTTTCGGATGACGATGTTTATCAAACATGGATCCGAAATTTTTCTGACCCAATAGAGCCTATATTGCTTAAAATTAAAATACAACGCGTTGCATGTTTTGCATTGTTGTTTTTTTGTTAAATTTTTTACGGTGTGAAGTGGTGGCACTTAAAGTGCCTAATGTACAAATTGGGCTTGGTATAGCTTTTGCAAAGTTGGGCCAAAAAATCGTTTGCTTGTTCGAGAAACCCAAGCAATTAAGCGCAGTAAAAACGGGCCACTGGACACTGTTTGTCGAAAGTGAGGTCGCTTTAATAAATTAAGGTAATAACGGTTTAGGTTGGGGTATAAATGCATTGGGTATCCGGCCAATGCCAGGCGGTGCAGGGTAAGAAACCAGGATATATCCACTACGGATAGGTCTGTTCCCAGTAAATATTTATGGCTTTTTAATTTATCATCTAAAATAGAAAACGACTGGTGAAAGGCGTGTATGGCAGCATGTATTTGTTTCTGCGAGATACCATTACTTGAGAATTTCTGCCACCAATCTACCTGTTTCTGGCGATAG
>Ga0209396_1006755_pt1 | contig 10428 bp, 6 predicted proteins | sample GOMGulsemesocosm_6_FD_184638 | JGI IMG/M metagenome (GOLD analysis project Ga0209396, IMG submission 184638) | Methane-oxidizing microbial communities from mesocosms in the Gulf of Mexico - GOM8C Gulf of Mexico (SPAdes) (version 2) | ecosystem: Environmental > Aquatic > Marine > Cold seeps... | reverse complement strand
TTAATATCTTGTTTTGAGATTGATTGATCATAAGTATTCGGTGCTTATTCGAAAAAGTGATCAAAACGTTTTCACACAGTCTGAGCCATAAGCTGACATTAACTTTTGGGTTAATAACGGCAACTTAGAGCTGTGATTTCAATCAGTCGATGCAACACAGTGGTTATATATTTATATCCAAAGCATTACTTCTTTTTTGTGTGCAATTAAGTCCCAAACCTCAAAAGCGGACATTAGAACCATCTAAGGCTAAATGAAATTAGACGTAAAACTCTAACTCGCTATCGCCCCATAACGAGATAGCGCTAACCGTCACAATTACCATTTTATAATCTTCTCACTAGGAAAATTTGGCTAATTTGTTTAGGTTTGACCATTCACTACGTTTGAATTTCCTCTCCTAGAAGCCAAGAAAAACACGATTAACTTAAAGTAATAAAATTTGTCTTGTTCAATCCTGATTGGCAATTTATTATCATTATCAAAATTGTCAGTGAGTTATCATGAGTTGTGATGTCTAAACCGCAAATATTGGTTGTCGATGACAGCCCAGAAATTCGTTTAAGCGCCGCCTTTATTTTAGAAGATCAGGGGTTTTCGGTACTTGAAGCGGAAAATCACCATTATGCCCAAGCAATATTGGCCGAAAACAGCATCGATATGATTTTGTTGGATATGAATTTTTCCTTAGATACAACCTCAGGCGAAGAGGGTTTGCGTTTTTTAACCTGGCTTAGCAAATCGGATTTTGTTATTCCCGTCATCGCTATGACAGGCTGGGCCAATGTTGATTTAGCGGTCAATGTCATGCGTCTGGGCGCTTGTGATTTTGTTGAAAAACCCTGGAATAACCAAAGATTAATCCAAATTATTCGCCAACAGTTGAAGATGACGGGTCTGCAAGTGCAAAACCAAAAACTTAAACAACAGTTAGAGTCAGTTGCCGAGCAAGACTTTACCTGGCACTCAAGTGCAATGGTAACATTATTAAACCAAATCGATGCCGTTTCAGCAACTGACGCCAGTATTTTATTAACCGGTGACAACGGCACGGGGAAAAGTCATTTAGCTCAACGTATACATCAACAATCTGATCGTGCATCCGATGCTTTTATCTCGGTTAACATGGGCGCCATTTCAGAATCCTTATTTGAAAGCGAAATGTTTGGCCATAAAAAAGGTGCATTTACCGACGCGAAAGATAATCGCATCGGTCGTTTTGAGTTGGCCAAACAAGGCACCTTGTTTTTAGATGAAATTGCCAATATCCCTCAGTCGCAACAAGCTAAATTGCTGCGCGTGCTGGAATCAGGCGAATATGAAGTATTAGGCTCAAGTCAAACTCAGCATGCCGATAGCCGAGTGATTAGTGCAACTAATGGCGATATCGCCCAATTGATAGGCGATGGTGCCTTTCGTGAAGATCTTTATTTTCGTCTTAATACCATCGAGCTGAGAGTGCCATCATTGAAAGAAAGGTTTCAAGATATAATTCCTCTGGCAAAGCACTTTATTGCCCGGCATGGCAAAAAATATAAACGCGAAGGATTAAGCCTGACACCTGGGGCAATACAGGCGCTGGAAGCATATCATTGGCCTGGTAATGTCCGTGAAATGAGCCATTTAATGGAACGTGCTGTATTGTTAGCTCAGAGCAGTAGCCTGGGACAGGAAGATTTGCATCTGTCTAATCTTAAACAGAACAATAATTTACCTATGATGACAGTGGACCAAGCCGAGCATAGACTGATCGAACAAGCACTGGAGCTAACACATAATAATGTGCCTAAAGCGGCGATAATGCTAGGCCTGACTAAATCATCGATGTACCGCCGATTAGAGAAATACGGCATCAATGAGCAGCAGTAGCATTCAGGTTAATGTCGAAGGCGTCAAAATCATAAAAACAAGAGCCGTGGATTATGAACCTATTTATCTTTAAATCTTTAGAGCAGCTGTTAAAAACTTGTTTTATTGCCACCAGTTTTTTGGTGGTCAGTTTGTGGGTGGCTATTGGCATCATACAGAGTTGGTCAATGGTGGGCATTGGCATAACCAGCGGTGTAATGGTGATGATCTTGTGGTTATTTTTTTCTTACATCTATAAAAGAACCCTAATAGCGTTTAAACGTGCCAGTATGCACCTTGAAGCGGTGAGCAATGATGACTATTGCCAGTATGCCAAACCTGCTTTTAGCGCAGGCAAGGTCATAGCGTTTCATCGGGATCTCGACAACTTGAGTTCTCATTTGCAATTACTCAAGTCACGCTACGATCAACATATCTTTCTAGTTTATCGACTAATAGATCAACTAGACAGCCCCATTTTGGTATTTGACCAACACCCTCAGCTTACTTATGCCAATGGCGCCTTTAATGAACTATTCCCTCAACCTTGGCAGATTTTTCGACACTCCTCACCTGGGTTATTAGGGCTTGAATTTATAGATAATAATTGGCGTTTTAAAGAAAAGCAACGCGACTGTAAATGGCAAATTCGCCACAGCGAATTTATCGATCAAGGGCAAACTCACCAATTAATGGTTTTTGTTAATATTGAGTCAGTACTAAGGCAGAGCCAACTTAACGCCTGGCAACAGCTTATTCGAGTGCTCGGCCATGAGATCAACAATTCATTAACTCCCGTATCGGCATTAGCTCAGGGACTAAGTTTAAAAGCTCAGGGGAAAAGAGAAAAACAGGCGTTAACTGTGATCACAGAACGATGCCAGCACTTGCAGGATTTTGTCAGTCGATATGCCTCAATTACCAGACCATTCCTCTTAAATTGCCAGATGCTGTCGGTCGCCAATATTACCAAACGAATTCAGGGACTACTAAAAGATATTCACTTGGAAGTTGACTGTAAAATCCAGAATTTCTGGGCTGATCCAGCCTTTATTGAACAGGTTTTGCTTAATGTGATAAAAAACGCCGATGAAGCCTCTGCACCTGGTAAAAAGATAAAACTGATATTCAGTGAAAATAACAATAGCTCATTAATTGAAGTGATTGACCAGGGCCATGGTTTTGCCAATCTGGATAACCTCTTTGTTCCCTTGTATTCAACCAAACAAAATGGCCAAGGAATAGGACTGAGTTTTTGTCGAAATATTATTGAACACCATAAAGGCACTATAAACTTGGTTAATAATACCAAGTCCCCTGGTGTTACTGTATCTATCACCCTGCCTTTAGTTAACCAAGAAAAACAGTAGTAGCCCGTCGTTAATAAATTGAGTTTTTGCTGCACTCTCATCAAAACATTATTATTGAACACCATAAAGGCACTATTAATCTTGTCAATAATGAAAATTCGCAAGGAGTCACGGTATCCATTTTTTGCCTTTGCTTGCACCGGATAAACCTTAATCCCTTTGAAGTTGTATCTCGTCCCAAGGCTTCTGCCATTAATATGTAAATATAATTCCTCTTTGCGTAGATCCCTCTGCTGAAATGAGGGGAATTCACTTCCTGGCGATAAACTACCGAATGTTGTTATACCCGTTTCATTAAGTTTGTGATCTTGTTGTGCGCAGGAAAAATAATTCAGGGCAAGGCGCTCGATTGAGCAATAGCTAGCTATTGGGATTGAGAGCAACGCCGACTTGGAGTATTTTAACCAGCACAAGTGAGCAATAACTTAATCAAATTGGTATTAGCTTCTTTTTTCTCTAACTCTGCTTCTTGACTCAATTCATCTCAGTTCAGCTATGGTTCGTTTAGTTCGCCAGCGGACCAATTCAATGGTTTTAATCGCGGACAAAAATCTAATCTATTGATATTCAACATAAAAATATATTGGCACATAATTCGCTTAGATGCATGTCAGCAAGGTAATTAATTCAAGGTATTTCCTATATGGATGTGAAAAAGATCAAGCCAAAGCAAAGCAATTTAAAATCTAAGCCAGTTTTGGCTGGATTGGCCATTTGTTTACTCGCAGCCATGACCTGGTATGTCAGTAGTACTACTGGCGGCACTAGCGTCAAACGAAACGACATGCTCTTTGGTACGGTAAAACAAGGTGATTTGCAGGTAGAAATTGAAGGCTATGGCTCCTTAAGATCAGATAAGCAATTGCTTATCACCTCGTTGACGGGCGCGACAGTACAGGAAATTGTTCTTAAACCTGGTGCACTAGTTACTGCAGACAGTGTTATTGTTCGTCTTGATAACCCTGAATTGCAACAACAGCTTAATAGTGCAACTCAGGAACTTTCACAACGCACAGCAAATTTGCGCCAATTAAAATTAAACCAGCAACGTGAGATCCTCAACGAAGAGGCCATTTATGCCGAGATGGAAGCTCGCTATGAAACTGCCAAGGTAAGGTTGGAGGCGCAGTCAGGTTTGGTTAAATCAGGCATAGTATCAGTTCTGGATTTTAAAGAGAGCCAGGTTCAGGAAGCACAACTTAAAAAGCGCCTAAAAATTCAACAAAAACGCTCAGCAGCACTAAAGTTGGTTAATCAAGAGGCGATTAATATTCAACTTGAGCAAATCAAGCAGCAACAAGGTCAATTAGATATCGCCCAACACCGCCTGGATCGTCTAACAGTAAAAGCGGGATTTGATGGTGTATTACAACGTTTGTCCGTTGAGTTGGGTCAAAGCTTAGCGGCAGGACAGGAAATTGCTCTGATAGGTAGTGTCCAAGATTTGATTGCCTTGGTCAGGGTTCCTCAAAGTAAGGCGCAACAGATATTTATTAAGGCCATTGTTGATACTCGTCGTGACAAAATTACAGGTACCGTTGCACGCATTGACCCAGTGGTGGTAAACAATACCGTTGAAGTCGAAATTTCTTTACCGCAGCAACTGCCTGCCAGTGCCAGTGCCCGTCCTCAACTCAGCGTTGATGCCGTTATTATTACCGATACTTTAACTAACATTACTTACATTGAACGTCCCGTAAATGGTAAGGCCAATTCAAACACCAATTTATTTCGACTGGATCAATCAAATAACTATGCCATGCGAATACCAGTGAAATTTGGCAAAGAGGCTGGACGTTATATAGAAATTATTGCCGGTGGCAAAGTGAATGACTCCTTTATTGTTTCGGACTTGTCATTAATGAGCGCGGCTGAACTGACCATAGAAAACTTTTAAGCACTATCAAGTAGGTAGGCTATTTACAAAAAATTATTAATAATTATCCCTCTGTTTAAGGAAAATGAATATGACTGAAATAAAAATAGAAATGAAAAATATTGGTAAGATCTTTGAAACTGATGATGTCGAAACCCATGCGTTAAAAGATATAAATATTGTTATTCGTGCTGGCGAATATGTTTCCATCGCTGGACCGTCGGGTTGCGGTAAATCGACCCTGTTGTCTTTATTGGGTTTATTAGATGAGTCAACTTCAGGCTCTTATGTAATTGAAGGGCATGATGTTAGTCACCTTTCTCTTGATGAAGCAGCGCGTATTCGCAATGAAAAAATTGGGTTTGTTTTTCAGTCATTTAACTTAATTGATGAGCTTTCAGTTTTTGATAATGTCGCGTTACCTTTGCAATATAAAAAGGTACTGCCAACGGACGAATTTATCAAAGTAAGGGTAGCTACTTGTTTGAAGATGGTAGAAATGAGTCATAGAGCCGACCATAAACCTAACCAATTATCGGGGGGACAGCAACAGCGTATTGCCATAGCTCGTGCCCTGGTCGCCGATCCTGCAATCTTATTAGTGGATGAGCCAACGGGTAACCTTGATTCGAAAAGTGGTGACACGGTAATGGCTGTATTAGCCGAACTTAACAAAAATGGTACTACCATCTGTATGGTAACTCATGATGCACGGTATGCAGATATGGCAAATATCCAACTTAAAATACTAGATGGCCAAATCGTTAACGACGAGCCGTTAAAGGTGGCAGTATGAGGAAATTTATTCATCAACATAAACAGGCTTGGGCTAGCCTGAAAAAGAAACCCGGTTTTATTTTAACGGTCGTAATGACTATGGGTATTACCTTAGGCGCCTTGTTATGTGCGATAACATTAAACTATTTGTTATTGGTTGAGCCATTGCCATACCCAGATCAGGAGCGTCTTTTTGTTGCTGAACATTCCCTTATCGGCGCAGAAAAGGAAACCCAAGCTGTTTCCTTTACTTACCCTGGATTAGTGCACTTATACAAGAGTAAAGCAGCATTTGAACAAGCCGCGATAATGAGTTATGACCAGGATGTGATCGTTTCTCATAGTAGCCAACCTTTGGTTAATACTGCCTATGTAACACCTGAGCTGCATCAGATTTTGGCCTCGCCACTGGCGATGGGGCGAATGTTTGAAGCAAGTGAAGCCTTAGATACCAACAACCCGGTGGCTATGCTCAGTTATAACACCTGGCAGCAAGAGTTTGAAGCAAGTGCAGATATACTTGAGCAAAAAATTAATATCAGAGCCGTAAGTTATCGCATTGTTGGCGTATTGGCTGAGCATTTTGTTGAGCCAGAGCTGGGGGAAGAAATTGGGCGAAAAACGCAAGTGTGGTTGCCATGGGACTTTAATCAGAGCGAAGAAGGAGTGAGGCAAGCTTTTGGCTTGATTAATGAGAACCTTAAGTTTATCGGTCAATTGAAAAGAGGTGTCAGTCAAAGTCAGGCACAACAACTGTTAACTCCCTTAGTGAATGATCGCTGGAAAGAAGGTGTTGCTGATGACGATTTTTTCAATCCTTGGTCAATTAAGATGCGGGTACGTTCGGTTAAGGACGTTATTATCGGTGATAGTGGATCAATTGCGGTGATGTTGCTCGCTGGAGTGCTAGGGTTGGTATTGATCGCATGTACAAATATTTCCAATTTATTTATGTCACGCACCGCAGAAAATCAACGTCAAATGGCGATTCAAGCGGCGATTGGCGCGACTAAAAAGCATTTATTCAAGGCTATGTTTGCTGAAACCAGTTTGCTGATATTTATGTCAATAATACTTGCATTGGTGCTTGCTAACGTCGGTTTTTATATTATGCAAGAATATTTGGGGGCGGTATTACCAAGAGTTAACGAGCTATCCTTGAATCTGATAACTTTTAGTAGTGCTGTTATCGTTACTATAGTCTTTGCCTTGTTTTTCGCCAAATTAAGCACTCGAATGATCAATTACCGCGCACTAAATACTACCTTGCAAAGTAGTGGTAAGGGCAGTGGTCTACAAGTATCGAAAAAAACTCGTCAGGTGTTAATCGCCAGCCAAGTAGCATTAGCGACAGTATTGGTATTTGCCAACTTTAGTTTGCTTAAAGAGGCCGTAAAAACCATCAATGCACCGATAGGTTTTACCACTAATAATATCTCGACCTTGATCCTTAATTTTTCATCCACGGATATTCCTAGTCAGGAAGAAGCAATGCCGATTATGGCTGAGATCATGGAAAAACTCGAATCACTGCCACAAGTAGAATCCCTTAGTCAGTCGGGTTCACCATTAGATGATTTTAGAACAACAGGATTAACTAATGTAGCCAATAACGAAAACTTTACGCCATTTTTTAAAGGCGTTGATCATCGATATTTCAATATAATTGAGCAGCCGTTATTACAAGGGGATAATTTTACTGATGTAGATAGTCGTGATGGCAATAACTTTATGATTGTTAACCAAGCGTTTGCTAAACAGCTAAAAGCCGACGGCGATGTTATCGGTATGCAAATATTGTCTGAAGACCCCGACCCGTTCAAAATAATTGGTATTGTAAAGGATATTGCTATTCCAGGCGAGACTGCGTTTGGCAGCGACAGTGTGGCTGCTGGCGTACCAAGAGTCTATGTACCTAACAGACTTGGCGGACAAACGTTTATGCTTAAACTTAAACAAGGACAGTCTGTTAGTCGCCAGCAACTAGGCAAGCTCTTGGCCGAAGTTGATTCAAGGTACTCGGTGTTTAGTTTTAATGCCGCGTCTGACCTGCTTACCCAAAGTTTGTTTACCGAAATTACCACGGCAGTTACCACTGCGGTATTGGCTAGTTTGGTATTTTTATTAGCGGGTATTGGTTTATACGGAATTTTGAGTTACGGCACCCAGTTAAGACGCTTTGAACTAGGCACACGTATGGCAATAGGTGCGACACGCAAACATTTGTTGAAAATGATCATTGGTGACAATACCGTTGCGGTACTAGCGGGATTCATCGGCAGTATTGTGCTGTTTGCGCTTGCTTATATCGGTTTGAGTGGATACATTCAGCCATTCCTCACCTTGCAAGTATTGCCTATGTTAGTAGCAACGATAGTCTTGATTATACTGGTGACCTTGTTTGCCTGTTATTGGCCGTTAAGACAATACATTAATAAACCAGCGATATTTAGTTTAAGTGGCAGTGATTAAGCTCCCCGTTCCCTAAGGTAAAGAGTTAAGATAAAGAGCTGAAGGAATAGCTGAAACTAGAAAGTAACTTGGTTGATTATTAACGTAAATACATCAGCACTTTTATAGCTTAAACTATGGCTAAGAATTAAAACAATTGGTAAAGCCTACTTTAAGATTTGGCTTGAAATAAAAGGTTCACTGAAGGACGCAATGACAATACCGATAATTAAAGTACAACAGCTAGGCAAGGTCTTCAGCACAAATGACATGCTCACCCATGCACTGCAAGGCATCGAACTTGAAATTCAACAAGGTGATTATATTTCGATTTCAGGCCCGTCAGGTTGTGGAAAATCTACCTTGTTATCCATAATGGGACTATTGGACTTTCCCACCACGGGTAAGCTCTTTTTCGAAGGTAAAGATATCAGTCAACTCAGTATGGAGCAGGCTGCCGCTATCAGGAATAAAAAAATTGGCTTTATCTTTCAGCAATTTAACTTGATAGATGAGTTGAGTGTCTATGACAATGTGGCCCTGCCATTACGTTATGCTATGCAACCACCTAGTGATAAGGCAATAAAGGAAAAAGTGGATTATTGTTTGGATGTTGTTGGCATGTCTGCAAAAGCCGAGCGTAGACCAACACAACTCTCCGGAGGTCAACAGCAATGTATAGCCATAGCCCGCGCTTTAGTCGCTGACCCCTCTATTTTGTTAGTGGATGAATCAACAGGTAATCTGGATTCGAAAAGCGGTGATAAGATAATGGCAACGCTGGAGGCGTTAAATAATCAGGGAACTACCCTTTGCGTAGTAACCCACGACATACGTTATGCTGAAATGGCAAAACGTAAGGTCTATCTGCTTGATGGTCAGATATTAGGTCAAACTCGCTTAGATCATCAGCGTATATTTTAAGTACAGTAAAAATAGACGACCGTCTCATAGACTATTTGTGTCTATTTTAAGTATTGAGACTAACTAAATAACCAACACATCTCGGACTATTGATCCTAAATATACATTTAGAATGCTTGAGCTATGTACATAAAACCTAAGGCACTATGTGCCCCTTTGCGAGTTAGAATATATACGCTAAATCGCAATCGCCCCCGATAGAGAAACATTAAATTTTAATACATAAAAAATCACGTAAATCGGTATTAATATAATGTCCGCTTTAGGTATTTCAAATCAAATTTGAGTATTTCTTTTTCAAGTTTCAAGATGAAAATTTGGAACTCTTCATTATCTAATATAGGGAAGCTTTTGTCGGAACAGTTGTCGTTAGATAAACAAGGGGAAACGTCCGGTTTCGTATCTTTGTTAACATTGGATAGTGAGCAGCAGAGACTTCTCTAGTTAGCCATAAGCGGTCATTGTTGCCTGAATTAGAAAGGCTAACTACTACCACAAAGCCGACCTTATACATCGATTAAAATCACCCTATCTAATGATCACTTTGATACGATAGCGGACGTTAGCCTTGCCTTATCTAGCGACAAGTGATCCGACAAAGCAGTCATTTCATTCATCCATTTCTTTGAATAATTTAGCGACTGCTTTATCGTTATGTTATTTATGCTTTAGTGTTTACGCTTATATCTCGCGAACAAACCAAGCAAACCTAGACCTAAGATAGCGAAGGTTGAGGGCTCTGGAACATCAACCGAATCATTGGGCGCAAAAAAAGCGTCGAAGTCTATTCCCTGCATTTTAAAACTGGCTGTCGGAGTATCAAACCCCAGCTGAAGGGGAAACTGATGTAATCCACCAGGGTTATCTATCCCAGCTACCATAAACTCATTCACATCTTTGCCAGCAAGAGATTGACTAAAGTTCAAGCTGTCTAATAGGTCAAAATCACCTAGTGAGGACCATCCGTTGGAGGCATCATTAAAAAGTACCTCAAATGTGTCACCAAAGTCAGTCGGAAAGTTGAAAATATCGGTAAATAGAGAGTCACCAGTCATTGAAAATATATAGGCATCCCAAGGCTCAGGGTCGAACCAAGCTCCAGATTGCACGTCATTGAAAAAGTACGTACCAGCTTCCATATCAGAAACGTCTGGCATAATGGGATTGTACTGCGAACTCCCC
>Ga0209396_1006754_pt1 | contig 10428 bp, 9 predicted proteins | sample GOMGulsemesocosm_6_FD_184638 | JGI IMG/M metagenome (GOLD analysis project Ga0209396, IMG submission 184638) | Methane-oxidizing microbial communities from mesocosms in the Gulf of Mexico - GOM8C Gulf of Mexico (SPAdes) (version 2) | ecosystem: Environmental > Aquatic > Marine > Cold seeps... | reverse complement strand
GTCAAGTTTGATGGTTACTACTGAACCAGATAAGGCTACTTTAAATAAGCAGATATGGCATGTTTTATCGGGTGCTATTTTATGTTGATATTGAAGGGATAGCGCAAATCACAGATATATAAGGTTTGAACCACTAAATTAAGGACATAAAAAAGACCAGTAGCAAAGCGACTGGCCTTCTGTAAAAACTGCTAACCAATTTTAGGTTAGGGAAATTTTAATCTTTTTGTTCTTCTTCAGGTAAAAATTTAAATAACATCATTATCGTTATAAAAATAAATACAAAAGAAATACCGGTTAAACCAAATATTTTAAAGTTAACCCAAAAATCTAAAGAAAAATTATAAGCAATATAAATATTTAAGCCTGCAATGAAAAGCGTGATTGCGCTCCACATTAAATTGATTTTATCCCAAACAGATTTAGGGATATCAATTTCTTGATCTGTGTCAGAAGCGCCTTTTAAGATAGAGGTCAGCATTTTTTGCATTAAATTTTTGTTTAATACATATCTTGAAAAAAGTAATGTTAAGCAGAAAATTAAATATATGACTGTTGCTTTCCATTTTATAAAAGCTTCATCTTGAAAGACTAGCGTCATAGTTCCTAGCACTAGCGCAATTCCAAAAAATACCCAAGTTTTAGTCGCGACTTTGCCGTCTTTAAAATAGTAATAAGCAACTTGTAATATTGAAGTACCAATTAACACCCCGGTAGCCCAAAAAATATCGACTAATTTGAAAGTCGCGAAAAATAAGATCAGTGGAATGTATTCTATTAAAGCCTGCATAGTTAACTTTTTAAATTGAAGATGAGCATTTTTACCAGTAAGTAACGCAAGGCACAAGTAATACAGGCTAAAATAAGCAATTAATCTTTTTATAAATATTTAATAAAGTTAATTATTGTTATTAAACTATCCTTTATCTTGATAAAATATTTGAGTATTTTTTTAATCAGATCTTTCCTATGCTATTAAGCTCATCACCTGTAAATAAAGTCAGTTTTAACAATCGTACTTTTTTCATCAAAAGAGATGATTTATTGCATGAGTCTTTTTCTGGGAATAAAGCGCGAAAGTTTTATTCCTTTTTAAAAAAAGATTTTAGTGATTGTGAAAAGCTAATTAGTTATGGCTCAGCACAGGCAAACTCATTATATTCATTTTCAGCTTTGGCCAAACTAAAAGGCTGGCAATTTGATTTTTATGTTTCTCATATATCTGATTTTATGAAACAAAACCCTAAAGGGAGTTATAGAGCTGCACTTGAAAATGGTGCAAACATTATTGAAGTAGCTGAACTTAAGGCTGAAGAAACACTAGAACAATATCTTGATTGTAAAATAATACCAAATGAGAAAAATCACTTATTTGTGCCTGAAGGAGGACGCTGCCAGTATGCTAAAATGGGCATAGATTTGTTAGCACAAGAAATCATATCTTGGGCTCAAGATTACTGCATTGAAGCATTTAAAGTCGCTTTACCGGCTGGTACAGGCACTACTGCTTTATTCTTACAGCAAGCCTTTATAGAGCAGGGCACGAACATTGAAGTACTCACTTGTGCTTGTGTCGGTGGAGATTCATATTTAAAAAAACAATTTTTTGAATTGTGTGCTGATGAAAATTTACACCCGACTATTATGCCAAGTAACAAAAAATACCATTTTGGTAAACTATATCGGCAATTTTATGATATTTGGCAAGACATAAATGCTCAAACCGGGATCGAGTTTGAATTGCTTTACGACCCATTAGGTTGGCTGACGTTAACTGATTATATTCAATCACAAAATATTCCAGACGATTATCCTATTTTATATATTCACCAAGGCGGTTTGTTAGGTAACGAAACAATGCTGCCTCGTTATCAACGGAAATATGATAAATCTTAATCGCTATTGATAAAACCGACCATTTTCTATGAAATAAACACTTTGCTGTAGAGCAGGAATAAACCTTCTTATATTAAAGTGTTTTTCTGAAACGAGTAATAAGTCAGCCATACCTTTAACTTTCATGCTTTCAACCGATACAACGCCATCATCAGGTCCTGGCAGTAACCATGAAGTTATAAAGTTACCGTTATAGTTACCTGCAATCACTCCAAGTTCAAAATCAACAGAGCCTAATTGGTTTACCCAACTGTTTTTATTTGGGTTCAGCTGTTTACCTGCAGGGCCTATTTTATTCTTGTACCAATCAGTATCTGAGAACAAGTTAGTAAGCTCTGTGCCTTTATTTGGCGGGCTAAACATAACTACGCGTCCTAAAGTGGGCATGGGATTATTCTTTAAATAATGCCTTACTAAAATTCCGCCCATAGAGTGGGTTACAAAATGTATTTTTTTAGCACCATTCTTTTCTAAGGTTTTTATTTGTGGAGCCAAGTGATCTTGCACTAAGGTTTCAATATCATGTTTGGTGGAGGGGTAACTCATATTAATAACCTTGAAGCCCTTGTCTTTCAAAAATACTTCAGCAGGCTTCATGGCGATAGCACTTCTAAACATACCATGAAGTAAAACTACATATTCAGTGTCAGTATGCTGTGAAATCATTCCTTCTATGTTTGTTATTGTATGTGTTTTTTCAGGTTTTCCAACGAATGAAAAACTGATAATCATTATAATGATTATTTTTAGAAACCAGTATTTACGATTAAAAATATTTAAGTTTGTCATATAACAATTTAAATGATTTGTTGGTAGGGAGAGTGTATTGAAATTTGATGTTGAATATCAAAAATAGGTGAATAAAGGAAGAATAAAGTGATAAATGGTGAAAGGTTGGTTTGATATTTAATATCAAGCCAACCTTTAAAGTTAATAAATCGCTATTAAGCTAATTACAAAGTTGCAGCTTTCATATTTTCAGTAAAAGCTTTTAACTGGGCTAACATATTGCTTGAATCATTTAAGTTATCTTCAATGATTTTAACAACAGCAGAGCCTGATATTGCGCCAGCTGCACCAGAATCTAGTGCTTCTTTAACATGTTCAGGTTTAGAAATGCCAAAACCTAATAAAGATGGCGCTGCGTTATACTCGTTAAGTTTACCTACAATTGAAGTTGCTGGCATTGATGCTTGCGTATCTGTGCCAGTTACGCCTGCTCTTGATAATAAATAAGTATACCCACGGCCATAAGATGCACAGGTCTTTAATGTATCGTCATCAGCGTTAGGTGTTGCGATAAAGATTGGATCTACGCCAGCTTTATTAGCTGAAGCTCTAAATAGCTTAGATTCATGTAATGGTACGTCTGCTACTAAAATAGAATCTACGCCAGCATCTTTAGCGTCTTTATAAAACTTATCTAAGCCGCGGGCAAACACTAAGTTTGAATATAAAAGTAAGCCGATTGGAATATCTGCATTATATTCACGTACTTTTTTTAATATTTCAAAACACACATCAGTATTTGAATTGGCTTCAAGTGCTCTGATATTTGCCTTTTGAATAACAGGACCGTCAGCAACAGGATCTGAAAAAGGAATACCTAATTCTAATGCATCGGCACCGCCATCAATGAGGCTTTTAATGATATCAAAGCTCAACTCTTTATTTGGATCGCCAATGGTGACAAATGGCACAAAAGCACCTTGTTTATTAGCAGCAAGCGTTTCAAATTTTGCTTGGTATCTATTTAAAGTTGTCATTATTTAGCTCCTTTTTCAGCTGCTTTTTTTGCAAGTACATCTTGGACATGGGCTAAATCTTTATCACCACGACCACTCAAATTAACAACTAAAACGGTTTCTTCAGTTTGCGCTTCTGCATACTTTAAAGCGTATGCAAGTGCATGACTTGATTCTAATGCTGGAATGATACCTTCATTTTTAGCAAGTGTTTGAAATGCATCTAGTGCTTCATCATCTTCAATGCCAACATATTGTGCACGGCCTGTTTCATGTAAATGTGCATGCTGTGGACCTACAGCGGGGTAATCAAGGCCAGCGGATACAGAGTAAGATTCTTCAATTTGGCCAAAGTCATCTTGCATTATGTATGTATAAGCGCCGTGTAATAAGCCTTTAGTGCCTTTACATAAAGTTGCACCATGCTCTTTGCTATCTAAGCCTTTACCAGCAGGTTCTACACCAATTAATTTAACAGACTCTTCTTCGATAAAGTCATTAAACATACCAATAGCGTTTGAACCACCGCCTACACAGGCAATAACAGCATCTGGTAATCGACCTTCTGCTTCTTGGATTTGAATTTTTGCTTCTTCACCAATCATTTTTTGGAATTCACGAACCATTGTTGGAAATGGGTGAGGCCCAGCTGCTGTGCCTAATAAATAATGCGCATTTTCATAATTTGCAGACCAGTCTCTTAATGCTTCATTTACTGCATCTTTAAGTGTGCCTGAGCCTGCTGTGACAGGAATAACTTCTGCGCCCATTAATTTCATTCTAAATACATTTGGTTGCTGACGTTCAACGTCTTTAGCGCCCATATAAACTTTACATTTTAAACCCAATAATGCACATGCTAGTGCAGTTGCTACGCCATGTTGACCTGCACCTGTTTCTGCTATGACTTCTTTTTTACCCATGCGTTTAGTTAAAAGCGCTTGACCTAAAACTTGGTTTGTTTTGTGGGCGCCGCCATGTAATAAGTCTTCACGCTTTAAGTAAAGTTTTACTTTAGGGTTTTTAACCATATTACGGGTAAGCGTTAATGGTGTAGGGCGACCTGCATATTCATTTAATAAAGCTGTAAACTCAGCCTGAAATTCAGGATCTTGCTGTGCATTATTAAACTCTTGCTCAAGTTGTTTTAGTGCCGGTACTAATAGTTCTGGTACAAACATGCCACCAAACTGACCAAAATAACCAGGTTTGTTATCTGTATTATTGTTAAAAGATTCCACTTCTCATTCCTCATTCATTAATTCTGTTTTGGTATCAGGGGCTTGAAAACCCCAGACATTAAATTAGTACTGTCTTAGTTTGGTGAAAACATCATTTATTTTAGTTTGACATTTTTTACCAGGCTCAATCTCTACACCTGAATTGATATCTAAACCCGTTGCACCAATTAAACTCGCTTGTTTAATATTATCGCTACTTAAACCACCTGCAAGCATAAATTCACTGTTACAGTTTTTTAAAACCGACCAATCAAATGCTTTGCCAGTACCACCGGGTAAATTATCGCTATGGGTATCAAATAAATAACGATCTACATTAAGTGAAAGCTCAGGTATTGCATCTTTAATTGCTAATGCTTTCCAAACTTTACAAGTTTTAGGTAACTTTGTGTTTAGTGCGGCAATAAATTTTTTATCTTCAGAGCCGTGCAACTGAACAACGCTGAGTTTTAATTGATGTGCGTATTCTACAATATGGTCAATTTCAGCGTTTACAAAAACACCTACAAAAGAAAGCGGTGCGCTATCTACAATTGCTTTTGCACAATCTAAATCAACAAAGCGTGGAGATTTAGGATAGAAAATTAAGCCCCCATAAATAGCTCCAGCATTATAAGCAGCTAACGCATCATCACAGCGTGTTAAACCACATACTTTATTTTCACCTAAAGTTATTTTTTTACAGGCAAGATCCATATCATCTTGTGCCATGATAGAGCTACCTACTAAAAACCCATCACATAAAGGTGAAAGGCGTTTAACATCGTCATGGGTATAAATACCAGACTCTGAAATGACCACTTTATCATTTGGTATAAGCTTACGAAGTGTTTCTGTTGTTGTTAAGTCAGTGCTTAAGTCACGTAAATTACGATTGTTGATACCAATAAGTTCAGCGTTTAGCTCAAGTGCGCGATGCACTTCTTCTTCGTTGCTTACTTCAGTTAATATGCTCATATTTAATGATTTTGCTACTGACTCAAGGTTTTTATATTCTTGATTGTCTAATACAGAAAGCATTAATAAAATCGCATCTGCACCATGTAAGCGGGCAAAATAGACTTGGTATTCGTCAATGTAGAAATCTTTGCCAATGAGTGGCTGCTCTACCTTATTTCTGACTTTTTGTAAGTAATCAAAGCTACCTTGAAAATATTTTTCATCTGTTAACACACTAATACAGGTTGCATAATTTTTATAAACTGACGTAATTTCATCTAAATCAAAATGAGGACGTATTAAGCCTTTAGAGGGGGACGCTTTTTTACATTCTAAAATAAAATGTGTGCCGCCATTAGCTGTGCTTTTTAATGCTTCATAAAAATTACGTGTTGAAGGCTTAACGTCATCAATAAAACTAGATAAAGGACGTTCAATTTTACGTTGTTTTAGCTCAATGGCTTTATCAGCAACAATTTTTTCTAATACGTTAGCCATTTTATACCTCTGAATTACTTAGTGTGACTATTTTTTCTAGTGTTTGTATTACGCTACCTGAAGCAAGTTTATCTGCTACTATTGTTGCTGCTTGCTTAAAGTTATCTGCTTTATTTGTTAAATATAAAAGCGCAGCAACATTTGCGATAATAGCAGCATTATGTGCTGGTTTACCTTGGCCTTTTAAAATAGCTAAAGTCGCTTGAGCATTATATTCTGGTCCTTCACCCGCAATTGCTTCAAGTGGGTATTCATCTAAACCAAAATCACTTGGAGTGAGCGTAGTTTCAGTAATTACACCATTATTTAATTCAACTACTTTTGTTGATCCATGTAAGGCAATCTCATCTGTGCCAGAACCATGCACAACTAGAGCGCGCTGCGTACCTAGCATATTAAGCGTTTGTGCCATAGGCATACATAAATCAGGATCATATACGCCAAGTAATTGTAGTTTTGGAGCTGCAGGATTTGCTAGTGGCCCTAAAATATTAAATAAAGTTCTGGTTTTTAATGTTGTGCGAACTGGCATCGCATGTTTCACACCTTTATGGTAATTAGGTGCAAACATAAAAGTAAAGCCTGTTTGTTCTAGGCATTCTTGCGCAAGTGTGACTGGCATATTGATATTAATGCCTAAGGCAATCAATAAATCAGCTGAGCCTGAATTACTAGAGACACTTCTATTGCCATGTTTAACCATATTAATGCCACAAGCTGCAGCGACGATAGCTGCCGTGGTTGAGACATTAATTGTATTTGAGCCATCACCCCCTGTACCACAGCTATCAGCTGTAATATCAAGCGAAGTTTTAAAAGGCACAGCGTGTTTGCGCATTGCAGCAGCTGCGCCGGCAATTTCTGAGGCTGTTTCACCTTTTATTTTGAGTGCAATTAATGCTGCGGTGAGTTCTATTTCAGATAATTCGCCTTGCATAACGGTACTGAATAGCTGTTCTGATTGTGTTATGTTTAAGTCTTTTTGTGCAATTAGGGTATTAATTATATCTTTCATTACGCAATTCCTTCATCAGTTGTATTGCTTAAATAGGCAAGGCTTTGGCGTAAAAGTTGTGCGCCATCTGGTGTTAAAATAGATTCTGGGTGGAATTGAAAACCAAGCACTTTATCTTGCTCGTTTAATACTGCCATTGGGATATCTTGGTAATGGGCAATAATAGCAAGTGAGTCTGGTACTTTAGTTGCCATTAATGAATGATAGCGAGCAACAGGCATACGGTTACCTAACCCTTCAAATATAGCGTGTTTAGCAAGTTCAATGGTTGATGATTTACCATGCACGGTTTCGCCCGCATGGCCTACTGTACCGCCATAACTTTGGGTTAAGGCTTGATGACCTAAACAAATACCAAGGATCGGGAATTGACCTTTACACAGCTGTGTTAAATCCATTAAACAACCTGCACTTTGAGGCGTACCTGGTCCTGGAGATAAAACGAGAATGACAGGTTTAGTTTCTGCTGACATTTGATCAAAAATGGCTTGTGCGTCTAAGTTGTTACGGTACACAACTAAGTCGGCGCCCATTTGTTCAAATTCATCTACTAAGTTATAACTAAAAGAGTCGAAGTTATCTAAAAAGTAAATTTTATAATCTGTTTGATTAGACATTATGTTTCTCCTCAAAACTAGATATTATGGCTTTGATCACAGCTTGCGCTTTTGCACGGGTTTCATCTGCTTCTAATTGCGGTTCAGAGTCGTGAACAACGCCTGCACCGGCTTGAACATAGGCGATATTATTTTTTACAAATGCACTTCGTATCACAATACAGCTATCCATGGTGCCATCGCCCGTTAAATAACCAACCGCACCACCATAACTTCCACGGCGCTTTTGCTCTATTTCACGTACCAATTGTGCTGCTTTTACTTTTGGCGCACCAACTAAGGTACCCATGTTCATACAGGCTTGATATGCATGAAGCGCATCAAGTTCAGGTTTAAGTTGACCAACGACACGGGATACTAAATGCATCACTTGAGAATATCTGTCTACTTTTAAAAGTTCTTTAACATGGCGAGTACCAGCAATTGAAATGCGAGCAACATCGTTACGGGCTAAATCCACCAACATTAGGTGCTCAGCACGCTCTTTTTGATCATTTCGTAAATTGAGTTCAATCCGGCTATCTAAATCAGGGTTAATACTGCCATCTTGATGTCTACCGCGCGGGCGAGTACCAGCAATTGGATAAACTTCTACTTGGCGACTGAGTGCACAAAACTTTAAAGCTGATTCTGGAGATGCGCCAAATAAGGTGAAATCCTGATCTTTCATATAAAACATATATGGACTAGGGTTTTGTTGTTTTAAATGCTGATAAGCAGAAAGCGCATCTGGACAAGGCAAGCTAAAGCTACGAGAAGGCACTACTTGGAAAATGTCACCATCAACGATATTCTTTTTAAGTGCTAAAACCTGTTTACAGTATGCTTCATCACTAATATCAACACTGACATCAGGCGCTTTAGTAACTTTACTGTCTTTACCTGTGTAAGGTGTTACTTGTTCACATAATTGATTGAGTTCTTCTAGTTTTTGTCCAACTTCAAAACAGTTAGCATGGACATCAGGACCGTTAAATACATTACCAATTAAGTCAGTGGTTTTTTCTTGATGGTCAATAATAACAAGTGTTTCTGCTAAGTAAAAAACATAATCAGGACAAGTATTATCTTTATTTTCAACATCAGGTAGTTGCTCAAAGTTAGCAACCATATCATAAGCGAATACACCACCTAAAAATAATGAATAAGCATTATCTGCAGTTGATTTTATATTATTGATGCAATTGCGCAGGGCACTGAATGCGTTATCTGCTTTTAAACGAGAAAACTCATCTAAATCAGCTTGGTATGGCTGATAAGTTAAAACGAGTGTATTGTCATCTAAAACAGCCTCACAATTGGCTACTTTTTCTTGTAAATAAGGCAATAACTGCATGCCATTATTTGATAAAGCAACTAATTTAACTTGCTGGCCATTACATTCAATTCGAATTGCAGCATCTACTAAAATAAGACTTTTTAAACAGTCTTTAGAATCAACTTCTGCCGACTCTAATAATAAGCTATTTTCTTTATCTAATTTCGCATAAAGCGAAAGTGGACTTTGAATATATTCCCGAGCCAAAGTGATGCTTGAAACAGCACCTGGCGCTTTTGTTATATGCCTAAATATCAAAATCTCATTCCTCTAGTATTTTGTATTAGTAATTTATTTAGAAAACAAAAAACCCGCATTGTAAATGCGGGTTTGGACATAAAAAAACCCGCTAGCTGCGGGTCTTAGAATCTGTTTGGTACAACAGTTCATCACCCGTAAATTACGAGTGCCACCACCAAATAATATTTAGTGTATTTACTTCAAATGTATGAACTGAAAGAGTCATTAAAATGTACCTTTATTTAAGTAGCTATAGTAGAGCTCAAATTGTATATTCTTGTCAAGAATTTTATATGAAATTTATATAACGGATTGTAGTGAACAAAAATATATTGTTATAAATACCGTTAATATCAGATGTATGTTCGTTTTATAACACTGAAATTGGTATACTTTGTGTATATCCCAGCGCTAAATTTAAAGTAGCTCAAATGAAGTACGATTTACATAGCCATACAACATGTTCTGATGGCCGACTTTCTCCAGAAGAATTAATAGACAGAGCAGTAGAAAAAGGAATCGATATATTTGCGATCACAGATCACGATACATTAGATGCACTACCTATCGCTCATGACCATATTAAGCAAAATAATTTAGATATAAAACTCATTAATGGCATCGAAATATCAACACGTTGGCATAGTTTTGAAATACATATTGTAGGCCTTAACTTAGATCCCCAATCAACAGAACTACTCGCTTTAGTCTGTGAGCAAAAGCAAAAAAGAGATTCGCGTGCACTTGAAATTGGCAGGCGTCTAGAAAAATCGGGAATTGCTGATGCGTATCAAGGTGCAAAAGATTTAGCCGGGGATGCACATATTACTAGAGCGCATTTTGCGCAATATTTGGTAAACCAAGGTAAAGCTAAAAATATTCAAGGCGTATTTAAAAAGTACTTAGCGCGAGGTAAAAC
>Ga0209396_1006752_pt1 | contig 10430 bp, 5 predicted proteins | sample GOMGulsemesocosm_6_FD_184638 | JGI IMG/M metagenome (GOLD analysis project Ga0209396, IMG submission 184638) | Methane-oxidizing microbial communities from mesocosms in the Gulf of Mexico - GOM8C Gulf of Mexico (SPAdes) (version 2) | ecosystem: Environmental > Aquatic > Marine > Cold seeps... | reverse complement strand
TCTCGCGTCGATACGACCTTTGAAAAACATTTTAGACATCTGTAGTTCCTAATTTTTAGATATTCTTAATTCAGCCCGCTCTTATACTATAAAAATGCCATTTTTTAAATACTAGGCCGCTTAATTAGTTAAAAATACCTGTAAAGATGGCTTATATAATTAAAGGTTTCTTAATCCCAGCCGTTAACCTGTTAAATAAACTTGTAACGTTAAAAAATAATTGCAACAATCTAACTAAAACGTTAATTACTAAACCTTTTTATACATAAATATCCTTATCGATAGGCTAGGACAATACCGAATGAATTTCAGTCAATTTAGTATCAAACAAAAACTGATCATCACCATGATTAGTGCCGTTATTACCGCCACCTTACTCGTCGGGTTCGTGAGTCAAAACTTAGCCAAAAACGTGATTGAAACACGCTTAACCACATCAGAACTACCTGCAAAATTAATGCAGATCCGTAATGAAGTTGATAAAGAAATTTCAACATTACAACAGGCAGCAGAGCAGTTAGCGACTAATCGCTTTGCTCTGGAACGCCTACAAAATACAACAACACCAAACCAAGAAGCCCTATTAGTACAAACATTGAATGATGTTAAAAACCAATATCAACTTATTGATGCATCAATAGCCAATCGTATCGATGGTAACTATTGGAATCAAGATGGCTTTTTACGCCAGCTAAACCGTCAACAAGATAACTGGTTTTATGATTTCACTAGTAGCAACAAAGCACAATTGGTGAGTATTTTTAAAGAGTCTAATGGTGAAACCAAGTTATTTATTAACTACCAGCAGCTCAATGGTGTGGCCATGGCAGGCCTCTCCAAGTCACTTGATGACATGGTTAACTTTATTAACCAGTTCAAATTGGAACAAAGCGGTTTTGTATACCTGGTTGATGCTAAAGGTACAGTACGTTTACACAAGGACAATAGCAAAATCGGTAATGCTGATTTAAGCCGTATTTATACCCGTGATGTCGCAGCCAACTTACTGCAAAAAAACACCTTTAATATGAGTGAAGCAAGTGTTGCAGGACATAATAGCCTAATTGCTAGTAGCTATATCCCATCAATGGATTGGTATGTAATTGCAGAATTACCAACCGCAGAAGCATTTGCCAGTTTGTCGCAAGCGAATAACAAGATCATGTTATGGACGTTAGCTATCGCGCTTGCCTTCACGTTTATTGCTATCTGGTTAGGTAACAATATTACCCGTCCAATTCAACGTATCGCGGGCGTGTTTTCAGAGTTAGGTAATGGTGACGGCGACCTACGTCAACGTATCGATATTCAAGGTAACGATGAGATTGCGCAACTATCATTGGGCTTTAATAGCTTTATTACTAAGATCCACAATTCGATGCAAGAAGTATCACGTACCGGTGAAGCATTGCAAAGCGCTGCCGTAGAAGTTGCCAAGCAAGCGCAAACTACCTTAGATAATAGCCATGAACAACGCGATCGTACTTTCCTGGTAGTCACAGCCATTAATGAAATGGGAGCCACGGTGAATGAAATCGCCAACAATGCCTCTAATGCCGCCGGTGAAGCACAAAACGCAGAAGCTGAAACTCGTGATGGTCAGCAAGTCGTATCCCAGGCCAGTGATGTTATCCACCAACTTGCTGGCGATGTCGATGAAGTAAGCCAAGTCATCGATTCATTAGCTAATAATACCCAAGCGATTGGCAGTATTTTAGAAGTGATTAGCAGTATTTCGGCGCAAACTAACCTACTTGCTTTAAACGCAGCAATTGAAGCAGCACGTGCTGGTGAACAAGGGCGTGGTTTCGCCGTGGTTGCCGATGAGGTACGTAATTTAGCCAGTCGTACTGCGCAATCGACCAACGAAATTCAAACCATGATTGATAACTTGCAGAATGAAGCGAGCAGTGCCGTCGCTGCGATGCTGAAAAGCAGTGAGTTAACCACACAGGGGACGATTGCGACAACAGATACCTCGACAGCCTTGGTTTCTATTGGTGAGCGTATCGGTCTGATCTCAGACATGAATACCCAAGTTGCAACCGCAACTGAAGAGCAATCTACGGTGGTAAATGAAATAAACCAGAATATTGTCGAGATTAATGAGATAACGCAATGTACTGCGGATACTGCTGAAGGGTTAGCTAAGTCAAGCCACGAGCTGCGTGATTTATCAGTCCGTCTTGGCGACATGGTTGGAGTCTTTAAATTATAACAACGGCCACTTTGTCTGAACGCAATAAGCCCGGTAATACGGGCTTATTATTCATATAACGAGCGTCACGCTAGTGTAAGGTCATCACGACCACAAATACACTAGCTAAAATACTACTTAACACAAGTTTACTCTCTACTTTCCGCTTGATGTCGCTGGGCCATTTATTCTGAAACAAGTTATACTCAGCGCATTGGCGGTCGGTTAATAGCTGCTCGTTCCTTGTATTATCATTTAACTGCTTATCACTGTTCATATTGTCGGACTGGCTTTGTTTTTCTAAACAAGCGTTACGGAGTTCAACATCACAATCGTCGCACTTATTCTTGATATCATCCATGCCTAAATGCATTAACAATTGGCCAATATTTTCTATCTTGTCACCCTTACAGTTAACTTGTTGAGTATTATCACCATTCAGTTCAGAGCAATGGTGATTACGATTCCGTGTAGACTGTTGAATTGTCAAAATAAAATATCCTTACTTTAGAAATCAGATTCTCGGTAACAGGTGATACCTTGCTAAAAAGCAAACCTAAAATACCTCGATAGGGATAATACATAAGTGTGACCTAAATCACAATATTATTATGTAACTATTCTTATGTAGTTATTATTATGTGTTCATTATTAATCGTCCGGGAATTGGCCCGACGAACTTTCACAAAGCGTAATTCTTCTCCTATACTCTGCAGACGCTGACATTTTTAGCCAAATAACGATGTACTTATTCAGTTTAATCTCTTTGCCCCATCAACCGCGGTTGATTAAGCGGTATGTACCTGTGGAATTGAAGAGCATAAATATTGATGCTTGTTGTTATAATTTGGAAGTACTGTGAAAATTGGAGTTTCAATTCAGGCGCATTTCAATCCGTAACCCAGGATGAAATACAATGAAAATTCAAACGCTTATACTATTCACACTATTATCTACGCAGATATTAACCTTGGCTGTATCTACTATTGCCGTAGCAGCGGAACCCACTGCTTTCAGTTCTTGGGCCAAAACAGCCAAGCTTGGCGGAGCCGCGGTCTGGTCAGGCATGACACAGGGTGAAATAGATCTGCTTCTTTCGAACCTGCAGGCGCAAAAAGTGAGCGTTATTGAGGCTGACTCCGCTCTTTCAAACTATTTGACTGAGGCGCAGTTCGAGCTGCAATTGTCATTGATGCGCACCTTTGTAAATTCAGCACATAAGCGCGGACTTCGAGTCGTTTGGTACTATCCGAGCCTGGAAGTAGTGACAGTGAACGGCAAGAATATCTCACAAACAATGGCTAAAGAGCATCCAGACTGGGTACAGGTTGGCATGAACGGCACGCCGAATGTCTTCTATGGAGGAGGCGGCCAGGTATTCTGGGTTGAGAAGGACGATGAAAGCGCCTGGATGTCGCCAAGTTCACCTGGTTATCGTAACTATTTTTTGGATCGCGTACGTAAGATAGCAGCGACGGGCATTGATGGACTCTGGGTTGATGTACCTATCTATGCCGACTTCGGACCGACTAAATGGAGTGGCTTTAACTCTGATGCTGTGGCAAGATTTTTAACTGACACAGGTCTCACGGCCCCCACCGCAGAGAACTGGGATGATCCGGTATGGCGGCGCTGGATCACTTGGCGTCATGAGGAGATCGCTCGCTTCCTGAGTGATGTAACAACGGCAGCACGGTCTCAAGATCCTGAATTTCCAATTTTTGCCGAAACCCTTCCAACTGACTATAACGGGGCGACCATATACGGCCTTGACGGCAGTTATCTCAAACACATCGAAGGCCTTACTCACGTATGGGAAGTCGATACCATGAGCAATACTGTGGGGATGAGGAATGCCCAAGAGGATGACTGGATATCATTTATTTCCGCATTTAAATATGCCCGTGCCGCGTCAGGCGAAAAGCCGTCTTGGGTGTTCAATTATGGCAAGCAGGTCGATGATGCCGGACTTGTGATGGCCGAGGCACTGGCCGCAGGTAATAACCCTTATGAATTGCAAGTGCCAGAAATGACAACGACTGTCGGCGCTGATTTCAGAACCCGCATGTTCGACTGGGCGCAACAGTACTCGCCTTATCTGTTTGAAGCGCAAACCGGTGCACGCGTTGCTGTGCTTTACTCATCACCAAGCCGAGATTATGTAGATAAATATCAGGGACTAGGTATGTTTACCACGTGGGAATCGGGCGGAGATCCACTCTGGTGGGCAGGCGATGCCATTGAGAGTGCGTACCAGCGCCAGTATCTCGCAGAGTACCGTGGTATGGTTAAAATGCTGGTACATGAACATATTCCCTTCGACAGCGTCGTTAATCCTGCTGATGCGCAAGAACTCTTGCTCTATGATGTTGTGATCCTACCTGATGTCGAAGCAATCTCGGGAGCAGAAGCCGTGATCCTGCGACAATACGTAGCCAACGGTGGTGATTTGCTGGTAACAGGACCAAACCCGACAGGGTTGGATGGGCATGGAGCATCGCGTTCTGACTATGCATTGGCTGATCTACTCGGATTCAATAGCAGCGTGCCTCTGCCTGCCGAATATGAGAAATTACACCCTAATGGCGGTAAAGTGAGTTTCTTTTCCGCCTTGTTAGGTAAAGATTACTTTGTATCAAATAGCAGCTCAGCACTGCAGAAATTATCCACTAGCATTAAAGCATCAAGTCCCACCCCTCTCACCACCAATGCCGATCGCCGAGTCCATTTTGAGCTTTCTCACCTTGGTGATGAGACAGTGCTGCAGTTCGTTAACTTCATTGGTGTCGATGGCAGCTTCTCGCTAGTGCCGACCACATTTTATACCAGTCTTAACATTCCTGCTGGTAAACAGGTTACTGGGGTGGCCCTAACGTCTCCAGATCAATCCGCGCTTAGTCAGATTGCTTATACAGTTTCAAATCAAAAGGTTACTTTTAATGTATCACTATCCCAATACGCACTAGTGGTCGTTTCTTTTGATGGTGCACAAACGCCTGTATTTAATAATACGCCGATCGCCGGACAAGATGATTTAAATACCAATACCAACACAGCATTCGTCATCACAGATACCATGTTACTGTCCAACGATGGCGATCTTGATGGGGATCCTTTAACAATCACAACGCTTGATTCAGCAAATACCAATGGTTCATTCACAAGTCAGGGCGGAGGCAATTACACTTATACCCCCCTTCTGGATTTTGTCGGCACTGACTCCTTGAGCTATACCATTTCGGACGGTAAGGGCGGAGTCGATTCAGGTATTATCAATATCAAGGTCGCGCCATCGTCAATAATCTACTATCCAGAGGCCGTGGTCGTCACGACAGGTAGTTATGACTGGGGCACCATGGCAAGTTTCAATTCGGTTGATAATGATACCTATGACATTATCTCCGCGGCTGTTTCAGGTGGTCGAGAAACCGACTGGTACGCAACAGTAACGATCTCCGAACAAGCTGAAAACGTCGCTAAAATCAAAGTCACCCATATTGGTCAATATTCGAAGGCCGGTGTTGAACAGCAGCTTTATGTCTATAATTTCCAGAGTGCAAGCTGGGAACTTGTCGATACAACCATCTTTGGCATCGATGATGATGTGCCTGTATCTTGGGTTATTGGTGCTGCAATAGAGAACTATATCTCTGCGCAAGGTCAGCTTCGCGCTCGCATAAAAGGCACAAAGAACATTAACGGCCTGCAAAGTTGGTCTAATGCGCTGTATTGGGAGGTAACGAAATCGATTGAGGGCGAAACACCACCAACGAACACCCCGCCGATTGCTCAGTTTACCTCTGCGTGTACAAATCTGAGTTGTAATTTCACCGATACAAGCACCGACACCGACGGCAGCGTCACAGCCTGGAGTTGGGATTTTGGCGACAGTAACAGCTCTACACAGCAGAGCCCTAGCCATACGTTTAGCGCCAGCGGTATCTATACAGTGAATCTTACCGTGACAGATGACGTTGGCAGTACCAACAGCGTATCACATAGCGTCACAGTCAGCGCAGCGCCACCAGTGAATCAAACGCCGACCGCGACATTCACCTCAGAGTGTACAAACCTTAGCTGTAATTTCACTGATACAAGCACCGATACTGACGGTAGTATCACTGCGTGGAACTGGGATTTCGGCGACAGTAGCAGCTCGACACAACAGAGCCCCAGCCATACGTTTAGCACTGGCGGAACGTTCATAGTTAGCCTCACCGTGACAGATAACGCTGGTAGCACAAACAGAGTATCACATAGCGTCACAGTAAGTGCCGCGCCACCAGTGAATCAAGCGCCTAGCGCGACTTTCACCTCAGCGTGTACAAATCTTAGCTGTGATTTCACTGATACCAGTACCGATACTGACGGCACTGTCACCACGTGGAGTTGGAATTTCGGCGACGGGTCCAGTTCTGTACTACAGAATCCGAGCCATAGCTATGCGACAGAGGGTACATACACAGCTAGCCTCACTGTGACCGATGACGATGGGGCGACTAACACTGTGTCCCACACTGCTACAGTCAATATTCAATCAGTTCCTGCTACGAATATTTATTACCCGAATACAGTGAATATAACCACTGGTAGTTATGATTGGGGGACTGTGACGAGTTTCTTAGCATCAGATAGTGATACCTATGACATCGATTCTGCATTAGTTTCAGGTGGGCAGGCCATAGACTGGTATGTCACGACTACTATCCCGGAAAATCCTGAAAATGTCACTCAGATCAAGGTGACTAATATTGGCCAATATTCACTGGCTGGCGTTTCCCAGAACGTTTATGTCTATAACTTTACAGATTCTGTCTGGGAACTCGTCGACACTTCCATTGTTGGTAATGAGGATGATGTGACGGTATCCTGGATTATCGACACAAATATCCCTCACTATATTTCTGCGCAGGGTCAGTTGCGAGCCCGAATCACAGGCGCCAATAATACAGGCAGTTTTTATAGCTGGTCTAATTCACTGTACTGGGAGGTAACGCAGTCGGCTGGAGGCGAAACGCCACCGACCGCAGCATTCACCTCTGTGTGCACTAACCTTAACTGTAAGTTCACCGATACCAGTACCGACTCTGACGGCAACGTCATTGCGTGGAGCTGGAATTTTGGCGATAGTAGCAACTCTACACAGCAAAACCCGAACCATGCCTATACGACAGAGGGTACCTACACGGTAAATCTTACCGCGACCGATGACGATGGCAGTACCAACAGCGTATCACATAGCGTCACGGTCAGCACTGCGCCACCAGTGAACCAAGCACCAACCGCTGCATTCACATCGGCTTGCTCTAACCTTAACTGCAATTTCACCGATACCAGTATCGACACTGACGGCAACGTCACTGCGTGGAACTGGAATTTTGGCGACAGCAGCAGCTCTACACAGCAAAACCCGAACCACAGCTATGCGACAGAGGGGTCATACACGGTTAATCTTACCGCTACCGATGACGATGGCAGTACCAACAGCGTATTACATAGCGTCACAGTCAACGCCGCCCCACCGGTGAATCAGGCTCCGACCGCAGCGTTCACATCCGCGTGTACAAACCTTCACTGTGAACTCACTGATATGAGCACCGACAGTGACGGCAGTATCACGGCCTGGAACTGGGATTTCGGCGACGGCGAAACCTCGATACAACAGTACCCTACCCATATTTACACCAGCAGTGGAACCTATACACAGAGCCTTACTGTAACGGATAATAATGATGCGACTAGCAGTGTATCGAATAGTGTTACTATCACTGCGGTGCCACAAGAGAATCAAGCACCGACAGCGGCATTTACTTCTGCTTGCACTGACTTTAGCTGCTATTACACCAATACAAGCACAGATAATGACGGTAATGTCACTGCGTGGAACTGGAATTTCGGCGACGGGTCTAGCTCTACACTACAGAGTCCGAACCATACTTATGCGACGGAGGGGACATACACGGTAAGCCTCACCGTGACCGATGACGATGCTGCAACGAATAATGTGTCCCATACTGTTACGATCAATATTCAATCTACACCTTCAACGAAGCTCTATTACCCGGATGCTGCGAATATAATCACCGGCAGTTATGATTGGGGAACGATGGCGAGCTTCCTAGTATCAGATAGTGATACCTACGACATTTATTCAACAGCTGTTGCAGGTAGCCAGGCTATTGACTGGTATGTGACGACCACAATCTCGGAAGTGCCTGAAAATATAACTCAGATCAAGGTGATTAATATTGGCCAATATTCACTGGCGGGTGTTTCCCAAAGCTTTTATGTCTATAACTTTCAAGATAGCGCTTGGGAACTCGTTGACATCTCAATTGTTGATAATGAGGATGACGTGACGGTATCTTGGGTTATCGGCACGAATATCCCTCATTATATTTCCGCGCAAGGTCAATTGCGGGTACGAATAACCGGCTCAAAGAATGCGAGCAATTTTTATAGCTGGTTAAATGCACTGTATTGGGAAGTAACACACATTCCACAGTAATAGTCGTTTCAGCCAGAATGTGGAGGGATCAATCCTCGATGATAAAAACCAACATGAGTGCGAGTCACCAATGTTGGTTTTTGTACCGAGAACAGCAGTAATACAACCAGACATCTATATGTGGTCAATTAAATAACGTTAAGCGTCGCGATTAACTCTCGATTACGTACTTCAATTGACTCCAAAACAGCTTTAACCATGGTTTGGGTTAAGTCATCTTTAAGCTTGTAGATTGGCATTTGATCAAGTACAGGGTTCACAACTTGTTCTGCTATTTTAATCACTTGCGGGGTAAAAAACTCAGGCATGCCGTCAACCTTCACCTCATGCACTTGCATATTGGTGACATAAAATGCAGCATCTTCAGCTTGATAGCTTAGTGAACCGGTCAAACGTGCATAACCACGTTTTTCTAATCCTGCCGTTAATAGCTTAACGTTTAACTGTAATTCAATTTCATTTTTATCTTTGGCTAATTTGACTATCGGGTTAGTTAATTCAACCGTCATAAAAGGCGTTTTCTTTACTAGCGGCATCACCTTAGTGACTTTCTCTTGCAGCTCAGCTTCACTAAATTTAACCGTGAACGCTTGTGCTGGTACTATAGATGCGCAGATGAAAAATACCATTAATATGAGCTTATTCATCATTTTGACTCTCACTCACAGTCTCAGCACTAAAACCAACGCGGTTATCACCCACGGAATACGCAATAATCTGACTCAATTCTTGTAAGCTATAACCTGATTCCTGTTGCCATTGATTAAAGGCATTTTGGATCGTGGTTAAGCTACGTTTTGTCATTAAACCACCATCAATAAGCTGATGACCACGGAAATACGCTTCCACATCACTGCTCAGAATAAAGGTATCTTTACCTAATCGGCGTAGTGCATATGGGCCGGTATTACCACCTAAACGACTACCGTGTTTTTTCATGTATTGCCACAAGCCGACAACATCATCAGCAGGCCATTGCGCTAACCAGTTAGCCACAGAACCATGCTCATCACAGATCTCTTTTAACCACAGGGCATTATCACGCACTGTTTTTACCTTGGTATAGTTACGAATAATTTTAGTATCAGCCGCTTTACGCTCTAACATATCATCAGGCATTAAGATCAGTTTATCGATATCAAAGCCCCAGAAAACCTCTTCAAATCCAGCCCACTTGATTTCAATAATTCGCCATACAAACCCTGATTTAAAGATTGCACGGGTAAACTCAGCCAACACATCGCTGTCCTGTACATTAGCAAGCTCGGCATTTGTCAGCGGTTGCGATATTAAATACGCTAACGCCTGCTCTCCGCCTTTTCGTTCAGCAGCTCGGTGGTATATTTTGTCGAATGATTCCATGAATGTTTATAACCTGTATCAATAACTTTTATTCGAATATGGCTGTAGTTTATCGCAATTTTAATCCGGCTAACAACGCTGAGAACAAATCAGTATCTTTAACTGCTTAATTTTAGCTAAATCAATCAATAAAACAGCACAGCTGCATAGCGAGTGCAATCACCCGAAAATCACTATATCCCCAATATTAAAGCTTATAGCTATGGCTTATCGTTTTGTTATCCAACATATTTAGTGATAGAATCCAGCCTATAATTCTATAGGCGCATTCAATCTAATGATTACCGGGAGAGCTTATGCACCTGCAGATTAATCAACTTAATTGGTCTGTTACCCATAAAGCCATTTTAAAAAATATCAATA
>Ga0209396_1006749_pt1 | contig 10435 bp, 9 predicted proteins | sample GOMGulsemesocosm_6_FD_184638 | JGI IMG/M metagenome (GOLD analysis project Ga0209396, IMG submission 184638) | Methane-oxidizing microbial communities from mesocosms in the Gulf of Mexico - GOM8C Gulf of Mexico (SPAdes) (version 2) | ecosystem: Environmental > Aquatic > Marine > Cold seeps... | reverse complement strand
TGCTGTGACATAATTTTCCCTATCTTCTACTCGCTAGCTTTATATGAAAGCCAGTAGATGCATTAATTAACAATAGTTTACGCGGTTAGTCATCAATGAACTAGAGAGTTTGATTGAAATTGACAGACGATTGAGGGTTAAGATGTAAGAGAACATTGCTTCTAAGGGGACTTTACCTGTGAGCTTTACTGAAAATGTGATTATAAGGAGAATATTTTCAGTCGCTCAGATAAGAAAGCTTCTCAATGTAAAGACTAATTTTTGGACAGAAAAAAGCCGATGGCATTATCTGTACTACTAAGTAGTTAAGAAAGGCATCGGCATAGAAGCTTATGGGGAAGCTACAATAAAATTATTACAATAAGTGTTCGCTTAAGAACAAGACTACTATAGAGCAACAGCTCTATATAAGTAAAGCTATTTTTAGAATACTTACTCTATTTCTTTGATTTAGATCATTACTAAGGCGTTATTCACTATTTTTTGGCCAGCTCCAGTTTTGCCAAACGATGACTAAAAAAATATTTATCACAACATTCACAGTTTGGTCTATTCTCTAACATGATAATCTCGGTAAGTTTAATATCTTTAGTTTTAGGTAATGATTTCAGTAATTATTTCTGTTTTAACTGAATTTGCAATAAAGCATTGTTCGTGGGCTTGATGATGCATTTTTTCCAGTTGTTTTAAGGTAGGATACTTTTCACCTGAGAATTTAACATACGGGCGTAGAGTCACTTTAGTCATACTCGTTTTATCATGTTTGTCTTTATTCATGACACCAATAGCTTGGTCAACATATTTATCAACTATGAACTTTCGATTAGCTGCAATTTGTAAGAAGAACAACATATGGCAGCTTGAAATGGAAGCAATGAAGGCTTCTTCTGGGTCTACATTCTCCTCAACTGAGTAGGGCAAAGGGACGATATGTGGTGATGGAGACGCTGCAACGGTTGCTCCGCCATCAAAATCCCATTGATGCGCTCTACTGTATTTATTATCTATAAATATTTCTTTATCATTTCTTTGCCATAATACCTTGGCTGTATATTCAGACATAATGTTCCCCCACTAAGTTTACGCTGTCATTGTCGTTAATTAAGTATTAATTATCGCTTGATAAATCTGTTGAATGGAAGCGATAATATTTCAACATGAGTTGAGGATAATTCACATCACTATGAACAGTAATATTTCATTTTCCGCTATACACACATTTACCATAGTGGCAAAAGAGCTTAGTTTTACTCGAACAGCGAAAATACTTCACATTACACCGAGTGCTGTGAGCCACCAAATGAAGCTATTGGAAAGCCAAATGGGTGTCTGCTTGTTTCATCGTCAGTCAAAAGGTGTTCGGCTATCACTGGCAGGTGAAACACTGCAGCGACATGCGAGCTCTGGCGTGAAAAACATTCAGCATGGAATTCTTCAAAGTCAATTCGCTAGTCAAAAAGAAAAATTGGTTATTGCTGTCATCCCCTCTCTTTGTCAGCTTTGGTTAATGCCACGGTTGGTGAGTTTTAGTCAAAAATTTCCCAATATTGAACTTGAACTTGTTGCGGTTGACCAATTAACTGACTTCACAACAGGGCAATACGATGCACACATTCATTTTGGCTCTGGAGACTATAAAGGTTGCGAAGCTAAATTTCTAAGTGGTGAAAAAGTTTACCCGGTTTGCCATCCTGATCTGGTTAAAGAAGCTAGTGATGCTTCGCTGGAAGGGTTAATAAGAGAGCATCAATTGTTAATTTATAAAGGCGGCATTGAAGATGAACCGGGGGGCGTCTCCTGGGAAAGTTGGCTACGAAAGTTTTCGATTGAAAAGCCCTCGGCATTAAGCAAAATGTGGTTTAGCCATGTCTCTATGACGCTACTGGCGGCCAGACTAAAGCAAGGTATTGCATTAGGTTGGCATCAAATGGTAATTGACGATATATCGAACGGGCAGTTATGCCGATTGACGGATAGTGAGATTAACACAAGGTTTAATTATTACCTTGTGGCACCCAGTCGTTCATGGAAAAATGAATTTTTTGGGCATTTTTCTTCATGGTTAGAAGAGCAAATGTCTTTTTAAAAAAACATACTAAGTCGGCTTTGTGAGCAGCATAGATGACTTGGTAAGCTATTATGAAAGTCTGAGGCTAGGAATTGCAATTAAGACTCATAATAGGGCACTAAAGTACGAATTGTTGTGCCTTTATCTTCAATTGATGAATAACTAATTGAATAACCATGTTTACTTGCGCCTTCCACAATGCTTCTTGAACCCATTCCATGTACTTTACCATCGCCATGCTGGAATAATATTATTTTATCTAATTCCTCTTGATTCATACCTTTACCATTGTCGGTAAAGGTAGCCACTAAATAGCGCTCTTTCATTTCTAAGTGTACATCAAGTTCTGTGGCGCCTGCAGCAATAGCATTACTGACAATATTCTCACGTAGGCGTACCAGTTCAACCGGGTTCAAATAAGCATTCTTAGGCTCATCAATCATAGTGACCTGTAAGTTTATTTTGATGTTATAAATTTCGATTAGCTTGTCATATGCTGGTTTGGAATTTTTAAGAAAATGCTCTTGGACAGCAATGAGTACAAAATCTTTGTCGGTCTGCGCTAAGTTATTTGAATCTTGGTAAGTTTGAGCAAGTTCGTTTGATAAATCTCTCGCTCTAAGTAAACCTTTAGTCACACGTTCTGCATGAGTGTTTTTCTGCAATTCAGGGTTCTTTTGCAGTAGTAATTCAAAATAGCCAAGAGCAATACCTAAGTGGTTATTTATATCATGGTTTAAAAATAACAAATTTTTATTATCACTCATCAATAGGTTCTTATTATTTAATATCTACTATATAACGTAGACTATTATGAAAAGAATACTGTTAGTTAGCTTTTTCGTCAGAATAGTTAACTAGGTATTTATGCATTTATAAACTATTAAGTTAAGTATTTAACTAATTGAAGCGTATTTAGTCGTATTACCAAGCATATTAGAATTAATTTTAGCGGAACTTGATTTAATCTATTGCTCAATACACAGTTATTTCTTAGTATGTTGGTGATAACAATAATTATGGAAGAACAAGAATGAACAAAAGTGAATTGGTAGAGAAAATCGCCGAAGGTGCAGACATTTCAAAAGCTTCTGCTGGTCGTGCGTTAGATAGTTTAATTGGTTCAGTAACAGCTGAATTAGCTAGTGGTGGTGATGTTGCTTTAGTTGGCTTTGGTACTTACAAAGTAAATGATCGCGCAGCCCGTACTGGCCGTAATCCACAAACAGGTGCAGAGATCCAAATCGCTGCAGCTAAAGTACCAGCTTTTAAAGCAGGTAAAGCATTGAAAGATGCAGTAAACGGTTAGTCATTCTGGTCACAAATTGCCCATTATAATAGACGATTTGTGACCAATTTACTTATGAATATTGCTCCTATTTGATGGATTTATTTACTCATTTCTGAATACCCCCTCCCTAGAAAATCAATATACGTAATAACATTTTAATAAATGTCGTATCGTAATTGCGGTTTGATTATTTTAGCGCTTATTTGGATAAGCACTGTGATAATGAGATTCCCATTGACATAGGCCGCTTTCAATTCATTCTCTATTTGTGCATGAGTTAATGATAATGCTTTGCGATAGCTCTCTATAAGTCTCATTTTTCGGTGATTAAAGTGTCTTTATTTCACACGATTAAGCCACTGCTATTATTTATCTCTACTATTACTGCTAATTTGTCTGAGGCGAAAAATGAATGTTGACTGAGTGGCGCGTCCCACTGATAATCATCTAGTTACCAACCTGATTTTCATGAGTTTTTTAAATTTCTCTTTCACCGAGCGCCAGTGTGTTTTAGGAATCTTAGGTGCTTGTTCCAATAAACTCAGGTAATCTTGCTCTGTCAAACAGACTTCACCACCATGAGCAAGAATAATAGTATCAGCCTTTAATGCCATTATTTTATGTAATGAAGCGCGGTAGCGGTTGGGGTAAAAAATAGGGAAGGGTGGGATATATTTCTTTTTAACTTTCACCATTAAGTCAGCGACATAAACTTTATTACTAGGTAAGTGATGTAGCGATAAATCTCTATCGGTATGGCCCTGAGTAGACAAGGCAATCCATTCAGAAAACCCAGGTAGTGCTTCACCATCATCTAATTTATAGTCGGCAATGAGCTGGCTTGAATACCACATTTTATTGCGTGGTTTTTTCATACGCTTTGCTACCCATTTTGCTAGAAACATATCAGTTAGGTGCATAAGCCTGCCATCTATACCTGAATACCATTGGCCACTCACATTGGCTGCCGCTATTTTACAACCCGTTAATTTACGTAGTTTATTAGCTGCGCCCGCATGATCTGGATGCATATGGGTAACCACAATTAATGTTAAATCAATAAAAGGACGTTGTAAGGTCTCAGTGATGAAGTGCTTTATCAAAGAGATATCTGAGCGACAGCAGCCATCAAGCAATAAAATTTTATCAGGGTACTCAACTAAGAGTATTGACTGAATATGGCCTTCAAGTTGATGTAGTTTCATAATAAAAAAGCAGTCAATTAGTTTACTTGGAGACTAATACAGTAAAAGAATTTATCTCATTATGCACTTTTATTTTTGCGATATGCTCATTAAGTACGCTTTGACTAAAATCGTTGCATATTACACATATCAAACTATTATTTACTCGCTTTGGTGTGGTTCATTCACTTTTTTAATGCTTTGTATAAGCTTTGAGCTACCATATAGAATATGCACATGATAAGTATCAACTTATGCTGGAATATTGAATGGCATCATTATTGTTACAGTCTCTTATTTACTAGGATTTAACGTTATATGTTTAAAGCAGTATTAACTCTTATATTTCCGAGTATGCAAGGCGAAAAAAAGCCAAATTATTTTTATTTTGAAGAAGATCAAAACGTTGATGGAGATGTGGAGCAGCAAACTATAGCCAATTTGCAAAATTCTGCTGAAATTAGGCCGTTGCGTTTGGCAAGTGTCGAAGGTGAGCATCAGCAAGATTTTTATGATTATTTATTTGGTCAGTCCCCACCAACCACACAGCACGATGAGCTATCCAATTACGTGGCCAATAAAGTGGAAGCATTGCTGAAACAACCACATTACATCCTAGATGTAATGCCAATATTACCAGCGTCATTAACTATGATTATCGAGCAGCTGAGTGATGATGATTTCAATATTGAGGACTTGCTTAAGTTGATTGAGCAAGAGCCTTCAATCGCAGCAAAAGTGATTGAATTAGCCAATTCTACTTTTTATAACCGTTCACAAAAGGAGATCACAGACCTTAAGTCAGCTTTTATGCTCCTTGGGCGTGATGGGCTTGTAGAAGGGGTAATCAATGGCTTTGTCAGCAAACTTACCCCACAATCAAAAATATACTTCAAGCAATATGGTAATAAGATTTGGCAGCATAGCCTGAGTAGTGGTGTCATAGCTAAAGCATTAATAAATGCTTCTGCTTATAAAAATGAAGCCGCGCAAGGTTATCTTATTGGCCTCATCTGTAATTTGGGCGATATGATTATTTATCAATTATTAATGGAAGCTTTTGCTTTTGTCCATCCCGACTGTCAGCCTAACTCTTATGCCTATAAAGAGCTAATGCAGAAAAAATCTAAACAATTAACTTATCAAATTGCCAAACACTGGCAATTTCCTCAATCCATTTTAGACGCGTTAGCCTTACAAGTGAAATTAATACAGTCATCAATGCTTGCATCCGTTTTTCCTAAAAGACCTATTGCTTGTTATGTTTATGAGGCAAGTATTATTAGTGAACTAATGATGATGTTTGATCATAAGGATAAAACTGAAGATGAGATAAAAGGGGCGATGACAACATTACTTTATAGTGATGAGGCTAAGCAATATATTGAAAGCTTATTTACAAAACAGACTTCTGATCTATAGCTAGAAAATTACCAGATCGCAGGCAAAAGCACTATAACAAAAAAGCCGCACTTAGGTATTAAAGTGCAGCTTTTTCTAAGGTCATCTTAACATGGGGCCTTGTGAACTCAATTCATGTATGAATTGATAAATTAACAAACTTTATTCAGTGCCTCTTGTGAAACTTCAAATTCGTGTTCATCTAACTTGTGTCTTGTCTCAGCGATTAATAAGTAAAAGCTAGGTAAGATAAACAAAGTAAATATTGTACCAATAAACATGCCTGCTACTAGAATAATACCAATACTGTTACGCGCTTCTGCGCCTGCACCACTAACCAAAACCAGCGGAAAATGACCTAATATGGTTGCCGCTGTGGTCATTAATATCGGACGTAAACGTGTGGTTGCCGCTTCAGTTACTGCGGCAAGTTTATTGGCACCAAGCTCTTGGGCATGATTTGCAAACTCAACAATTAAGATACCGTTCTTAGCGATTAAACCAATCAAGGTAATTAACCCAATTTGTGAATAAATATTGATCGTTGTTAGCTCCATATAAGGAATTAATAGTGCGCCAGATAATGCCAGTGGAACACAACCTAGTAACACCACTAAGGGATCTCTAAAGCTATTAAACTGTATCGCCAAAACTAAGAAAACAATTAATAACGAGATACCTAATACTACAATTAAGGTATTGCCTTCTTTGCGCAACTGTCGTGACTCACCAGCGTAATCAATAGAATAACCAGGAGGAAGTATCTCTGCTGCTTTTTGCTCAATAGCAGATAAAGCCGCTTCTTTATTTGAACCCGGCGCTACGCCGCCGTAAATTCTAAAGGAGGCTTGTTGGGCAAAAGTACCAAGTTGTCTCGGCACTGTTTTCCACTTCAAATCTGCAACGGCAGAAACAGGTAATAATTCACCGGTAGGCAATTTAATATTCAACGATAAAATAGCTTCGGTTTTACTACGTACCTCATCATTAACAATAGGGATAACGCGATAGGCTTTACCGTTAGCATCAAAGCGATTAACAAAGTTACTCGATAATAAAATACCTAATTGCTCACTAATTTGGCCAACATTCATGCCTAAATCAGCAATTTTATTTCGATTTAGCTGTAACTCGACTTGCGGTAAATCTATTTTTAAATCGGTATCAGCAAAAAGAAATTGCCCACTGGCAAAGGCTGCGCCAACAAGTTGATCGGCATATTGCTTCATTTCACTGTAGGGAGCAGAAGCTTTTACAATCAGGTCAATTTCAAATTGGCCTGAACTAGGTAAAGACGCAGGTAAAATAGGAAACATATTCAAGCCTGGAATTTGTGCTAATTTACCGTAAATACGTGGCACCAATGATTGCGCACTATAGTCACGTTCATCAGGACTCACTAACTCTAAACCACCAAAACCACCGCCGCCAAAAATGATTTGCCAAATTTTCTTGCCACCTTCTATTTCTTGCAAGCTTTCAACTACAGGGTTCATTTGCGCGACGTTATAAACAAGTGAAGCATCAGGTGGTGATTGAATAACAAACATCACCATGCCTTGATCCTCTATGGGAGCAAGTTCTTTTTTCGAATCTAGGTAAAAAGGAACTGTCAATAACGATATTACTAAAGCAATAAGAAATACTTGTCCTTGCCATTGAAATATCTTGTGCAACAACTTGGTGTAGCTCGCCTGCAATTTTTCAAAAAGGTGATTCACTTTACCGGTTAACCAACCTTCTTCACCACCTTTTGGCGAAACATAGGCGCTCATGATAGGTGATAGGGTTATTGCTACTATGCCTGAAATAATGACGGCTATTGCTAGCGTAAAGGCAAACTCTTTAAATAACACGCCAGTTAAGCCTGATAAGAAGCCGATAGGTGCATAAACTGCCGCCAGTGTTAAGGTCATTGAGATAATTGGCACAAGTAGCTGGCGCGAACTTATCAAAGCAGCATCAAATTTTGACATGCCTTGTCGCATTAATCGTGCGACGTTTTCAACAACAACAATGGCATCATCAACCACTAAACCAACCGATAGCACGATAGCTAAAACGGTTAACAAGTTTAATGAAAAGCCCATCATCGACATGGCGGCAATAGCACCTAAAATTGAAATAGGGATAGTGATCAAAGGGACTATCGCGCTTCTAAAAGAGCCCATGAGTAATAATACAACTAAACCAACTAAAAGCACCGTTTCAGCCAAGGTAGTAAAAATCTCACTTAAGGCATCACGCATGTATAAGGTGCCGTCATAGGCGTAATCAATGGATATGCCATGAGGCAGGGTTTTATTTAACTCATCGACAGTTTTATATAATCTATCACCAATGGCCATTTCATTTGCGCCAGGTAGCGGCCAAATTGAGATATACACGGCATCTTTGTCATCTAAACGAGCGGTAACACTGCTATCTTCTGCGGCGAGTGCTATTTTTGCGACATCCTTTAAATAGATATTGGCACCATCGACTTCACTGATCACTAACTGTTGAAATTCTTCCACAGTGCTGAGCTGTGTATTAGCGACGATATCTATTTTTTGTCGGCTATTTTCAACGTAACCCATAGTAGCGATGGTGTTGTTACTGGCTAAAGCTTGATAAACCTCACTGGCACTTAAGTTATATACTTGCAGTGCTTTTGCATCTAACCAAACACGCATAGCTGGTGTTCTTGCACCCTCAATACCGACTCTTTGCACACCTTCAATAGCATTTAAAATAGGGTTAACTTGACGAGTTAAGTAATCAGTGATTTTTGATAAGTCATTACCGTTTGCATGAACATTTAGATAAAACACAGCAAAAGGTCTGTCAGCACGACTCACTGATACCACAGGATCTTGAGCCCCTTGTGGTAATTCAAAGCGGATCTGCCCCAATCGAGCAGTTAACTCAGCTAGTGCTAGGGTAGAGTTTTCATTCAATTTAAGCCAAGCCGTTACTTTAGAACTACCTGAGGTACTTACAGACTCAACATATTCAATGCCGGGTACGGTTGCGGCAGCGCGCTCTATTGGTTCAGTGACAAAACCTTGTACAACATCAGCAGATGCACCGATATAATAGGTCTCAATAACCAATGATGCGCTGTCGATTTTTGGAAACTGTAATACCGGAATTTTACTGGCTGACCATAAACCGGCGATACAAATAATAATGGATAATACGATAGCAACGACAGGTCGTCTGACAAAAATATCCATAATGGATGGTTTACTTTCTTGCATGATAATCCCTTACTTGTTTGTACTTACATCGGAAACCGTAGCTTCGTTGGCAAGGTATACTTTCATACCCGGAAATAACTTGAATGAACCCATATTGGCAATAAGTTGTCCTGCTTTTATCCCGGAAAGTATCATCACTTGTTTACCTTGTCGTTCACCTAGTTCAACCGCGACAAGCTTAGCGCGATAGCTGCCATCAGTTCCTGCTTCTAACACAAAAACATAATCACCGAGAGCATCACGTTTTATTGCTAAATCAGGTACAGAGGCAAGAGTTGAACTATCAGCAATAGGCACAATTACCGAGACTAAAGTATTGGGTTTTAAGGCTAAGGTTTGAGACGATATCTGTGCGCGATATTTAAGGTGTCGAGAAGCGCGTGATAGCTGAGGATCAACAGCTATGATCCTTGCCTCAAACTCACTGTCTTGGTTCATTGGGCTTATTTTAACCGTCGATGCTAAGTCCAATTCTTGGTAGAGTTGTGGCAAGCTAAAGTCGATCCAAGTAAAATCATTGACACCAACTAGTTCAAGTACCTGACTGTTTTTATCTAGATACTGACCAACCTCTAGGGTATGAATACCTACTTTGGCAGTAAAGGGGGCGGTTAAGGTTTTTTTGTCGATTGCAGTGGTGATGACATTAATATTAGCTTTAGCAATTTGCACGGCAGCACGAGCTTGGTCAACTTGCTCTTCACTAATGGTATTATTTTTGTGCAGTTCAATATTACGATCTAGTGTTTGTTGCTCTAACATGAGGCTCGCTTTAGCTGCCATCAATCGGGCATCTTCGTCACGATGATCTAATACCAGTAGCACTTGGTCCTTTTTAACAACACTACCGGATGCTGCATTTAAGTGGGTAATTTCTCCTGCTAATTCATTATTTAGCATTAAAAACTTGAATGCTTGTACTTCACCACTCACTTGAATGTGTTTTTGATAATCAATACTACCTACTTTAATGGCGGTAACCGTTGCTGCAGGCTCAGGCATACTCGCTGCTTGCGCTTTAGCTGCCTGTTTTAATGAGGATTTATAGCTATTTAAGCCAAAGACGGTGACGGCTAAGATAACTATCACTAAAAGCCATTTAGTTATATTCATGATTGTTGTTTCTTCCCTTAATTTTAATCACTTAATGACAAGGTTATTAAGTGCTTTGATATTATTTCTCGTATGCACTACTGTATTTTAATACAGTAGTGTTTGATAGTCTTGTATTTTTATACTACCTAAGTCC
>Ga0209396_1006746_pt1 | contig 10436 bp, 16 predicted proteins | sample GOMGulsemesocosm_6_FD_184638 | JGI IMG/M metagenome (GOLD analysis project Ga0209396, IMG submission 184638) | Methane-oxidizing microbial communities from mesocosms in the Gulf of Mexico - GOM8C Gulf of Mexico (SPAdes) (version 2) | ecosystem: Environmental > Aquatic > Marine > Cold seeps... | reverse complement strand
TACGCGCATTTGTTTTAGTGCGTTGACCACGTAGAGGAAGACTGCGACGATGGCGAATGCCACGGTAACAACCTAAATCCATAAGACGTTTAATGTTCATTGAAACTTCACGGCGCAAATCACCTTCTACGGTAAATTTGTCCACTTCAGCACGTAGCAAATCAATTTTTGCTTCGTCTAATTCACTGATCTTCGTTGATTCAGGAATACCAGCAGCTGCACAAATTGCTTTCGCACGTGTAGCTCCGATACCATAAATCGCAGTAATGGCGATTACTGCATGCTTACGATCAGGGATGTTAATGCCAGCGATACGGGCCACTAATCACATCTCCTATTTTATAATTAAAATTACTTTGGTTGGAAAGCCCGTTAGGATACCCAACCATTCTATTTTTCTGCAAATCGAAGCGGCATTATACAGAATTATCTGCATAATGCCAGTTCTAAAAGATTTTTGGTTAAAAGCTAGGCTTAACCTTGTCTTTGTTTGTGCTTTGGTTCAACACAAAGAACGCGAATAACGCCTTTACGCTTAACCACTTTACAGTTACGACAAATCTTTTTTACGGATGCACGTACTTTCATTTTATACTCCGTTAACTAAATCAGCTCGGTCTAACGACCATAGCCTTTTAAGTTTGCTTTCTTAAGTACATTGTCATATTGATGAGACATCATATGCGTTTGTACTTGTGCCATAAAGTCCATAATCACAACCACGATAATCAATAATGATGTACCGCCGAAGTAGAACTGTACGTCCCACGCCATGATCATAAACTGTGGAACCAAACAGACAAAGGTAATATACGCCGCACCACAAAGGGTTAAACGAGTCATAACTTTATCAATATATTTGGATGTTTGTTCACCCGGACGAATCCCTGGAATGAACGCACCTGACTTTTTCAAGTTATCTGCTGTTTCACGCGGATTGAAAACAAGAGCCGTGTAAAAGAAACAGAAAAATATAATTGCTGCTGCTAACATCATTACATACAAAGGTTGTCCTGGAGACATAGCTCCTGAAACGCCTTGTAAGAAATCAGCAACGGGGCCGTCACCTTGACCAAACCAGCTCGCAAGCGTGCCTGGGAACAAGATTAAACTTGAGGCAAAGATTGGCGGTATAACACCAGCCATATTCACTTTCAACGGTAAATGTGTACTTTGCGCAGCAAATACCTTACGGCCTTGCTGACGTTTAGCGTAATTAACAACAATACGTCGTTGACCACGTTCCACAAATACTACTAAGAAAGTTACTGCAAATACCACAACGCCGATTAGCAATAATACTAATAAGTGCAATTCACCTTGACGCGCCATTTCAGCTGTTTGACCAACTGCAGAGGGCATGCCAGCAACAATACCAGCAAAGATGATTATCGAAATACCATTACCTATACCGCGTTCAGTAATTTGTTCACCTAACCACATTAAAAACATGGTACCAGTAATCAAACTTATAACCGCAGTGAAGTAGAAACCAAAGCCAGCGTTAATAACAAGGCCTTGCATCATATCCGGTAAACTTCTGGCAATCGCTATCGATTGGACTGTTGCTAGAACTAAAGTGCCGTAGCGTGTGTATTGGCTGATCTTACGACGTCCAGCCTCACCTTCTTTCTTAAGCTCTGCCATTGCGGGGTGAACCACAGTAAGCAATTGCATAATAATCGAAGCTGAGATGTACGGCATAATACCTAGCGCCAATACTGAGGCTCGCTCAAGTGCACCACCGGAGAACATGTTAAACATTTCTACGATAGTGCCCTTTTGTTGTTCAAAGAACTGAGCTAATACAGCGGCGTCAATACCAGGGATTGGCACAAAAGACCCTAAACGAAGCACAACTAAGGCAACGAATACGAACCATAATCTTTGTTTCAACTCAGACAAACCGCCTGCGCCTTTACTACCTTGTGAAGTAGCCATTCCTGGTGTAGCCATTGTGTATTATTCCTCTATTTTGCCACCAGCAGCTTCAATAGCTGCTTGTGCGCCTTTAGTTACCGCAATACCACGTAATGTAATTGGACGAGTAATTTCGCCAGATAACATAACTTTAACAGCTACGATATTACGTGTAATTAGGCCAGCGTCTTTAAGCGCATGAATATCAACAACATCACCAGTGATTAGGTTTAATTCGTGTAAACGAACTTCAGCGCGAACTAAAGATTTACGTGAAGTAAAACCAAATTTAGGTAAACGTTGTTTCAATGGCATTTGACCACCTTCAAAACCTGGACGTACACTACCGCCAGAACGAGACTTCTGACCTTTATGACCACGACCACCAGTTTTACCGATGCCTGAACCAATACCACGACCACAACGCTTTTTAGCTTTGTGAGAGCCCGGTGCAGGGGATAAAGTATTTAAATGCATAATTAATCCTCCACCTTAACCATATAGTAAACCTTGTTGATCATACCACGTACAGACGGAGTATCTTCTAACTCTACTGTATGATTAATACGACGTAGACCAAGGCCTTTTAATGTAGCTCTATGCTTCGGTAAACGACCGATAGAACTTTTTAGTTGAGTTACTTTAACTGTTTTAGACATTCTCAATTACCCCAAAATTTCGTCAACGCGTTTGCCACGTTTAGCTGCCATGCCTTCTGGTGAATGCATATTCACTAGGGCAGAAACAGTAGCGCGAACTACGTTGATTGGGTTAGTAGAACCGTATGCTTTTGACAATACGTTCTGAACGCCTGCAACTTCAAGTACTGCACGCATCGCGCCACCGGCGATGATACCTGTACCTTCAGAAGCTGGTTGCATGTAAACTTTAGAACCAGAATGCTTGCCAATAATGACATGCTGAAGAGTAGTACCCTTCAGGTCAACGTTTACTATGTTACGGTGCGCTTTTTCCATTGCTTTTTGGATTGCAGCAGGCACTTCACGTGCTTTACCGTAGCCAAAACCAACACGACCGTTACCGTCACCAACTACTGTTAGTGCAGTAAAACTGAATATGCGACCACCTTTAACCACTTTTGAAACGCGGTTAACTGCGATTAGCTTTTCAGCCATATCACTTTGCTGTGAGTTTTCTTGATTATGATTAGCCATTATCAACCCCTAGAATTGAAGACCAGCTTCACGAGCTGCTTCTGCTAACGCTTTTACGCGACCATGGTAAAGGAAGCCAGAGCGATCAAAAGCTATCTTAGAGATACCCTTTGCTACAGCACGTTCAGCAATAGCTGTACCAACTGCAGTTGCTGCTGCAACATTACCTGTTTTTTCAATTTTAGCTGCAACTTCTTTGTCTAAAGTAGACGCAGATGCGATTACTTCAGAACCCGTAGGAGCAATTAATTGAGCGTAAATGTGACGAGGAGTACGGAATATAACTAAACGATTCGCACCCAACTCGCTAATTTTTGCACGAGCGCGTTTAGCGCGGCGCAAACGAGATGTTTTCTTATCCATAGTATTACCCTACTTCTTCTTAGCTTCTTTACGACGAACGTGTTCATCAGCGTAACGAACACCTTTACCTTTATAAGGCTCAGGTTTACGGTATGCACGAATGTTCGCAGCGGTTTGACCAACTAAATGCTTATCACAACCTTTCAGTGTGATTTCAGTTTGGCTAGGAGTTTCACAAGTAATTCCTTCAGGAATTGCATGTTTAATTGGGTGAGAAAAGCCTAAAGATAAATCTAATGACTTACCTGCAGCTTTTGCACGGTAACCAACACCTTGTAAAACTAATTTCTTTTCAAAACCTTTACTAACACCTTCAACCATATTATTGATTAAAGCACGTGTAGTACCGGCTTGAGCCCAAGCGCCTTTAACATCAGCAACGATATTAGTAATGATGTTATTTTCTTCTTGAGAAACAACAACGTCACTGTGGATCGTGCGAGATAATTCGCCTATTGGACCTTTAACTGTAATGTCTTGACCTGATAACGTAATGGTAACGCCAGCAGGAACAACGACAGGTGCTTTTGCAACACGAGACATATTATTCTCCTTACTCTACGAAACCAAGAACTTCACCGCCAATACCCGCAGAGCGAGCGGCACGATCCGTCATCAAACCTTTAGAAGTCGAAATGATCGCAATACCCATGCCTGCAAGAACTTTAGGAAGTTCATCGCTGCTTTTGTATATACGAAGACCAGGACGTGAAACACGTTTGATCTTTTCAATTACTTCTTTACCTTCAAAATATTTCAAAGTTACAGATAGCTCAGGCTTAACATCGCCTTCTACTGAAAAATCTGAAATATAACCTTCTTCTTTAAGCAAGTTAGCAATTGCAACTTTAACTTTTGAAGATGGCATTAAAACTGCAACTTTTGCTGCAGATTGACCGTTGCGGATGCGTGTAAACATGTCCGCGATAGGATCAGTCATCATAACCATTTACTCCCGTGAATTACCAACTAGCTTTCTTAAGACCTGGAACTTCACCACGCATCATAGTTTCGCGTAATTTAATACGGCTTAAACCAAATTTGCGTAAGAAACCATGTGGACGACCAGTAATGTTACAACGGTTACGTTGACGACTACTTGATGAATCACGAGGTAAACTTTGAAGTTTCAATACAGCTTCCCAGCGATCTTCTTCAGAAGAAGCTTCACTAGAAATGATTGCTTTTAATGCAGCACGCTTTTCAGCATATTGTGCTACTAACTTAGTTCTTTTAGCTTCACGAGCTTTCATTGACGTTTTAGCCATAACTCTACACCTTCTTCTTGAACGGGAAATCAAAGGCAGACAATAAAGCTAGTCCTTCTTCGTTATCTTTCGCGCTAGTAGTAATAGTGATATCTAATCCGCGAATCTTATCGATTTTATCGTATTCGATTTCAGGGAAGATGATTTGCTCACGAACGCCCATGCTGTAGTTACCACGACCATCGAATGACTTAGGATTTAAGCCACGGAAGTCACGGATACGAGGAATAGAGATCGAAATTAAACGCTCTAAAAATTCCCACATACGTTCGCCGCGTAGAGTTACTTTCGTACCAATAGGGTAGCCTTCACGAATTTTGAAGCCCGCAACTGATTTGCGTGCTACTGTCGTGACCGGCTTTTGCCCTGAGATTGCAGTAAGATCATTTGTGGCGTGTTCTAAAACTTTCTTATCAGAAATAGCTTCACCAACACCCATGTTAAGGGTGATCTTTTCAATCCGAGGGACTTGCATGACACTTTTATAACCAAATTGCTTTTGCAATTCCGCTACAACTGTATCTTTATATAAATCATGCAGTTTCGCCATCGTTTACTCCAATTAAATTAATTCGTTATTAGACTTGAAAAAACGTACTTTTTTGCCGTCTTCAATTCTAAAACCAACACGATCTGCTTTGCCCGTTGCTGGGTTAACAATCGCTACGTTGGAAACTTGTAAAGGTGCTTCTTTTTCAACAATCCCACCAGGCTGCTGTAACTGAGGTACAGGCTTAGTGTGTTTCTTGATTAGGTTTACGCCTTCTACGAATACTTTGCCGTTTTCAACAAGCACTTTGGTAACTTTACCAGTTTTGCCCTTGTCTTTACCTGCAAGTATAATTACTTCATCATCACGACGAATCTTAGATGCCATTATCGTGACTCCTTATAGTACTTCTGGTGCTAATGATACGATCTTCATAAATTTCTCATTACGAAGTTCACGTGTCACAGGCCCGAAAATACGAGTACCAATTGGTTGTAAGTTAGCGTTTAACATTACAGCCGCGTTTTCATCGAAACGGATAGCAGAACCATCTGTACGACGAACACCTTTCTTAGTGCGCACCACTACCGCAGTGTGAACATCACCTTTTTTTACTTTACCGCGAGGACTTGCTTCCTTTACGGCAACTTTGATGATATCACCAATGCGTGCATAGCGACGGTGCGAGCCACCAAGAACCTTTATACATTGAACACGCTTAGCGCCACTGTTATCAGCAACATTCAGCTGTGATTGCATTTGGATCATTGATTTTGCTCCATTGTTATCTTTTTTCTAAATCTTGCTAAACACAAGATAAACAATAAGATAATATAAAATTTAAGGCCGAAAATTGACCCGTCACTGCCTTTTGAAAGACCCCCATCTTGTATAGAATTCAAACATAAATGTCGTCACTCAAACTTAACGGGCGCGAGATTATAACACCACTTATTCAAAAGTGATAGCTTAATTAGTTAAAAAATAAACAGTGTCGAATTTTCGGTTAGAAGGTATACCGAATAAATTGTCTTTTTAGATCGAAAGCGTGAAGGTTACCGGGCCATCATTAAGCAGTGCTACTTTCATATCTGCACCAAACTCCCCTGTTGGCGCCCTAAACCCTCTTTGCCTTAATTGCGTAGTAAAATATTGATATAGCTTGTCACTAAAGTCTGGTTTTGCCGCGGTAGTAAAGCTTGGTCGCATCCCACTGGTGGTATCAGCAGCTAGAGTAAATTGAGAAACAACTAAAATATCACCGCCAGCTTGTTTTACATTTAAATTCATTTTTTCATTTTCATCATTAAATATACGGTAACCGGCTACTCTCTCAGCTAAACGCTTTGCTTTAGCTTCTGTATCTTCTGGTTCAACAGCGAGTAAAACTAATAGACCTTTATTAATCTCACCAATAACTTCATTATCAACTGATACGCTTGCTTCACTGACCCGCTGTATTAACGCTATCATTTACTTTCCTCATTACTTTCTGTTATTTGAACTTCTGTGCCATTGCCCTGCTCTTTTAGCCCTTGTTCTCTAAATAGAGGATACTCTTGTAAGGACACTGTGATTAAGGCACCAGTTAATACGATAAGCCAAGACACATAAACCCATAAAAAGATTATTGGAATAGTGGCCAACGCACCATAGATCACCTGATAGGAAGGAAATGCTGCTATATATAAAGCAAAAGCTTTCTTAGCTAGTTCAAACAATACACCTGCAACTGCAGCACCTGCAATAGCAAATTTAAACGGTACCGCCTTATTGGGGACCGCCATATATAGTATTACGAAGGCAATAATTGAAGAGAGTAATGGCAATAAACGTAAAAACACATCAAACAAACCTAATACGTCATATTCATCAACAGAGACGATTGACACTAGGTATGACGATAGAGCGATACTCGCGCCAACCAATATTGGTCCCAGTGTCAATACCATCCAATACATAGCAAATGAGGTAATGGTTCTGCGCTTATCATTCACTCGCCAAATTTTGTTAAACGTTTTATCAATTGAAGAAATCAGTAGCAATGCAGCAATAAATAAAAATGAAACTGCAACTGCCGACATTTTTGAGGCGTTAGCGACGAAGCCTGATAAATAATGCTGCACAACATCCCCAGCAGCAGGAACAAAATTTTGATAGACAAACTGCTCTATACTTTGCTGCAACTCAGCAAAGAGAGGAAACGCTGTCATTACCGATAACATAACCACCATTAAGGGTACTAGAGACATTAGACATACGTAGGACAGGTAGCCTGCGACGACTTGGATTTGTTCACGTTCAACACGGCGTGTAAAGTAAAACAGCCCCCCTTTATGTGATTGCCAGAAGTTATTTATTGTAGCGGAATTGAATAGACTCATATTTATTAACAATTTTTCGATTTTCCCATATTACAGCATATATTAAGATAGCATCTATTAATAAGCTAGTATGATGCTAGCCTAAGCGTTTAAATTTGGAGTAATAAATGGCAAAGCAAGGTTCTGCGGGTAATGTAATTTCTGCTATATGTTGTGTTTTCTTCCCTGGATTGGGACAACTGGTTCAAGGTAGGTTGATGGCAGCAATTATTTTTGCCATTGTTTGTGTTGGCGGGTATGCGCTGTGGTGGATGGTAATTCCAGCAATCATCGCTGGAATATTCCATTTGTGGTCAATTATAGATGCCGCTACTTATCAAAGTAATAATTAGTTTGTCTCAAGTTTAGCCAAAACGAGGTGCTGCGATAAAGTTAATGCTAGCATTGCTTGTCGATTGCTCCTCTTGTTCATAGAGGTTAATTTGTGCAAGCAATGATGAAAGCTGCTGAATTTGTTTCGGATTGGCTTTACCTTGACGAAACACTTGGCTAAGTTCTTGTAGTTTTTTTAATTGTGCTGGGGACATAATACAATTCCTTTTGTTTGAAAAAAGCTGCATGTTACATACTGCTTGATACCCATAAGCGTAGTTATTAAAAACCTAATCTGCTTCATTATTTTTACGGTAGAAGTAACAAAATATTAATGCACTTAACTTTATTTATATTTTACTAATAAACAACAGTCACTTACTTTTATCTACTATTACTTATGTTGATACAACTGACAGTAATTGCAGATATGTCTTACAAGCTATATTGACTTCCTCACGCTCTTTTTCAGGTATTTTGTTTTAATCAATGAATACCTGCATAATCAAATCTATTTTGTATTTAAAAAAGACAAAAAAAAACGCCTGTTACATAAGTAACAGGCGTTTGTAATTTACAAAAGGTAGCTGTAATTACTTACCAGCACGGCCTTCACGTTTACGTTCATTCTCTTTTAAAGACTTTTTACGAATACGAATGCTTTCTGGCGTTACTTCAACTAACTCATCATTATCAATAAATTCTAACGCTTGCTCTAATGACATTAGAATTGGCGGCGTTAGTGTTTGTGCTTCATCAGTACCTGAAGAACGAACGTTAGTTAGCTGCTTACCTTTAAGGGCGTTTACAGTTAAATCGTTATCGCGGCTATGAATACCAATAACTTGACCTTCATATACATCAATACCGTGACCAATTAACATGCGACCACGAGACTGTAAGTTAAAGATAGCGTTTGTTAATGCTTTACCCGTTGCATTAGCAATCATAACACCATTTTTACGTTGACCGATTTCGCCGCCTTTATGAGGACCGTATTCGAAGAATGTATGGTAAATCAAACCAGAGCCAGACGTTAATGTCATAAATTCAGTTTGGAAACCAATTAAACCACGACTTGGCATGATAAAGTCCATACGGATACGACCAGTACCGTCTGGTGCCATATCAGTCAACTCAGCTTTACGAACACCCATTTTTTCCATCACTGAACCTTGATGTTGTTCTTCAACATCAATAGTTACTGTTTCATAAGGTTCTTCTAGCTGGCCGTTTACTTCACGGATAATTACTTCTGGACGTGATACAGCTAGCTCGAAGCCTTCACGACGCATGTTTTCAATTAGGATACCTAAGTGAAGCTCACCACGACCTGATACTTTAAATTTATCAGGATCATCAAGTTGCTCAACACGTAAAGCAACGTTATGTACTAATTCTTTATCTAAGCGGTCTTTGATATTACGTGAAGTAACATACTTACCTTCTTTACCACAAAATGGAGAAGTGTTTACTTGGAAAGTCATGTTGATAGTAGGTTCATCAATTGATAACGCTGGTAAACCTTCAACTTCTGTAGGACAACAGATAGTATCAGAAATTTTCAACTCACCTAAACCAGTAATGGCAATAATATCGCCAGCAAAACCTTCTTCAATATCATGACGCTCTAAACCTAAGTAACCAAATACTTTACCTACTTTAGCGTTATGAACGCCGCCGCTTGCTAGGTTGATAGTTACTTGTTGGTTAGGTTTAACACTACCACGCATAATACGACCAACACCAATTACGCCCAAGTACGAGCTGTAATCTAGTTGAGAGATTTGCATTTGGAATGCGCCTTCAGGATCAGCTGTAGGTGCCGGAACTTCTTCAAGAATAGTTTCAAATAATGGATTCATATCAGAACCAGTTTCGCCTTCTTCAAGTGTTGCCCAACCATTGATAGCTGAAGCGTATACCACTTTAAAGTCTAACTGTTCGTCTGTAGCACCTAAGTTGTCAAACAATTCAAAAACTTGATCCATAACCCAATCAGGACGAGAACCAGGCTTATCAACTTTGTTAATTACAACGATTGGCTTTAAACCTTGAGCGAATGCTTTTTGTGTCACAAAACGAGTTTGTGGCATAGGGCCTTCTTGTGCATCTACAATTAGTAGTACAGAGTCAACCATTGACATTACACGCTCAACTTCACCACCAAAATCAGCATGGCCAGGAGTATCTACGATGTTTACACGGTAATCTTTGTAGTTAATAGCTGTGTTCTTAGCTAGGATTGTGATACCACGTTCTTTCTCGATATCGTTTGAATCCATTACGCGCTCTTCAAGACCGCCACGAGCATCAAGTGTTCCTGATTGCTCTAATAATTTATCAACTAAAGTGGTTTTTCCGTGATCAACGTGGGCAATAATTGCCACATTTCTTAATTTATCTAACACAGGCTGTACTCGCTGTTACGATCGTTTAACGCTACTTTAGCTGATTAACGATAGGGCTATAATTTTGCGCGCATTATACAGAAATTTTGACTAAAAAGAAATCAATATATAAT
>Ga0209396_1006740_pt1 | contig 10445 bp, 9 predicted proteins | sample GOMGulsemesocosm_6_FD_184638 | JGI IMG/M metagenome (GOLD analysis project Ga0209396, IMG submission 184638) | Methane-oxidizing microbial communities from mesocosms in the Gulf of Mexico - GOM8C Gulf of Mexico (SPAdes) (version 2) | ecosystem: Environmental > Aquatic > Marine > Cold seeps... | reverse complement strand
ATGCATGAAATACATCTATCGTGGAGGCGCTTGGCATTGGACTGGCCAAGAACTTGCCCCTAGTGGCGCAATTAACGCTATTCGAGAGACTAAACGTACTCGGTTTGTCGGGTTTAGATTAGCCAGAGATAAGCAATAAGTTGAAGAGCAATCAACACTGCACTTGTTAGCGTGCGAGCGAATATTATTAAGATGAATTAGCCTTACTTTAACTCGTTCAGTTGCTGATTGCTCATTTCCATTAACTGGGAATTTAAGGCCATTAATTGGCTTTGCAACCGTTCTAATTGCTGCTGTGACTCTGAGTCTTGTTTATTTTGTAATTGCTGAATTTGCTGCATGATTTCGCGTATTTGTTGGTTAAGTTCGCCAATCATATCTTCAATCGCGTTGGCTGAGTCGGTCTCAGTTTCGGTTGTTGAAAGATTGTTTTTTGCTTGATGCTCGGTGAGCTGGCGCCCATAATCATGACGTTGCTCTTGCGATATTTTTTCTTGCCCTTGGGCAGATATAGTAACGACTGTTGATGCTGTCTCTGATGAGGTTGGTGCGCTTATCTGCGTAACTAGAGTCGGGGGGATATTGCCGTTGTTATCTTTGCTAGCATTATGATTTATTGGCGGCGTATTAATGTCAGCAAATTTTCCTATTGAATTCATAACGCTCCCTATTTAATTGTCGACAACTTCTTTAACCTAAGTTCTGAGTACAATTATCCGCTACTCATGGTATTTATTATCGACAAATCAGGCAATTACTTTAGCATGCCAGAACCTGATTTTTGATGATTTAACTTATACCAATTCCGTTAAATTAGTGGCCAATTTATTTACGAGGGAAAACGAAGGAGAACAAGGCATTTATTTATGTCTGTAGTTATTCTACATAGAAAATAAATAACGCGGTTATCATTTGTTTTAACCGTTAAGAATGATCAGTTAATTATCGGAATTGGTATCAATTGATCCGAGCTGATATTTATCTAAAATTCGCTGATACTTTTTCGTCGTTAACAACTTTTTTATTTCAATTGAAAATTGATTAGCCAATTGCTTGGCGGATGGTTGGGCTTTTGAAAATGCGAAAAAAGCCGGTGCTACATCAATCGGCGGGTTAATAAATCCTATTTTATCGAATGTTCCAGAGTGTTGAGCATGCATGCTTATAACGGCTTTATTGGCGACCGCCAAATCTATTCTTGCGCGAAGTAACATTCGAAGTAGTTGAGCTTCATCGACAGCGAGTTGTTTATTTAGCCCTTTGGCGTTGTCATAGGTGGCACCATGTGAAGAGGCTCTAACATTACCAAACTTATAATGCTTCAACTTGCTCAGGTCACCGTCAAAATCAATTGCAGCGCCTCTTTTGCTCACTAAATAACTGCTGTCATATATATGGGGAATATCAGTGTAGATGACGTCTGCTTGCCTCGCTGGTGTTTTGAAATATAGAATGACCATATCTATCGTACCTTGGCGCAGATATAGCTGAATGCGTGACCAAGGGTACTGCTCAAACACTAATGTGTGGCCAAAATTGGTTGCAATATGTTGAGCCATTTCTATCACTGCACCGTGCATTACACCATCTTGTTCGAAGTAATAGGGCGGGTAGTAAATGTTGCCGATCCCGACTTTAAGCTCTTTTGCTTGCACTATTAACGACGATGTCACTAGCAAGTTGCACGAGAGCAATAACGCAAATAATTTTGTTGAGACCACGCTCTCCCCCTTATCAATTATGTGACATTAAATCAGTGTCATTGTAGTTAAAGAACTGCGTATCAGCAAAATGGCTAGCACCTCATCCGAAAATTTGGCGAGACATTGCCGATGCCTGACCGGGAAAGAGCTAAGTCAGCTTAGTACATATTAGTAATGGCAATGAAGCGAGCGATTTTGTAACGCGCATAAACGGACTAGATCAATGATTATTTGGTTAGTCCGTTTATATCAGGTGTTTAGTGAAATTTGGTGGGATTAATGCAGTACTTGAGGTTCTTCGTTTAACCATGCTGCGGTTGCTTCTAATGCTTCGAGACAGTTTTCACAAATAGGATAATGTTCGCTAAAATCGAGCAAGGGACTAAGAGTTACCGTTAAGGCGTGCATTAATTTAGCCCGAAATGACGGAGATAAAGATTCATTTTGTAGCGAGGTTAAGGGCCATTGGTGTGCCATGGTCAGGTAGCGTAGCGCTGCCTTGTGCTGATCTTGCACTTCAAATAAAGCAGACAATTTATGCAGGCTATTAATCCATGCCATCATTAGTTGAAAGTCTTCGCGATCATTAGCCCATTCCTGCTCGATTAAATCGATCGCATTAAAATAATATTGTTCGGCATCAAGCCAGCGATATTGCTTACTGCATGCATCGCCATGGTTAATAAAATCTTGCCACATCAGCGGATAGACCTACAAAAGTTAATAGTTAACCTATTTGTAACTGATAATCATTATCAAGTAAAGTTGTTTTTTATAATCAAATAGTAGCACTCGATAATTGTTGTAATTGATAATCATTATCATTAAAATGGTGCGTTTATCAATTCACTGGTGGAAACTATCTTATGCTCAAACGTACAACAATTACTGCTACGGCACTAACGCTATTAGCGTGTAGCTCATGGCTGAATGCGGCCGAATTTACCGTAAAAATGCTAACTTCTGGTGCTAATGGCCAGATAATGGTGATGGAACCTGCTTATCTTAAAATAGCGCCAGGCGACACCGTAAATTTTGTGCCAGCAGATCCTAGTCATAATGCGCAATCGGTATCGACTCCGGCAGGTGCGAGTTCGTTTGCTACGCCTATGGGCAAAGAGAGCAAGGTTACTTTCGGCAAGGAAGGCGTTTATGTCTACAAATGTTTACCGCATGTAACACTTGGCATGGTGGGCATTATTCAGGTTGGCAAGGCGGTTAATCTTGAGCAAACCAAGCAGTTTTTAACTGGCTTTAAGTCAACGATCGCAATGAATAAAGAGCGAGTTGATCAATATATCGCACAGGTTAAATAGCAAGTTGATTAAGAGATCTCATTAAGTAATAACGAGATCTACTCTTCATGATCTGGACATGTTCAGGGTATGATCTAAGGATAAGTTCATCAAAAAAAATGATCAGGCTATCTTGCGGTAGCCTGATCATCTAATAATCTGAGAGCCAGATGTTATCGCTAAGCGACCATACCGTGAGGATCGATCACAAACTTTTTAGCCGCGCCATGATCAAATGCATCATAACCTTCTGGCGCGCCATCAAGCGAAATAACCTGAACATTAACCGCTTTGGCAATGTCGATTTTATCCCACAAAATAGCCTGCATCAAATTGCGATGATACTTCATTACCGGACACTGACCCGTGACCATATAATGAGACTTAGCCCAACCAAGACCAAAATTCATGCTTAGTTGACCGGTTTTAGCCGCTTCTGTTGCTGCACCGGGATCGCCAGTAACATACAAGCCAGGAATACCAATGCCACCACCGGCACGAGTCACTTCCATCATGGTATTAAGCACAATCGCAGGTTGCTCTTTATGGTGGCTACAGCCATGGCTGTGCGCTTCAAAACCAACACAGTCAACGCCGCAATCGACTTCAGGCGTGCCGAGGATCTGTTCGATCATTTCGTGAACCGGCGCATCTTGACGTAAATCGATGGTTTCACAACCAAAGCTGCGTGCCTGAGCTAGGCGATCAGGGTTCATGTCGCCAACGATCACACAAGCCGCGCCCAATAACTGAGCTGAAGCAGCTGATGCCAGACCTACCGGCCCGGCGCCAGCGATATAAACTGTTGATCCCGGCTTAACACCGGCCGTGACTGCACCGTGGTAACCGGTCGGGAAAATGTCAGACAACATGGTAAGATCTTTTATTTTTTCTAATGCTTGATCTTTATCTGGAAATTTCAGCAGATTAAAGTCGGCATAAGGCACCATTACATATTCTGATTGACCGCCAACCCAGCCGCCCATATCAACATAACCAAAAGCAGCGCCAGCGCGACCAGGGTTTACATTAAGACAAATGCCCGTCATGCCTTCTTTACAATTGCGACAACGGCCACAAGCGATATTAAATGGCACAGACACAATGTCGCCCACTTCTAAATATTCAACATCGCGACCTTTCTCGATCACCATGCCAGTAATTTCATGGCCAAGCACTAAACCCGGTTCGGCGGTTGTACGGCCGCGCACCATGTGCTGATCACTACCACAAATATTGGTGGTAACAACTTTTAAGATCACGCCGTGCTGGCAAGATCTGTTGCCGATAGCGAGTTTAGGGTAGGCAATATTTTGTATTTCAACACTGCCAGGGCCGGTATAAACCACGCCACGGTTTCCATGATTTGAACACATATTCAAGCTCTCTTATTATCGCAATGGCACTGCCTACGTTAGAGTACGTTGCCATTGACATTTTAGATGAATTATTACCAGTCACACGGCGGTGAATACGGTAATTTCGAGGTTCTAAACCACCTGTTTTGTAGCGGGTTTGTTCCTGCAAATTTAACAGTTGGCTAACTATCAGATTAACGCGTTGCTGGTTTATTGGGCATGCCTATTCAAGACATCTGCATGCCTTAAAATGACAAACAGGCGTTTTAATTTAGCGGGGAGTGTTTTGAAAATAAGAGTAATAACAAACTTAAAGTGAGTGAGTTATTAAATATTTGTGGCTGGCTTTAATAATCTAAAGTCAGCCACTTTGTAATGGTATCGTTTGGCACCATTAATGGGTTAAACGTTACCTGCTTTAAGGTTGTTTGGAGTTAATTTAGACTGTTGTGATTGTTCTTTTTCTTGGCGCTGAGCATCGGCGAGTTCGGTCTCTGAAATGCTTGGTGAGAATTTTCCTAATGCGGCATAAATTAAGCCGATTAAAGGAGACAACCAGCAGGCAAACGCTAAAGGAATATAGAGTAAATTCTCAACATTACCTTCTGCAATACCTAAGCCTAGTGCAGTAATAACAAAAGCACCGCCGGCATTCCAAGGTATTAATGGCGAAATTAAGGTGCCACCTTCTTCAACGGCGCGAGAAAGATTGAGTTTAGAATATCCTTGTTTGACATAAGCTGGCGCAAACATTCGACCCGGTAATGCAATTGACAGATACGGGTCGCCAGCAATTAAATTTGTTGCAACGGCGGTACCTGTCGCTGCAGCTTGCAGACCAAAAAAGGAGTTAATACGACGTAAAATGGTTTCGACAATGGTATCTAAACACAGAGTTTTTTCTAACGCACCGCCAAAGCCTAACGCAATCATCACCAAAGTAATAACCCAAGTCATTGACTGAATGCCACCGCGATTGAGCAAGCTGTCTATTTCGCTAACACCGGTTTCAATTTTGTAACCCGATTGCATGAAATTAAATACTTCATGTAATGACGCACCTTGAACTGTCATTGCCATTACGGCGCCAACGACAACACCTGCAAATAACGAGGGCAGTGCTGGCATTCTTTTTAGGGCTAAAATAATAACGAGCAATGGCGGTAATACTAACATCCACGACAGAGTGAAATTGTTTTCAAGGCCGCTGGTGATCGCTTCAATTTTAGAAAAGTCGACTTGATTTGAACCAATAATGTTAAAGCCGACGAACAAGTAAATAACTAACGCTATCAACATTGCTGGCACGGTTGTTGGCATCATATTGCGAATGTGGTCAAACAGATTGACCCCCGTTACTGCTGGTGCCAAGTTGGTAGTGTCTGAAAGAGGCGAGATTTTATCACCAAAAAAAGCACCGGATACTACGGCGCCGGCAGTCCAATACATTGGAATATCAAAACCTGCGCCAATGCCCATTAAGGCTAAACCGACGGTACCGACGGTGCCCCATGACGTACCGAGCGAGACTGAAACAACAGCGCAAAGGATCATGCCTGCGGCCAAAAATAGCTCAGGGGTTAATACTTTTAGGCCGTAATAAATCAAGACCGGCACGGTGCCGCTGGCAATCCAAACCCCAACGATCATGCCGACCGTGATTAAAATAGCGATGGAAGGTAGCCCAACTTTAATCACGTGCATCACGCCGCTTTCGATGTCGTCCCACCGATAACCACGAAACCAAGCTAACGTCGCTGTGATTGCTAACCCAATCGCTAACGGAATATGCGGAGTAAAGTCTCCAAAGTAAAATAGTTGAACGGCCAGTACGACTAGTGTCAGCGCAATGGGCAATATAGCCATGCCGAAACTGGGTTTTAAATTTTTGTTATTATTCATTGTTTAGCTCCAGTTAAACCTAGGGAAAATCGTTTACGGGATCAAAAAACCTGAACGACGGCTCACTAAGTCGAGGTTATTTTTTAGCCTGCGCTCAAAACACTACCCACTAGATGTAAATCTACGATTAACAACTTGTAACAATATGTAAACGATGATTGGTTGTTTTTAAGGGCGTGCAGCTAAGATAATCAAGCCTTTTCAAGTCGTTTGAACTTGTGCTAAGTTGGCGCCTAAATATTGTCGATAGACCATGATGTTAAACTCGATGGTTGAGACTAAAAATGCGACAGTGAGGGGGTAATCATGCAGACAGATGCGACTATTTTAGTGGTTGATGATGATCAGCTGACCCGACAGTGCTTGGGAAGTTATTTTGAAAACGCAGGTTACCGGGTTTTTTATGCCCAAACTGCAGAGCAAGCCGAGCAGCTATTAGCGCGTGAATCGGTTGAGCTTATTTTGCTTGATATTCGGATGCCGGGTAAAGATGGCCTGACGCTAACCCGTGAGTTACGAGTAACTAGCGAGGTCGGCATTATTTTAGTCACAGGGAGTCAAGATGAAGTTGATCGCTTAATTGGCCTAGAGTGTGGCGCTGATGAATATGTGACAAAGCCTTTTAATCCGCGTGAAATTTTGGCTCGGGTTAAAAACCTCGTGCGGCGAGTTAGGTTGTGCCGTCAAATTCAATTACAAGATCATAAATTGGGCAGGATCACCGCGTTTGATCGCTGGCAACTTAATCCGCTATTACGACAGCTGATAGATCAAGAAAATAATCAAGTGCAATTGACTGAGGGAGAATTTCAATTGCTTAAGACGTTGATGGATCACGGAGGCAAGATCATGAGCCGCGATCAAATTCTTGATCAAATTCGTAATCGCCAATGGCTACCCAATGATCGAACCGTTGATGTCTTAATTGGTCGCTTACGCCGAAAGCTCGGCGATGATCCTGCCAGTCCTCGTTTGATCTTAACCGTCCATGGTGCAGGGTATTTGTTTACCCCTAAGCTGGTTGATGTCAAATGAAATACATCGCTGTGTTATGGCTGTGTGGGGTGTTTTTTAGTAGTCAGGCTCGTCAATTAATCGCCTGCGGTCATCCCGATTATCCGCCAGTATCTTGGGCCGAAAAACAGCGATTAGTCGGTGTGGCTCCTACTGTTGTTCGTCAGTTATTTAAAGAGCTTGGTTATGAGATAAAACTTCAAGCGTTAGGCAATTGGAAGCGGTGTTTGTTGGAAGTAAGCAAGGGCCGAGCAGACATCGTCGTGGCGGCTTATCATATAAAAAGTCGCGAACCATTTTTAGATTTTAGCACCCAACCTATTATGGCTGATCCAATCGGGATCTTTGTTAATAGTGACAAAATCGATCACTATCAATCACAAGTCGATCTTAAAGGCAAAACCATTGGTTTATTATTGGGCGATAGTTTTGGCGACCAATTTGATCGTTTTATCAAGCAACACACCAAGATCGAATATGTTTCTCAAGGGCAGCAAAACTTTGAGAAATTGGCACTGGCCAGAATCGACTTTATGCCCATTGGTATTAGTACTGGCGCATTGCAAAGTCAAAAGCTCGGCTATCAACAACAAATTAGTTTGGCCCCTTTAACGATAAATACTGAACATTATTATCTGGCGTTGGGGCGAGGCAGTAAATTGAGTCAGCACTTACCCTACCTCAATCGGCGTTTGGGCGAGCTTGAAGCGAGTGGCGAAATTAAGCGACTAATAACTCAATATAGTCAGCGCTATCTTAAGCTTGATCATCAACCTGAGGTTAACATTGAAGCGAACTAAAGCCACTAAACTGCGTCATTTAACCCAGTACGCTAAAGAGCATCCACTAGGTTATCGGATGATGTTATATGTCATCTTATCGAGTTGTATTTTTATTGTGTTATCGACCGCTTTGCAGGTCGTGGTCGATTATCGCCGCGAAATGCGCAATATCGATCATCAGCTACAACTAGTACGCAGCAGTTATTTGGCCAGCTTGTCGCGCAGTTTGTGGGATCTTGATCAAGGGCAGCTTAATTTGCAGCTAAAGGGTATTAAAGCATTGCCCGACATTGCCTATCTTGAATTAGAGGATCATAGCGCGCAGCGAACAATACGCCTGCCGCGGCAGTTTACATTGGCAGATCACCAAGTGAGGATCCATCGCTTTGATCTTAGCGTGATCAAAGGGGATGGCACACCGCGACATTTGGGGCGACTGGCAATCGCGACTGATTTGTCTGCGATCTATAGTCGAGTGTGGCGCACAGGTTTTAGTATTTTACTTAATCAAACGTTGCTCGTATTAATGATCATGGTGGTGATCATGATCATTTTGCAGCGTCAGATCACCCGCCACCTTGAAGGTATGGCGCGCTATAGTCGCGAGATCGGTGCTGGTGAGTTCGAAGCGCCACTAGTATTACAGCGCAGTCAGCCAAACAAGCCCGACGAATTAGATCAGTTAGCAGCGGCGCTTAATGAGATGCGATTGGCGATTGGCCAAGACATAGATCGGCGAGATCAAGAGCAGCAGGCGTTACGCTATAACCGTGATCAACTCCAACAAATGGTTGATGTACGTACATTAAGCCTGCAACAAGCCAAAGAAGCGGCCGAGCAAGCCAATAATGCTAAATCACAGTTTTTGTCGACCATGAGCCATGAAATACGCACCCCAATGAATGGCATGCTCGGCATGATCCAATTGCTAAGCAATGATCAAATGAGCACGCTGCAACAACAACGAATTGATATTTTGCACGACTCGACCCAAGCATTGCTTGAAACCTTTGATCATGTGTTGCGTTATGGTCAATTGGAAGAGGGCGGTTATGTGTGCGTGAAATCGTACTTTTCGCTCCAGCAACTACTCGATAGTGTCATGGGGCTGATGTTATCCAAAGCGCAGCAAAAGAACTTAAACTTACGGCTTGAGTTTTCGCAGCCATTACTTTCGCAGCCATTGCTTTCGTATTATGGCGCGGCTGGCAGCTTGCGCCAAATTTTGACTAATTTGTTAGCCAATGCGATTAAATTTAGTGAGCAGGGTGAAATCGTTTTGCAAGTCGAGCTGCTTGAAACAACGGCGCAAACACAGTGTTTGTGTTTTACGGTCAAAGATAACGGTATTGGCATTGAGCCAGAGTTATGCCAACAAATATTTGAGCGATTTGTGCAGGCCGACGAGTCAATTACGCGCCGTTTTGGTGGTACCGGATTAGGTTTGTCTATTTGCCGTCAGCTGAGCGAGGCAATGGGCGCAAGCATTGGGGTAGAAAGTAGCCCCGGTCAAGGCAGCCGCTTTTGGTTGCAGACTAATTTTGAGCGGGCTAATGCCAGTGATGTGCTGGCCGATAATCCGCTGCCGCCGCTACCCGACCTTAATATCTTGCTAGTTGAAGATGTTGAAATTAATCAGCAAGTGGTTAAGGGGTTGCTTGAACAGCACAGCTTAACCTTGGCCGAGGATGGTGCAAGCGCGATCAAGTTAGCCTGCCTACAACGTTTTGATATTATTTTGATGGATATGCACCTGCCCGGATTAAGTGGTCTTGATGTTAGCCGAGATATTTGGCAACACCGACAAAGTCACAATCGCGCAACCCCGATTGTTGCCTTAACGGCGAGTGTCCGTCCTGCCGATATTGAACGTTATCTTAACGCTGGACTGCAAGGTGTCGTTGCAAAACCGGTTCAGCGCGATGTATTGCTCACTGTGCTGCAAGACACCCTTTCGCAGCGCCCTGCTAATGAATTAAATCAGCAACCGCTGATTGAGGCTAAACCGTCATTTGCCTTGTCCGACCCAGCGACTTTGGCCATGCACATTGAATTTCTTGGTGAGCAGAAACTTAGCCTGTTAATGCAGAGTTTTGTGGTGACAATGCAAGATACTTGGCCCGATTTACAGCGTCAGGTTCGCCAAGGCGACCGTCATCAAGTGTTAGAGCTGGCCCATAAATTGGCTGGGTGTTGTGACATGTTAGGTTTTGCGCGCGCGAGTCTGCAGTTGCGGCAATTAGAGCAAGCTGCAGCATCGACTAGTTTTGAGTTGTTAGGGCAACAGTTAGAACAACAGCTAGTATCGCTGCAATCAGTTATCGCCCAAAGTATTGAGTTCGCTCAAGCCTATTGCGACTAAATGCTATCGCTAATTTTGATCTTATACAT
>Ga0209396_1006739_pt1 | contig 10445 bp, 8 predicted proteins | sample GOMGulsemesocosm_6_FD_184638 | JGI IMG/M metagenome (GOLD analysis project Ga0209396, IMG submission 184638) | Methane-oxidizing microbial communities from mesocosms in the Gulf of Mexico - GOM8C Gulf of Mexico (SPAdes) (version 2) | ecosystem: Environmental > Aquatic > Marine > Cold seeps... | reverse complement strand
TTGGCCACAATCTAAACCCCGTTGTAACCATAGCCGGCAATGGCTTATCGGAAACGGTTCTAGAAGAATTAAACCGTGCCCTTGATGATCACGAATTAATTAAAGTTAAAATTGCCATTGGCGAACGCGATATGCGTGCACAAGCTATTGAAGATATAGTAAAAGAAACGAAATCTGAATTGATTCAGAAAATAGGCAAGGTTGCCTTAATCGTACGCCGCAACCCTAAAGCACACCCTAAGCTTTCTAATCTTTCCTAATTATTGGTGAGATTGTATTGGGCACTAGACACTCGTCAGGTGCCCTCCCCCCGTTTTATTAGCCTTTCGATCACTACATTTCTATTTATTCCATTACAGAAAAGTAATAATTTTGAAAACCTCACTAATAATCCCACTTTAGTGCTCATATAACGCCACTCATACAAGACCCATCAAAATAGTTTTGATAGCATAGAGCACATAATTACAGTTCAAATTTAGTTAGGTTACAGCATCATGTCGCAATTCGTTATTTCAGGTACAGGTTTATTCATTCCACCGCATTCCATTAGCAATGAAGAGCTGGTTATTGCTTTTAACCAATACGTAGAAAAATTTAATGATCAGCATGCGGCTGATATCGAAGCGGGTAAAGTTGAAGCCCTTGTTGGCTCGAGCCCTGAATTCATTGAAAAAGCGTCGGGCATCAAGTCCCGCTATGCTATGTATAAAGATGGCATCATCGATCCGAACATCATGCACCCTAGTTTCCCAATGACAGGAGAAGGTAAAACACCCGAAATGGTGACTATGGGCATCGCAGCCGCCAAACAAGCCATGGCTGAAGCCGGTAAAACTGCAGAAGATATTGATCTTATCGTTGTGTCTAGCACCTTCCGTCAGCGTGACTACCCAGGTATTTCAGTTGAAATTCAACGTGACTTAGGTATTAAAGGTAGCGCTTACGACATGGGCATCGCTTGCTCATCTGCGACTTTTGGCATGATCAACGCTTATGCCGCACTCGCTGCCGGTATTGCCAAGTGCGTACTATTTATCAATCCAGAATTTACAACTCCTGGCTTAAACTTTAAAAACCGTGATAGCCACTTCATCTTTGGTGATGTCGCTACCGCAGCGATAATTGAGCCAGAGGCTAGTTGTACCAGTGATAGCGCCTTTCGCATCATAGGCACGAAGCAGATGACGCAGTATTCGGATAACATCCGTAGTGATGCTTCTTATGCGGATTACTGCTTTGAAGACTTACCTGAAGGTCGCCCTTTCTTCCAACAACAAGGTCGTAAAGTCTTTAAAGAGCTACTGCCTCTCATTGTAAAATTCATTTCTGAGCAGCTTGAAGAAAATGACTTAAAAGCTGAAGAGCTAAAGCGCATGTGGTTGCATCAAGCGAACATCAACATGAATAACTTCGCCGCGAAAAAGCTACTAGGTCGTCTACCGACGCTAGAAGAAGCCCCCGTGGTATTAGATGAATTCGCCAATACGGCATCATCCGGATCCGTCATTGCCTTCCATAAATACAAAGACGACTTTAAGTCGGGTGATAAAGGCTTAATTTGCTCATTCGGTGCAGGTTACTCCATCGGCAGCCTACTGGTTGAGAAAGTATAAAAATTCGCCAAAAGCTTGCTTTTTAAGGCTCAGGCCTTATAAAGTAAGTATTAAACCATTGATATTTGAGAGATCAACACCCCCCCATGAGCGAAGAGCGACCGAGTAGCCAATCTAAATCTTGGCTAGATAAGCTATCCACCTTGTTTTCCGACGATCCAAATGACCGTCAAGACCTTAAAGAAATTTTACGCGAGGCTGCTGAACGCAATGTAGTCGATAGCGAAACACTCGCTATTTTAGAAGGTGCGCTACAAGTATCTGATATGCAAGTACGTGACATAATGGTGCCACGCTCACAAATTGTTTGTATCAAAGCCGAAGAATCTCTCCAGCAATTTTTACCCTCTATTATAGAATCTGCGCACTCACGCTTTCCTGTATTAGGTGAAGGCCAAGATGAAGTATTAGGTGTCTTATTAGCCAAAGACTTATTGCCACTTATTCTCAATGAAAACCGCGAAGACTTTAACGTTAAAGATGTTTTACGCTCTGCTGCCTTTGTACCCGAAAGCAAGCGTCTTAATATCTTGCTTAAAGAATTTCGCGCGACTCGCAATCACATGGCCATCGTCGCGGATGAGTTTGGCGGTATTGCAGGCATAGTGACAATTGAAGACGTGCTAGAACAAATCGTCGGGGAAATTGAAGACGAGCACGATCAAGAAGATGACGATAGTTTCATTAAAGAACTCGATCACAATGTTCGCATGGTCAAAGCGTTAACCCCGATTGAAGACTTCAACGAACACTTTTCAACTAAATTTGATGATAAAGAGTTTGATACTATCGCCGGTATCGTCATTCAACATTTTGGTCGTGTACCAGAATGTGATGAAGCCATAACCATTAACAATTGGCGTTTTAAAATCATTAACGGCAACGCGCGCCGTATTAATTTGATGGAAGTCACCCCCATCGATTAGTGATACCAATAGAATTGAAGCTATAAAAAAAGAAAGCCTAGTGCTTTCTTTTTTTATTTTTAATATCAGGAATAACAATGCAACTCCTTCACAAGCTTAGCGCACAGCCCCGATTTATCGCCCTAATTTCTGGATTAGTGTTTCCTCTAGCCGTTGCGCCCTTCTTTATTTGGCCGATCGCTATCCTGTCTCTAGCAGGATTATTATTTAGCTTACAGACCAGCACAGCAAAAGAAGCTGCAATTCGTACTTGGTTTTTTGGTTTCGGTAAATTCTCGGTGGGGGTTTCCTGGATCTATGTCAGCATGCACGACCACGGTGGCACACCCGCAATTTTAGCCATCGCTATGGTGGGACTCTTCGCGGCATTCCTGGCCACATTCCCCGCGCTTTTTATGTATTTTTTCCAACGTTTTTATAATCAAAGCACGACATCTGGCCTAGTATCGATATTTGCCTTTGCATCACTATGGTTTGCTTATGAATGGTTCAGAAGCTGGTTCTTAACTGGCTTCCCTTGGCTTTTTGCTGGCGATGCCCATCTACACTCTTGGCTAAAGGGCTGGGCTCCTATCTTTAGCGTATATGGATTATCTTTTATTTCAGCGCTGACATCCGCAGCACTCTATTATTCAATACGAAATAAGCAGCCAATTTACCTGGTTATTCTTTTAACCTGGCCCATTGGTTTCTTCTTACAAAATATTAGCTGGACTGAACAAGGAAGAGATTTAAAAGTTAGCGCAGTACAAGGCAATATTCCGCAGGAAATAAAATGGTTACCGGAACAGCGCAGCCCAACGATTAACGCCTACCTTGAACAAACTCGCCAACACTGGGATAGCGATTTAGTACTGTGGCCAGAAACAGCGGTGACTGTTTTAAAGGATCAGTTTCAGGCCTATCTCGATACAATCAATCAAGAAGCAATTAACAATAATACAACCCTAATTACCGGCATCCCATTTCGTTATACCGAAGGCCCTTTTAAAGGAGAGTTTCATAACAGTATTTTAGCAATTGGGACGGGCGGGGGCTTATACCACAAACAAAAGCTAGTTCCTTTTGGTGAATACATTCCACTTGAGTCAGCTATCCGCGGATTATTACCTTTTTTTGATCTGCCTATGTCGAGCTTTAAACAAGGAAGTGAGAAGCAGGATTTGCTGAAAGTAGAAAAAAATGAACAACTATTTATGATTGCTCCCTTTATTTGCTACGAGATCGTATACCCTGAATTTGTTGCTCAGATGGCCAAAGAATCCGACCTACTCATCACCATTAGTAATGATGCTTGGTTTGGTGATTCATTGGGCCCTAAACAACATATGGCGATCGCTCAAATGCGTGCCCTAGAAACACAACGATATTTATTGCGTTCAACCAATACAGGAATAACAGCGTTAGTAAATCATCGCGGGGAAATAGTAAAACAACTGCCTACCGAACAGCGAGCAACGCTTACCGCTTTTGCACAAACCCGCCAGGGTCAAACGCCATTCATGATGATGGGGCTATGGCCTCTGCATTTTTTATCGTTAATGATTTTGCTGCTGGGTTACTGGAAAAGTAGAGAGGAAGAAAAAGGATTGATAAATAAAGCTCAGCTAGGCTGAGCTTTATAGAAACAGGTTAAGCACTAACAACTTTTAAGATTGGAGAAACTGATTGTTGCTTCTTCATTATGTCATCCAAGTCCACAATGTTTCGGTCATTATGCAACGGGGATGAAATCAATTGCGGATCTTTTGGCAACGACATCAAGTATTCTTTTAATGGCTTAGAAATCTCATCAATATATTCAACATACTGACGCATCATCTCGTCCATTTCTAACATACCACTAGCAATACGCATCATCATACTAACAAGCCAATCAAGATGGGCTTTAACATCAATCAGCTCATAGTTTTTTTCAGTCAAAGCCTGACGAATTTGACGTGAACTACCACCCGCTACTTGCATGAAAATATTTCCCGTTGATGCCAACAAGGTATCCACTAGTAATACATCTAAGCGCGCAAGCTCACGATAATCAGCACCATTTTGTATGCCCTGATACATCTGATGAACAACACCAAGGATTCTACCTTGAGATTCTTCCGCATTTTTTTCAACGGATATTTTTATCGCGGATGGAATGGCGCGATTAAATAATTCAAGACCCGATAATAAAAAATCACCGCCCAATTCCAACTCATCAATTTGGTACAAATTACCCAAAAAGTCCAAGCCACCTTCAACCTTAAAGTCACGAACACGAATACCAGAACCCTGAATGGTATTCATAATATTCATTCGGGTCAGTGTTCTAAGTGCCATACGCAAGGATGTTCGATCAACGCCCAAATACTCAGCCAGCTGACGCTCAGGAGGAAGCTTATCACCAGGCGCTAACTTGCCAATAAAGACAAGAGCTATTAATAGATCTGTAATTTGATCGGGTAAAGTTTTGGCTGACATAGTTTTATTATCGTAATTATTATAATGGTAAGAATTTTGTAAAGATGAGTAACTATAGCACCAGCCATGGTGCAAATCCTACCATTGTTTTGGGTTATCCAATCACCCAGAGTACTAGTCATTTAGCTTAGACCATAATTATTATAGTTTTATGATAATTTGTTTTATAAAAGTAAATAATGCAATGAAAGACAGGTGGTTATCCACCTGTGTGGGACATGAATCGTAAAATCTGAACTTCCTCTGCCAAATCAAAATTATGTTTTTCGGGTTTGAGTTGTAATGCCGAAATTAATTTTTCGCTTAATTCATCGTCGCTGCAACCATCTCTTAAAGTAGTACGCAAGTCCTGACTATTCTCATTGCCGAGGCAAAGTAACAAGCGGCCAACAGCGGTAATTCTTACGCGATTACAATCACTGCAGAAGTTATTAGTGTGGGGGGAGATAAAACCAATTTTAGATTTTTTATTTTTCACTGCTGAATATTCAGCAGGCCCACCCGTTTTATAACTTGATGATTCTAAAGAATATTTTTTCTCGATTTCTGATTTTATGACCGCACTAGAAAGAAATGTCACGCTGCGATCATAACCCACTTCCCCCAACGGCATCTCTTCAATAAAAGTGATATCTATATCATTATCAACAGCAAAATCAGCCAATGGAATAATTTCATCATCATTCATGCCACGTAATATAACAGCATTTAATTTTATGCCAGCGAAAGGATATTTTTTGGCCTCAGCAATACCATCAAGAACAGCTTGCAAGCGGTCCCTACGAGTCAAGGTTTTAAACCTATCGGCTTGCAACGTATCCAAGCTAATATTTAACCGAGATAAACCCGCTTCAAATAATGGCTTAGCATATTGAGTTAATAAGGTGCCGTTGGTTGTCATGACAACCTCTTCAATGCCCTCAATTGCCTTAATACTTGCGATCAGCTCTGGTAGCTTCTTACGCATTAATGGCTCGCCGCCAGTAATACGAATCTTGCTTACTCCTAAAAGAGCAAAACTTTGAGCTAAGCGAATGATCTCTTCAAAAGACAAGATATCCTGTCGCGGTAAAAATTCGACATCTTCACTCATGCAATAACTGCAACGTAAATCACAACGATCCGTAACAGAAATTCTCAAGTATTCAATTTTACGCCCAAAAGGGTCTATTAACTGTTTCATATATCCATTCTAAGACACGGGTCTCTTGATGACCACGGTAAGTCACTATTGTTCAGTAAATGTTGAATTAGCTAATTATTAAGAAATAACACAATTTTATTTCCAATGAGCAGGTTTCTAAAATTTTCTTATCTATACTAAAAAAGTATAAGAAATACCCCTTAAATATTTAGCATAGAATATAAGGTTACTCAGTGTCCAAAGCGTTAATTATTCCACCTCGACCAGACTTGCTCATTGAACTACAAAGTCTATTGCAGACTCAAGAACCAGATATAAACTACTTGATCAAAGTCATCAAAAGAGACCTTGCGCTCTATACTATTTTACTATCAGTAGCGAATAGCCCCATATACAGAAGGGCTAATGCAATCAAGTCAATTGATCAGGCCGTAATGATACTGGGGACAGAAAAAGTTATGACCCTGATTCAAGCCGTTATACTACGCAGCGAACTTGATCAAACAGATATCCCTGAAGAATTTTGGAGCAGTAGTACTGAAGTAGCAAGTATCTGCTCAGTTATCGCCGATGAGTTTATCCTCATTGATCCTGAGCTTGCCTACAAAGTAGGCATGCTGCATGCGGCAGGAGTAGCCGTAATGATGCATAACTACAGTCAATACCCAGCGTTCATCCACCAGCATAGAGGGCTTGCAGCTAAAAAACTATGCTATTTAGAGCGAGATACCTTCTCAACAGACCACTATCAACAAGGCTATGAGATGGCTAAAGCTTGGAATCTGGATGAAAAAGCGGCATTGGCCGTTCGCTATCAGCCTATCACCTTTGCCATTCTTAAAGACCCTAAGCACTTGCCTACTGAAGTTCCCACCCTGCTCGCATTATTAAAACTAGCCAAGTATATCAGTAACGAATACCGCTTATATTGGCAAGACTGTGCGCAACCAGACGACAAACAAGAACAACTCAGCCGAATATTAGAGTATCTACATATCAGCCAAGATGATTTTCGCGACCTTAAAGAGCAGCTATCCTATCAACTATCTCAAAGCTCAGCAGCTTAAGGCATTTGAGCCACATAAGAGGCGACATCTTTTAACTGCTGCTTGTTCATATTGGCAACGATCACCGACATAGGAGAGTTCAGACGTTTGACGCTGCCACCAGCAAAGCCTAATAGAGTTTTTTCCAAATATTGATAAGGCTGCCCTGCAATGCGTGGGTAATTGCCATCACCGTGACCATCTTGCTGGTGACAAGTGAAACATAAGCTATTATAGATTTCTTCGCCTTTAATACTGCTTGGAACGGCTTGTGGACGAGGCTCCACTGGCAGCTGAGAAAAATAAACGGCGATATTAACTCTATCTTCACGAGTTAAGTTTTTGGCTAAACGGCTCATCACATAATCTTTGCGCTCGCCGTTGGCAAATAATTCAAACTGATTAAAGAGATAGGCGGCATTCTGACTGGCTAGATTGGGGATATAGTCGCGCACACTGTTGCCATTTTTACCATGGCAATTACCACATAATAGCGCTCTATCTTTACCTGCGATAATAGCCGCAGCTAATAAATGATCATTACCTTGTACAGTGGCCATTTCAGCAAGCAGTTTCTCAGTCTCTGTCAGTTGAGCTGAACTCTGATTGATGAAGCCGAAACCCGCTACGATTAAGCAAACATAAGGCATGATACTGCGCATACACTCCCCTCTTGATAAGTTAGTTAAAATTTTTGCTCAGTATCGGCAAATAAAAACAATTATCAATTGGAGATAGGGATAAGCTTATGTTATTCCATAAAAAACTGACATAAGTCTATGAATTCATTATCTTTTTGTCATAAGTTAGTCAAATTGCGCAATTTTTAACAAACTCGTTTGGGTAAGTGGCTTACGCAATACTCGAACCTTACTCTCAAGTTCAGCAGGTAAATGCTCCCCCGCCCAAGCAATCCAGACTAAGCAATGAGGCTCATCATTAACTTGCTGAGCAACCTTCAACAAGGCATCTAGACCGAGAGACGAATCGATTAGCAAAAGTGAATACTTATCCACTTCAGATAAAATTTCATTTACATCCACTACGACATTCACTGCAATGGGTTTTAATTCCTTCGCTAACCAATCCTGTAAAATGGTCGATTCAGTGCAAATACAAATTTCTTGCTGCGATGAAATATCATTATGAGTAATTTGCTCAAAACCATGAGTCGGCGCTTGCACTTGGAATTTAAACGTAGAACCCTGCTCATCGGAATGAAATAAGGAAAGATTGCCTTTCATTACATGGCATATTTGCTGTGAAATCGGCAGGCCAAGTCCAGTGCCCCCATGTTCACGCGCATAAGAACTGTCCACCTGTTGAAAGGCCTCAAAAATACGAGTTTGCTCTGAGCTAGGAACGCCCATGCCAGAGTCTTGAACCTCGCCATACAAGATGCCATCTAACCAGCGAATGTTAATTCGTATTCCACCCACTTCGGTAAATTTAATCGCATTACTGATCAAATTTATTAGGACCTTGCGTAACTGGACAGGATCAATACTGATCTTAGCGGGTAATATATCTTCGAAGGAAAGCACTAGGTCTAACTGTTTCTTCGCTAACTGGGCAGAAAATAAAGAGGCTATATCATCAAAAAACAACTGAAGATCCACAATCTGGTTATGCAGTTTTATACCACTGGCTTCAATCGCTGCCACATCCAATATCTGATTAACCGTATCCAAAAGAACTTCAGCACTTTTATTACACAATTCAATGTATTCTTCTTGCTCTTGCGTTAGTTCTGTATCGAGCAATAATTGGTTCATACCCGATATACCATTAATCGGTGTGCGTAATTCATGGCTCATATTGGAGAGAAATTGACTCTTTATCTCATTTGCAGCGTTAGCTTGGTGGGTTGCCTGTTTCAATTCAGTTTCTAGTATTTGTGCTTGATCAATATCCGACTGTAATTGAAGGTTTAACTCCACCAGCTCTGAATTCATTTCAAAATAAGTACGTCGATAAGCCAGAATGAGCGGCACCGCTATCCCGAGTAATAAAACGCTCATGCCGATAACCGACAGAACCGCATGTTTCAATGAATTTTCGATGACAGTGATGTCCATATCGGCGGCAGCGACATACGGAAGCCCAGTAGGTGAAGTCATCGGCATTAAAATCGTTCTAAATAATCCCCAGCGATCACCCGCCGTTACATAAATAGGTTCGTCGGCTGTCATCGCATCAAAATATTCTTTCGCGCCTTCTGGGTAATCTGTCCAATAAGTAACTACCTGATTATTATCGATATCATCCTGAGTATAATTACAAGATGTGAAATAAATCATGCCATCGACCATGACATAACTATATAAGTAGGTCAGATCACCACTGCGTGTATGGCGACTCATTAATTCTAAATTATTTTGATCTTGCTCAGCTGAAATCGCAGTAGGTGTTCGGGCTATATCGTGAAAGTCTGCGGGTAAGATAGAAGGCAAGTTATTCGCAGCAACTAATAAGCGCTTATCGATGTCCGCAAGAAAACGAGAGCGCTCCTGCATATAACTCAAGCCAGCAATTATAAATACACCGAGGATGTAGATAAGAATCGCTCCGGCAAAGCGTTTAACTCTATGCTTCAATTTTCTTCCTGCCCATCAAATATAGAACCAGCCACAGCGGCTAAAAAACGTATAACCCATACTAATCTTTACCTAGATTAAACGATAGACCTGAAATGCAACAAAATCTCTCTCATTAGGGCTTTTTCTACGAAAGCTACCCGCCACCTCTTCCTTAGGGTAAACTGACGCCCTTATTTGAACCCAGATTTAAACCCAGAACTACAAGATTATTACTATGTCTCAGCCGTCTCATACCGCCGCTCCAATGTTAGAAAGCTACCAGCCAAAGAAAATCGAAGGCAAGCTGCAACAACACTGGGAACAAAACCAAGTTTTTAAAGCGGTACATGATGCCAGCAAAGAGAAATTCTATTGCCTCTCCATGTTCCCATACCCAAGTGGTCGACTGCACATGGGTCACGTGCGTAACTACACCATCGGTGATGTAGTTTCTCGCTATCAGCGTATGCAAGGCAAAAACGTGATGCAGCCAATGGGCTGGGATGCGTTTGGTCTACCAGCAGAAAATGCGGCGATTAAGCACAAGACGGCTCCTGCTAAATGGACCAAAGAAAACGTTGCCTACATGAAGACCCAGCTTAAGAGCTTGGGCTTTGGTTATGATTGGGACCGTGAATTCGCCACCTGTGATCCTGAGTACTATCGCTGGG
>Ga0209396_1006730_pt1 | contig 10458 bp, 8 predicted proteins | sample GOMGulsemesocosm_6_FD_184638 | JGI IMG/M metagenome (GOLD analysis project Ga0209396, IMG submission 184638) | Methane-oxidizing microbial communities from mesocosms in the Gulf of Mexico - GOM8C Gulf of Mexico (SPAdes) (version 2) | ecosystem: Environmental > Aquatic > Marine > Cold seeps... | reverse complement strand
CCTAAATCTTTCGCACGTTTAACACCTGCAATACAACTTATACCGTTATCAACCGTGATTAACATTTGTGCATCTTGTTGGGCTGCAATATCAACAATTTCAGGTGTCAGTCCATAGCCATATTCAAAACGGTTTGGCACAATAAAATCATGATTTTCACTGGCAAATAGACTGAGCGCAATCATCATTAAAGCGGTACTAGTAGCACCATCTGCATCAAAGTCACCAACAATGATGATACGGATTTTATTCACTAGTGCGTCATGAAGTAATTGACATGCTTTGTCCATGCCCATGAGTGCAGTTTCATCAACCATACCCTGTAATCGAGCAACGTTAAGCTCTAATTCTTGTGCTGACTGCATGCCTCGAGTGGCGTAAATTTGTTTTATTATTTCAGGCAAACTATCAGGTAAATGGGCTGTAGATACCTGCTCTCGGCGAATTATTTTTTTACTCATGTTACTGGCTCGCTGTTTTATGGCTAAACGTTTGTGGTAAGGCTTTATGATTTTTAACATAAAAAAAGTACTTGCTGAAAATCAGCAAGTACTTTTATCAGATTATCTATCGCGTTAATAAAAAATGATTAAGTATTTTTCAATAACTCTTCTAATTGAGCTGGTGGTTGATAACCAGGGATCATCATACCATTTGATAAAATAATTGCAGGAGTACCGCTAACACCAATTTGGCGGCCGAAATTAAACTGGGCTTCAATAGGAGTTTCACAAATTCGATAGGCGATTCCAGAGCCTGATTTAGCTTTAGTTAACGCTGTCGCATTATCTTCACTACACCATACCGATCGTAAGTCTTTAAAACCTTGGCTTAAGTTTCCGGTTCGGTCTTTAATGCCTGAACGTGGATAAGCTAAATAACGAAAGGTAATACCACGCGCATTATAATCGTCCATCTGTTCATGCATTTTACGACAGTAACCACAGGTGATATCTGTAAACACAGAAACAACATACTTTTCATCTTTAGCTTTATAAATAATCATGTCATCTTCAAAAGTTTTAAGTCCTTCAAGACGAATTTTAGCTAAGCTCTTTTCTGCTATGTCTGTCACTGTTGTGCCTAAACTGTAAACTTTCCCCTGGATAAAAAAGTCACCGTTATAACTGGCATAAAACAAACCTTGATCTGTAACGAGCAAAGCAATACCCGGCACTGGTGTTTTTTCTACTTTAACAACGGTTAACCCTAAAGAGTCCTTAATTTTTTCTTTTAAAAGATCAACGTCAAGTAACGTGGGATCACTTGCTGGTTTGGCTAATGCCGCTGGCACATTAGCTTGTGTTTCCGCACTAACGTTTCCTAAAAATAGAGGTAATGTGAGTGCCGATAATGCAGCACTAATAATGAATTTTTTAAACATAATAATTCCTAACAACGTCCTAAAAACTTTCAAAGAGATAAAAGTAATAAATCTATAATAATGTGCTTGTACCAATCGGACAAATTTATTGACCATGGAGCGATTTAAAAGGTTTAGAGGCAAGGCATTGATTGAAGAGAATAGTTACTCAGGAGAATAAGCTCCTGCATTCTCTAAGAACACCATCCCTGTAGCGTCCTTGTCAAAATTAATAACGCCGCATATAAACCATTACCTTTTATTAGGTACTCGCCCTTTGGGAGTTCAGTAGCAAACTGATAACATCACAAAATGAATGAAACATAGAAAAACTATGTTAACTCCTTTTGTTTGTTCTTAGTTCGCTATTGAAGCTCTAAATTGATCAATTAATTAATCCGTTTGGCATTAATAGTCGTATTCATATGAATAGACCTAGTTATAAGCAAGGAAATTACAGCCATGAGCGCTTATTTGCAACTTAAAATAGTCGCTATATTGAATTAACTTGTAAACAAAGATAAATGTTTTTGCTAAAATCTCGAAAAACCTTCGTTTACTCGCATAAAAATTGGATATAGCATAATGAAAATTGGATTGTTTTATGGTTCAACCACATGTTACACAGAGATTGTTGCCGAGAAAATTCAAGCAATCATGGGTGCTGACTTGGTTGATATGATGAATATCAAAGACCAACCATTAGCACTGTGCCTAGACTATGACTTCATTATTTTAGGTATTTCAACATGGGATTATGGTGAGCTACAAGAAGATTGGGAGTCTATTTGGAGTGATATAAATCAATTAGATCTTTCAGATAAGATCATTGCCTTATATGGCATGGGCGATCAAGTGGGTTATACCGAATGGTTTCAAGATGCACTAGGGATGTTGCATGAACAAGTGGTTGCACAAGGTGCATCCATGATCGGTTATTGGCCAAATCAAGGTTATGAATTTTCCGCTTCCAAGGCATTAACTAGTGATGAGACAAAATTTGTAGGTTTATCATTAGATGAAGATAGTCAGTACAATTTAACCGATGAGCGTTTAGATAATTGGTGTGAGCAAATATTACTCGAATACAGCAGTTTACTCTAGTTTATTAATCGTATTCCAGTGTAATTCTTATTTCATTACTGTATATCACTTTTTTATTTTTAATCTAAAATAATAAGGCTCTCTTTCTCAGTAAAACCAACTAAAAGTCGCCTTAGTTAGTTTTAAAGGCCTCGAGTCCAGACAATTATATGCCCCTTGCGATAAATAGTTACAGCAAGGGCTAAACCCACTATAATTGCCACATATTAATATTTTTAACTTTTAGTGAACTATCTCCTATGTTTGAGCAATTCGATCTCGACTCAGAATTATTAGCCAGTATCCAAAAAATTGGTTACACCAAACCTACTTCAATTCAAGAACTTGTAATCCCTGAAGCTATGGTAGGCAAAGATATATTAGCATCTGCACCTACGGGGACGGGTAAAACAGCTGCATTTTTATTACCTGTTGCTCAGCACTTGTTAGACTATCCACGTACACAGCCTGGCTTTCCTAGGGTATTAATTTTAACGCCTACACGTGAATTGGCGATACAAATTGGTGAAGATAGTAAACAACTTACCGAGTTGACAAAAATAAAAACGGGTGTCATCACTGGTGGGGTTAATTACGGTAGTCATGCCGATATATTAACAACAACAACTGATATTTTAATCGCGACGCCTGGCCGATTAATGGAATATATTGAAAATGAGCAGTTTGATGCACGCGACATTGAAATTCTTATTTTAGATGAAGCCGATCGCATGCTAGATATTGGTTTTAGTGAAACCATCAATCGCATTGTTGCAGAGTCACGATGGCGTAAACAAACCATGCTGTTTTCAGCAACTTTAGAAGGTGCTGGTGTATTAGGTTTTGCTAAAGAAGTACTCGATGAACCTGTCTTTTTAGAATCAAGTCCATCACGCAAAGAAAAGGCTGTCATCCATCAGTGGCTTCACTTAGCTGATAACGCAGACCATAAGTTAAAAATGCTGGTTAATACCCTGAAACAAGAGGGCGTTGAGCGCACCGTGGTATTTGCCAATAAACGTGAAACGGTACAGTACCTTTCAGGGAAGCTGTACGCAGAAGAGTTACCTTGTGTTTGGCTAGAAGGTAAAATGCCTCAAGATAAGCGTAATAAAGCTATTGCGCGCTTTAAAAGTGGCCAAGTTAAAGTCTTAGTGGCAACTGATGTTGCAGCGCGTGGTTTAGATATTGACGACATCACCCATGTCATTAATTTTGATATGCCACGTAAAGTTGATATTTATATTCATCGTATTGGACGCACAGGCCGAGCAGGAAATAAAGGCACAGCGATATCTTTAGTTGAAGCACACGACATGGGAGTTATTGGTAAAATTGAGCGTTACACAAAAGAGCGCCTATCACGCCGTTTCATCCAAGATTTACGACCGCAAAACAAAGAATCTCGTGTGGTAAATAAAAAGGCAAAAATTAAGCTTTCTACTGCTCAGAAAAAAGCGAAAGCGAAAAAACAAGTTAAGAAAAAAGCTAAGCGAGCAAAGTCAGCCAAATAACGTCGTTAAATCTTGTATTTGCCAAGTGTTACATTACTGTGACACTTTTATTGCACTAGTCCCTCTATGTGTAATATTTCTGTCATAAAGCAATGTTGTAATAGCGCCGCATTCACTTTATGGATGAAGTTTATCAGTCCGACATTTATTACGACTTTGCTCAAATATTGGGTAGGGTTGTAAAAATTGGGTTTTCAACTTTATGATAGTAATTAATATGAAAAATCAAACATTAACGAATAAAACATCTGCACGTGCCCCTTCACCTGCAAAATTAATTATTGCACTTGCTGTGGCAACTTCACTGAGTACTTCATTGGCTCATGCACAAAACAGTATCGATGATGCTTGGGACTTTGCTAATTTATATAACAGTGAGCAGGGTGACTACTTCAAGTTATCTGGTCGATTACAACTAGACTCTGCTTGGGTTGATAGTGAACAAGGTGATTATACCGATACTTCATGGCGTCGTTTTCGCTTTGGATTTAAAGGTAAAACAGGTGAACTAACCTACGCACTAGAGGCGGATATTAACTTAAACAACTCGTTAGATGATGCTTATAACCGCTTAACCGATGCCAATGTTGCTTGGTCACTCGATAAAAATACAGATCTTAAGTTCTTAAAACAATCTACGGGTTTTACCTTAGATGGTAAAACGTCATCTAAGAAACTACTGACCCCCCAGCGAAATAACCTAACCAATAACTTATGGTTTACCTCAGAGTACTTTACTGGTGTAAGCGTAAAAAGTAAGCTTAGCGATAATTGGTCCTATAAAACAGGTATATTTTCTAGCGATGGCTCAGATGAAATATCGATTAGCGATGCCAGTTACTTCGCCATGTTTTCAACCGCTAAGAAATTAGCAAAGAATACTATTTGGGATAAAGGAGAAGTGAGTTTCGATTATGTTTATAACGATACTCACGAAGAGGGTAATACCCGTGATTTCTCACAAGTAGTTAGTACCTCTAGTAAGTTTAAACTGAATGACTGGGGGCTACAGAGTGATATATCTTGGGGTAAAGGTGATTTAGGCCAAAGTGACCTTTTTGGTTTTGTTGTGATGCCAACGTACCAGCGAAGTGAAAAAATTCAGTGGGTTGCTCGTTATACTTACTTAAATAGTTCTGAAGATAATGGCGTACGTTTAGGCCGTTACGATAGCAGAGTAGTTGATGAGTTTGGCGAAAGCAGCGTAGATGGCGAGCGCGGTGATAAGTACCAAGAAGTTTATGCTGGAGTTAACTGGTTGGTGAATAAGCACAAATTAAAGTTTCAAGCGGGCTTACAATACGCAAAAATGGATGATAATGCCAACGATGGTGGCGCCTATGATGGCTGGAGTTTCACTGTCGCTATGCGTAGTTACTGGTAAAAACACCGATAAAATAGAAAATATAAAGACCGAATTGTTTTAAACAATCCGGTCTTTTTTATACTTAACATTTACCCATGCATACATAGTCGTTTTAATGAAAGACCAAGTTAATTAAGTTTTCACCACTCAGGGAGTGAAAAGGCTTAAAGACAGATCATTGATTGATGAGAATGGTTATTACCTCATAAAAAATCAATGACCTAGTGTATAAGCCTTTACCTTAGCCAAATAAATCGCCCAATTTATCTTTTAACTTATCTTTGGCTTTATTTTTTACTTTATCTTCTAGTTTTTTCTGCTGTTGCTTAACAATATCGGAATTCTTTAAATCAGCCAGCGCTTTATCGGTATCTGTTAATAAAGCTTCCAGATCAAGCAACTCTGCTGTTTGACTATCACCTAACTTCAGCGCATTAACTAACTTGTCATTTAGACCTTTATTTATTTTCTGCTTAAAGTCCCCTAACTTACCGGCAACCTGTTGTTTAAAAGCGCCTGTTAGTGCCTCATTTAAAGACGAAGCAATAGTAAAGCTTGGTTTATTAAGTTTACCATTTACGCCAACATCAACCGTCAAACTGTCTAATGAATTAATCGTTTCAAGTAATAACTTAGTGATTTTAGAGTTAGCCTGACCATCGTAACTCGCTTGGTTAAGCAATAAATGATTAGCTGCGATAATTTTATTATTAGTCAACTTGAAGCTACCTGTAGCATCAAGTTTTGCCGAACTAAGTGATAGCGTTAACGCCTTGCTGTTAGTTAATGGAGCATTTGATAATAGTCTATCTTTTGCTAGCCATTTACCACCAGCATTAAACTCCCCCGACTGGGTTACGTTAAATTTGCTATTTAACTTAAGCTCGCCATTATCTACTGAACTAATATCAATAAGACTATCTTTGCCTCTAAGCCAGTGTTGGTGTGTTAACTCACTGCCTTTTATCGTGACTTCTCCTTGTTCAAGCTGAACTGAGAATAATGCCTTTTTGATTAATACTGATGGTAACGGGGTTTCTTCTTTGAAATAAACAAAACGCCCCTTAGCATGAGACTTTTGTTCGCTAACGGTACCATCATCTTTCATATTTTCCAGTAAAGGAGAGATATAATCATAGGCCCATTGCGCCTTTTCTACATACTCCCGAGCTTGCTCTCCAAAAAGAATATGAGCAAAATCTTCTGTATCAAGACTTTCTAGTTGGTAGGTTTTTTCTATTTGTTGCCAATCTTTATTCGGGGCATCTTTTAGCTGCTTAACTTGCTTCGATAATAATTTTTTACTGTCTAATACTTGCTGCTTAGCTTTTTTAACGAACGCCTGATCTGTCTTAAATTCAGCTTTAATTTTATCAAACTCAGTTTTTATTTTTTCTATGTCAGCTAAGGAGCTCACTTTCATTTTACCTAGTGCTTTGACTTTATCTTGATAAGACTTAAGCTTTTCCTTAGTAGGTAATTGTGTTTTCAGAGCGTTAAGCTTAGCCTGCTCAACCTCATAACTTTCTTGTAATTGAGTGGTCGCTTTAACCGTTAATAAATTACTGTCATTAAGTAAGGTTTTAACATCAGGTAACTGCATATCTACTTCGGGTAACATTGCTTTTGCTTGGTCAGATAAGCTTTCTTTTTCGTCACTGCTTGATGCATCATCAAGATAGACTTTACCAGCATTAGATCTAGCACTTGAAAAAGCAAGTTGACTTACTTCGAGCTCTTCAATGATGATTTTACCAAACAAGTATTGCCAAATATCAACACCCGCCGTAGCACGCTCAAAACTGAATACGTTTTGTGTAGGCATTTCTTTGTCGGTAACTTGCAAATTTAGAACGCTGATTTGTAAAGGTGAATAAGCCAGTTTTACTTCTCCAACATTCACTTCAGCACCAAACGCGCTTTCAGCAGAACTTACAATTGCTGATTTAACTAGGCTTTCTGCAAAAAAATATAATATTCCAGCAACTAAAATACTTAAAGCAATAAAGGAGACCATGCCTTGCCAACGAATAAAACGAGCCATTATAGACCTCCTTTAGTTAAGCTAGATTCACCTGAAAAACTTGTGTATAAGCCATAAAACTTAGACGCTTTTAATGCTTTAACAATTCTAAACTTCTCAAAGAAGGCCATAATATGTACTCGATACTTCTCAATGATTACTTTACTAACAAAGTATATTGGTGCAGATAAAGCGGCGCCTAAAACAAATGCACCTAATGTATAGGTATGGTGCCAGTGGGCTAATTTAAACAAACTAAATTGATATAACGTAGTGAAAAAATCAGTCAAACTAGGCTGGGTAAGTATAGACTCACCTACCTGAATAATGACGGGTGATAATAAATAACTCAAACCGGAGAAGAAACCAACCGAGAGAATAAAGCTGCCTAAATGTACACGAATGATTAATACAAAAAAGATTATAATAATGTTATGTAAGGTTAAAATGGGCGATAAACCAACGATAAAACCTAACGCAATGGCTAACGCTATTTGTCTAATTGAACTGTCACTGTTTAAGGCATGAAATAGCTTTGCTAGTAAAGTTAACATGTCACCTCCTGTTAATATGTTTGAGTATGTTTGATATGACTATCAAACAAATGAACTGAACCGCTTAAGTTTCTTTACGAGTAAAAACCCAATCATTGTCTTTAGACATAGCTTGATTATATTGATAACCCGCCAAATCAAATGATTTAATTTGCTCTACAGACGTTAATTTATTTTGGATAATATAGCGCGCCATAAGTCCGCGCGCTTTTTTCGCAAAGAAGCTGATAATTTTATACTGACCATTTTTCCAATCTTTAAACGTTGGTGTGATCACGGTGGCATTTAAAGATTTTTTCTTTACTGATTTAAAGTATTCAGTTGAGGCAAGGTTTATGAGGACATCATCATTGTTATCACTTAACGTTTTGTTAAGTTCATTTGTAATTATCTCGCCCCAAAACTGGTATAGGTTATCGCCGCGGCTATTACCCAGCTTGCAGCCCATTTCTAAACGGTAGGCTTGCATTAAATCAAGTGGCTTTAATAAACCATATAAACCAGACAGAATTCTAAAGCTTTTCTGTGCAAAATCAAAATCGTCATCACTAAAAGATTGAGCATCAAGACCAGTGTAGACATCGCCATTAAAACTTAATATAGCTTGCCTTGCGTTGTCTTGAGTAAAAGGCATTGACCATTCTCCAAAACGTGCGGCATTTAACCCTGCTAATTTGTCGCTCAGCTTCATTAAACTTGCGATTTCACTTGGTGAAAGTTTAATACAGTCGTCTATTAATAATTTGCTTTGTTCAAGTAAATTGGGTTGACTAAACTTATCAGTAGTCAGAGGGGATTCAAAGTCTAATTTTTTCGCAGGTGAAACAACAAGTAACATATATCTAAGCCAGTTTTAGTGAGTACTTAATAACCCCTAATATATCATAAGCTTTGAGCAGTTTAATAGGGTTTAATCACCTATACCCGCCCACTTGAAGATACTCGTTTCAGGAAAGCTGAGCGAATCATAATCTAGGCACATTTTTTTGTTAAGGGTCATTCCCTTAAAAACAAATGTAACGACAAGTATGTTTTGCTCAGTTTTCCCCAAAGGGTGGTTTATAAACGCTTTATGCTACGTTATTGGTTTCGACAATAGAGTAACTATTCTCTTCAATCAATGCCTTGCCTAAAGGCGTTTATAATTCCAGCTGAATTCTGCATCTTCAAGCGGAACGGGTATATACCATTTGCTCTACTTTTCATGTTTGGCGTAACTTACATACAAAAAAAACAAAAAATGTTAAATATGACGCAATAAAGAGTGCTTTTTTATTTTTATGTTGTAATATTTCACCAGCTACATTCATTATCGAATATAGAAAGACTCATTAATCAATTTCCCAGAGTAATAATAAGGTAACGCCATGACAAACTCTTCTTCACAGCTTGCACAGTTAAAACAAATGACCACAGTTGTGGCTGACACAGGTGACATTGAGGCGATAGCAAAATTTCAACCTCAAGATGCAACCACCAATCCATCACTTTTATTAAAAGCCGCTTCTTTAGCAAACTATCAAGAGCTAGTAAAAGATTCTGTTGCATGGGCTAAAACGCAATCTGACAATGCTGAAGAGCAAGTAGTTGACGCTGCGGATAAACTATCTGTATTAATCGGATTAGAAATTTTAAAAATTGTCCCTGGTCGTATTTCTACTGAAGTAGATGCTCGCTTATCTTTTGATACCGCGGCTTCAATTACTAAAGCGCATAAACTGATGGCCATGTACCACGAAGCAGGCATTAGCAACGATAGAATTTTGATTAAGCTTGCTTCTACTTGGGAAGGCATTAAAGCTGCAGAGCAACTTGAACAAGAAGGTATTAATTGTAACTTAACGCTTTTATTTAGCTTCGCACAAGCCCGTGCCTGTGCTGAAGCAGGTGTTTACTTAATCTCTCCATTTGTTGGTCGCATTCTTGATTGGTACAAAAAAGATACTGGCAAAAATGACTATGCAAGTGATGAGGATCCTGGTGTTGTTTCAGTAACGAGTATATATAACTATTACAAACAGCAAGGCTTTAACACTGTTGTAATGGGTGCCAGCTTTAGAAATATTGGTGAGATTCTTGAGTTAGCTGGTTGTGACCGTTTAACTATTAGCCCGCCGTTAATGGATGAATTAGCGAGTAGCACTGAGACTATAGTACGGAAATTGACTCCTAGTGATGCTAGTGCAGAGCAAGAAGTTGCTTTAAGCCAGGCTCAATTTCGCTGGTTGATGAATGAAGATGCTATGGCAACAGAAAAGCTTGCTGAAGGTATACGTAATTTTGCTATTGACCAGGTAAAACTTGAGAAGCAATTAGCCGCTATGCTCTAGCAGATTTTTTATTTTTCGTACATAAATCGATTGTTTTAAACGCATATTTTGCAAAAAATATGCGTTTTTTCGTTTTAATGGCTAGAGAACTGTGTTAAATATGATACTGAGCTTAACGGCTTAACATAGATGAGGCATTTGTTTTTCGATGTGATGGTAAAAATAAGGGGCACTTAATGGATAAGATAAACCAAGTTTTCAAGTCAACAAATCAAGTAGCAAAAA
>Ga0209396_1006727_pt1 | contig 10462 bp, 6 predicted proteins | sample GOMGulsemesocosm_6_FD_184638 | JGI IMG/M metagenome (GOLD analysis project Ga0209396, IMG submission 184638) | Methane-oxidizing microbial communities from mesocosms in the Gulf of Mexico - GOM8C Gulf of Mexico (SPAdes) (version 2) | ecosystem: Environmental > Aquatic > Marine > Cold seeps... | reverse complement strand
ATACACCATCAGCACCCCGGCGCCCAAGAGCGCAAACAGCCAAAAACCCAAACGGTAGCGCTCGCCCATCAGCAACAGCGCCAGGGCTGAGGTCACCAGCGGCAGGCCCGCCAGCATAATGCCCATACTGCCAGCACTGACATGCCCCAAACTCAGCGAGAGCAGGTAGGGAAAGGCCGCCACAACACCAAAACCCGCCAGTAACAACCAACCTATGTCTCTCAATTTTGGCAGACTCCAACCCTTAGCCATCACCACCCACAGGGCGAAAACCCCGGCGATCAGCCCACGGCTGGCTGAGATCACTTCTGGCGAGAAGCTGTGCAGGGCGAGCTTGGTCAAGGGCGCGGTCATGCTGAACATCAATACAGCCAGCAACCCGTGCACCAGCGCTTGGCGCCCCTCACGGCCCGCGAACTGCCCCGTATCAACCGGCAGGCCGGTATTAATCATCTGCTGCATGGAACCACCTCTCCTTAATCAATCAATGTGTGCCGCGCCGGATCTCACTCGATCGCTCTCAATCACGTTGCGCGACACACAGAGCGCGTTAATAGGCCGCTATTGTCACCGCCCGCGCCACCATGCGGCAGCCCCAGCGCCGCATTGACGAAGCAATACAGTTTGAAAAATAACTAAACTGTACTGCTTGATTACCCGGCAAACTGTACCCCTCAAGCTTGGATATTAATGAGCCTAAGCATTACAGTTATACTTGCATCAGCAGACAGCCATCGAGACAGACATGAGCCAAACCCAAGCCAACAGCGCAGCAGACAGCGAACTACGCCTCTATCAGCGCGTCGCCGATGAGCTAGCCGAGGACATTCAACAGGGGCTCTACCCACCAGGGCAGAAAATTCCCAGCGTGCGCCAACTCAGTCGCGCCAGAAACGTCAGTATCTCCACGGTGAACCAGGCCTACTCGCTGCTGGAGGACCTCGGCTTGATTCACGCAAAACCGCAATCTGGCTACTTCGTACGTTTTGGCCTCGATCAAGCGCCGGCCAGCGCCCCCGTCTCAATCGGCGATGCACCGAGTGAAGTCACCAAAGGCAGCCTGATAAAACAGATGCTGGCCGACTCCCAGCGCCCGAGCACCATCAACCTGGGCGCGGCCATACCCGCCACGGCGCTGCTGCCCTACCGCTCGATTCAGAACCACATCCAGAAAGCCGCGCGCTTTCAACACAGCGAGGTGGTCAACTATCAGTTCTCCCCCGGTTACGCCCCGCTGCGCAATCAAATAGCCCAGCGCATGCGTAACCTGGATATACGCTGCCACCAGGATGAAGTGGTGATTACCCAGGGCTGCACCGAAGCCATCAGCCTGTGTCTGCGCGCCAACACCCAGCCAGGGGACACAGTCGCAGTGGAATCTCCCTGCTATTACGGTTTTATCCAAATCGCCGAGGCGCTGGGCCTCAAGGTAATTGAGGTGCCCACCGACCCCAACAACGGCATGAGCATCGAAGCGCTGCAGCTGGCCCTGCAACAGTGGTCCATCAAACTGGTCCTGATCAGCACCCGCTTTAGCACACCCACCGGCTGCAGCCTGCCGGAGGACAAACAGCGGCAACTGGTCGCGCTGCTGAATCAATATAAAATTAAGGCCATAGAAGATGACATCTACGGGGAGCTGGGTTACGCACAGGGCCACCAAACCGTACTGAGGACGTTTGATACCGAGCAGCGTGTTATCTATTGCTCATCGTTTTCCAAAACCGTCGCCCCGGGGCTGCGCGTCGGCTGGTGCCTACCCGGCCCCAGTTTAGAGGCGGTAAAAAGTCTGCAGACATTCCATTCGCTGGGCTGCAGCAGCCTGCCCCAGTGCGCCATGGCCTCGTACCTGCAGCACGGTCACTACGACAAACACCTGCGCTCCCTGAGGCGCACCGCCCGCGACAACATGGCAAAACTAAGCCGCGCGGTGCGCGACTACTTTCCCGGCGGCACGCTGATGTCAGAACCCCAGGGCGGTTTTGTACTCTGGGTTTACCTGCCCAGTTCGGTGTCGGCCATCGAGCTGAAACAACTGGCACTGCAATACGACATCGCCATTATCCCCGGCGACATGTTTTCCAACACCAACCACTTCAGTAATGCGATACGCCTGAGCGGCGCAATGGAGTGGGGACAGAACGTCGATCAAGCCCTGCGACAACTAGGCAAGCTGGTGCGACAGTTGATGAAGTAGGCAATGACACTGGCGCCGCTCAATCTGTGACCGCAGAAGATATGCAGACTGCATCCGCACCGCTAATACCAGGCATCAAGCTAAGAGGGCAACATCACCAACCAGGTGAATCATGTGCAAATCGAAACAACCCCGAAAACAGCATGGCTAGGTATTCGAAGCAGAAACTTTGAAGTTGGCTTATTCGCTAGCGCCCTCAGCAGTCGCTCATTACCCACGCGTAAAAATCAAAGGGGACTGCTCTTTAATTTTTTAACCTTACTGGTTTGAGTGAGGTTCCGAGATATCAGTTGGTACGATACGTTTAAAGCCATTTTCACAGCATAAACCCCGCCCCATTAACGATATCGTCCATAAACTTAACGATTTCCTACCTGTTAAAAAAAACGTAAAGCTTGTTAAATCTAATTCGATTTACCCAGAATGGCTGTTTTCTGTGAGGGTTAAAGAGATTCCTCTTTATCCCCCTGTTGTCATCGTTGTGATTAACATCGATATACAAGAATGACTTTTGGGGTCTATTGTTTTCTATTTTCAGGTTCCTACATTCGCTTAGTTGTAATCAGTATCGATCTGTAAGGCGACAGCTGTTGTACGTCAATCGGGCTTGCACTGCAGGTTCTACCCGAATGCGCTGTTTCGTGTTTATACATCACTAGAAGGTAAGTCAGTCTCGGAGGCAAGCTCTTTGTATTTTCGAAAGGAGCGTTTGCGTCTACAAATAAAAAAAGGCTGAATTAACAATGAACAACACAACCAACAACAAATCCATATTCTCTATAGCAATAATCACAACCAAGGTATTTACTGCAGGGCTGATCGCCCTTAGTTTAATTGCCTGCAGCCCTTCAACATACGTCACCAGTGCCGATCGAAATGAAGTGATCACGGTAGGCGATTCTATTTTTGATAAAACGGGTGAGCTTCAAGTTTTTCTTGAACAGGAAGCCGGAGAGACGTTTCGTCGCTACACCCAAGGTGGATCCTACCTGGTCAGTGGCGGCAGTTCGACTCCGATCGTTTTACAGTACGCCGATGCAAAAGCCGATAATGCCGGCATCGAAACCGTGGTCATGAACGGCGGCGGAAACGACATTATGGTACCTGCGCTGCTGCTTGATCCCAACAAATGCAAAACCAAGTGGTGGCGTCCCAGCTTGACCAGTAAGTGTAAAGCATTTATTGACGACCTCTATGTCGACACCGTCAACCTATTAAACACAATGGATGCAGATGGTGTTAACAACATTATCTACTTGGGTTATTACCACCCCAAGGGTTCGATGACGGGATTAATTCAGGCCGTTGATTACGGTGATTTACGTTTAGAGCAAGCCTGCTCGGCAAGCACTGCAAACTGTGTTTTTGTCGATTCTCGATCAAGTATTATTTCATCTGACATCATCTCTGATGGCTTGCACCCAAATACATCTGGCTCTCAGAAGCTGGCCAATTTGATCTGGCCAGAACTGCAACCTTTATTATAAATAGAGCAAGGGGGTAATCGCCCCCTTTTTTCAGTTGTTTGCCTGAAGGTGTAATCATGTCAATAACAATCCTTAACAGCGCCACGGGTAAAATTTTAATCGTATTACTTGCCACGGCACTCCTCCTTAAACTCTTTTTAAACATGGAAACCTCTGCTTACGGACAAACTGTAAACCAGCCAACCCCCTCTGGAAAAATAGTTGAAAGATTAGGTTCAGGCAGCGAGGCTGAAAGTGATTCAGGAGTAAAACCTTGGCATAAACCAGAGACTGAGATTCCAGCACAGGCTGACGACACCGAAGAGCGATTGACGCATTCAATTGTTCTTATGTTAAGAGAAACATTTGGCAATAATATTTCTCCCACGGCCATTCAGATTGAAATGATTGACTTCAGTAACGAGCTATTGAACCTCTACCCGTCGTTCGGTAAAAAAATATTTGAGTCATCGATACGTACAGCATTCCCTGAAATTTCACAGCGTATTTTTGACACTATTGCGTCAATGGACCAATACAACCTGTGGATATTGGATAATATCTGGGAGTTAAACAACCTTTCTTTAGTTGAACGCGACGGGGAGATATGGAAAAAGCGCACTGAATTGTTCGGTGAGCTAGCCAGAGACATTTGGTCCGATGAGCTAACAAGTTCAGAAGACCGGAAAATCAAGATACAAGAGACCATAGAGCAGCTAAATATTGCTTATCACACCTCCATGGATGAGCGCCTCCATATACTCAGCAGCACTCTGGAGGAAAGCTATGCCAACACCGTGGAAAACCAAGCGATTGATAAAGCCTTGGTTTCCAATATGTTTTTTGGCCTTGACTCGGTCCAGAAAGAGCTCTCAGACCTCAACTACAAAACAAGACAGCAACAAATCAACACCGTTCGTGAACGCCTCGGTTTTAGTGAATTTGAGATTGCTAAGTTGACCGAGCTAGATGTGGAAAAGGATCGACGCTGGGAGAACGGCTTGCGCTACATGATAGAAAGGCAGGTTCTAGAGGATACCCTTCAAAACCATGAGCTTGACCAGAAGATTGAGCAGCTACAAGGTGCTTTTTTTCCACGAGACGCAAAAACCATTAATACAGAGGAACAACGTGGTTTTTTTCGTTACCTTCGGCCGAGGTTTTATGGTCGCAATTGAAAGATGGATGTTTGATAAGGCTCGTCAGACGATACTAAAAGGGCTACCCCCTTATAGTCGCATAAATTGGTTAGGCCATAACCCACCCATTCTATTGGTAGTTACACCCATCCTCATCTCAAGCGTTGCGGCAATCATCTGAATTCAGAAAATATAAAACTGGGCGATTTTTCATTCGCCCAGCTTAGTTTACCCTATGCAATTACAAACTTTTATAAGCATCACAACCTAAAGCTTCAAACTCGGCCTTAGTGAAATACTCCGCAGTGGGTAGGAATTCTCCCATAATGCTTGTCTCATCTCCTGGCGTCGATGTGTTTTGCACGGCTTGATCAAAGCCTGCTGACGGTAGCATGTTACGCACTAATAATAAGCCATCACCGCTGTTATTTTCCATGCCTTCTCTGATGCCAAATCCATCTCCGTCTTTTGACCATTCGATAAAACCATTACCACATTCGCTGGTTGCATTGCTTGGCTTGTCTTCCAATAAGCTGGTAACAATCAAGAATTTACCGTCTGGCTGAACATGAATTTGCTCGTCATAAAGGCACTCGGTTACTTTTTGCGAGAAGTATTCATTTTGGCAAATCGACCAATAACGTAATTGAGATTGGGAGCCATCAAAGGTTGCTTCGCCTCTAAGGGTAGCGGGAATGTGCGGAATCTTACCTCGAATAACGACAACAGGTTTTATCTCACGATCGATATAGGCCGCTAAATATTGATTATCTAGATTCGCATAATAGGCCATCAAGCGTCGCGGGTTCTCGTCGCAGTTATTTAAAAAGTTACATTGGTTGGCCTCTTTCGCGTTGTATGCTGCCTTCCAGCGAACGGTTTTTCCATCGTCATTTAGATTATTTACTGCTGGGTTACCGGTTCCTCGTAGGAACTGGTAAGCGGCTTCGGGAATAAAGGGTGTTTCTACAACATCAGTATCAACATTCAGCGCGTCGCAGGCAGCATCTCCGGTTAGGACTTCACCATTTTTTAGGGTTAATTCTGGCTCGGGTAGTGCAACGCCACCTTGAATGCCTTGGTCGGCATCAGCAACATAAATTCGATAAATTATGACAGTATTATCATCGCCTTGTGAATTAGCATAAAGCGTATTCGCTGGTACGGCCTCTGGGGTATTGCCTGGCGCTAAGGTAACTTGGTAGTCACGATGTTCGCTATTACGCGCAGCGCCATCGATAAAGGGATTAATAGAACCCGTATTGGGCTCCATGGCGACATCGGCTATGGCGTGAGCGGGGGCGGCATAATAGGTATCTACGCCCAATTCACCGCCTAAATAACTGTTGAGACTCATGTAGCGAGCATGGGGGTACTGACCATTCAACTTCAGAGTTGCGCCTGCAGGAATGTTATAACCGGCATGCCAATAACGTGCACCGTCATCTGGGTAGGCAAAATTGGTTTCTACTTTATCTTTTGAATAAGGCCCAACCCAAAAGCAGTTTGGCGTATCTACTATTTCAGTTTTGTTATTTAAGGAGCTTTCGCCGCCACAGCCAATTAGTGCGCTGGAGCCTAAGGCCACCAGTGCGGCGTATTGGAATGATTTCTTTAATATCAACATACTTTTACCTATTTATATTTTTGGAGCGGTAACTTTAAGGCTATTGAAGTTACCGCTGGCTTGTGGTGGCAATTTATAATTGCCGACTACACAAAGCCTAGGGGGTTGCTATGCCAAAGGTTCCGGTAGGTTTGTCTAATAAACTAAAAAATCTAAGGAGGTCTAATTTACTGCCTTCCAGCGATAGTTCACCTCCAAACAAGGTGTCTTTTAAGCCAGCTTTGCCAATGGCGATATCAACAAAAAGGGGCTGAGTCAGATTCAGGGTTGCATCTGCCCGGATATCTTTATTGACTTTTTTATAACGTAATACCGAGTTATTCAGGCTTAATAAATAACTCTCATTAAGGTCGGTGAAGGTGATTTTTATATCCAGTTTTTCCCCTTCTGCATCCGGTCCATTTAATCGTACGGCCATTGAGTCGAAGAAGTTATGTACCGGAGTCTGTGCCAGTACATCTTTCATGTCGGCTAAATTTATGCCTTTCTCTGGTGTGCCGTGACGTAGCTCGTAGGCACCGGTTAGGTAGAAATTACGCCAAGGGCCGGACTCCGCCTGATAACCCAGCTGGTCGTACACCTTGGCTAAGAGTTGCTTGGCCAATGTATTGTCAGGCTGGGCAAATACGGCATGGTTTAATAGCTCTGCTAGCCAGCGATAGGTTTTAATGCCTTCTTCGGCAGAAGTATTGCTGGCCTCATCGAAGATTGTTTGTGCTTTGTTTATCACCTCATCGACTCCGCCCATCATGGCCATGTAACGTTTGGCCGCCTGGGTTTCTGGGAGTGGATCAAGCTTGGCGGGGTTTCCGGTAAACCAACCCAGATAAGCCTGGTACACAGCCTTAGCGTTGTGTTTGACCGTGCCGTAATAACCCTGGTTGTGGAAGCTGGTATTGAGGCTGGCCGGCATTTTCACTTGTTCGGCTATTTCATTTGGGCTCAGGCCTGAGTTAAATAAGCGCACACTCTGGTCGTGAATGTATTTATAGGTATCGCTTTGCTGGCGCATGAAGTTCTGAATTTTTTCTTGTCCCCAGAGCGGCCAGTGATGGCTGGCAAAATACACATCGGTATCGGCGTAGAGTTCACGGGCTTGTTCGATGTAGGCGCTCCAGAGCTTGGCATCACGAACCTTGGCTCCCCTTAGGGTATACAGATTGTGCATGTTACGAGACAGCATTTCCGCACCGCAATAGGCCTTATGTTTGGGTAGGTAGAAGGTGAACTCGGCGGGTGCTTCTGAACCAGACACGGATTGGAATTCAAAGGGAATGCCATCGATATTTAGGGTTTGACCCGTTTGATTAATCAGTTCTGTCGGTTCAAGTAGTCCATTGCTGCCAAATGCCGGGTCTTTACCCAAGCCTGTATCGACATGGCCACGTTCGGTGCGGGCCAGTTGCTTGCCGAACATGTACATGACTCGACGGCTCATGGCTATGCCTGCAATGATATTTTCGCTGGTTGCTTCTTCCATAAAACCTTCTGGGGCAACGATGCGAAGTTGCTGCTTTTCTTCTGCGCTTAGGTTTTGCAGAATGCCATCGATTCCACCGAAGTGATCTAGGTGGCTATGGGTATAAATAATGGCGCGGATGGGGTTTTTACCCAAGTGTTGCTGGGCAAATTTAAGTGCCTTGGTGGACGTTTCTGCGACGGTGAGTGGGTCAACTAAAATCCAGCCGCTATCACCTTCAATAATGGTCATGTTGGCTAGGTCATAGCCGCGTAATTGGTAGATGCCTTCGCTCACCTTGAACAGGCCGTGAATATTATTTAACGCCGCTTGGCGCCATAGGCTGGGGTTTACACTGCCAGGCGCATTGCCGTTGGGGCCTTGATAGTCGATGAAATCATAGGCAGGCATGTTCCAAACAGCCGTGCCGGCGCTATCTTTTATTATTAGGCTTTTATCTTGAGCAATCAGGCCACGCCTGGCATCTTTAAAGTCGGCAGTATTGCTGAAAGGGCGCTGGTCGATAATCGCCTGGTTGGCCTTGATGGTAACGGTTGTGGGGGCTGTGTGCCCATTAGCATCGGCTCCTTGTTCAAACTCCAGAGGTTTGTCACAAGCGCTGAGGCTTGCCACTAGCGGCAATAGCCATAAATAATATCGGCGCATCATAATCTGTCTCTAGTTATCATTATCGGCAATTTATTGGCTGTTTAGTATAGAGATCATGCTTCTTGCTGCTCGTCTTGGTAGGACAGTGCGCAGTCTTGACTGGCCAGCTAGTGATTCGAGATTCAGGGCATTACTTGGCTGGGTGTTGGCGGTATTGTGAGGGGCTAATACCGTAGTGTCGCTGAAACGCGCGGGAAAAATTACTGGCATTGGTGAAACTTAATCTCAGCGCTATGTCTGTGATGGTTAGGCTGGGTTGCTGTAAATAATGGTTGGCCATTTCCATGCGGCCATTTTTCAGCAGTTGGCGGAAGTTGTTTTGCTCTTCTAGCAAATAGCGACGTAAGGTTCGTTCACCCACTTCTAACTGTGTCGCCACTGATGTGAGGCTGGGTTCACTCTTATCAAGCTGCTGTAAAATCACCTGATAAACCTTTTCGCTCCAGCTGTTGCTGTTTAACCTTTGTACATATTCTTGCACGACGGTTTCATTAAAGGTTGCCAGTTTTTGATCACCCATAATACTGGCCTGACGTAGCAGATCGCGGCGCAACCATAAACAATTCTGTTGGGCGTTAAATTGCACCGGCGCATAAAAGCAATCCGTCCATGGCTTGGTGTTTTTGGGTGCTTTGCGCAGAAGTTCAACTTTTTCTATTAGTGCGCTTTTCTCGTGAGAAGGTTGTGTTAATCGTAAGATGCTGGCAAAAAAGCTGTCGATGGCCAGCTCGCTTATTTCTACATTGGGAATGAGGTCAATAGCGAAACCGATAAGGTGACTTTGGTATTCGATACGAATGTTCACCGAGTTAGAGACTAGGCTATGATATTGCTCCATCTTGCTGATGGCGGTTTCTATGTTGCTAGAGGAGAGCATTAACAAACCTAGGGCTCGGAAATGCATCGGCTGTACAAAATTGGCTACCTTAAGACCGAACGCACAGTCGCCTGTGGCTTGTTCCATGCTTTGCCAGAGACGGGTCATTTTAGATATATCAACGCGGTCATCCGGTTTTTGGCACAATACTTCATGGTCTAATCCGACCTCTTTTAATAGCGGGGCAGGATTTATACCTTGAGCCTCAAGTGCTCGGCAAATAGCCAGTGGCCAAGCGGCTATCGTGGTGTATTTTTCAGTGGTGGTCATATGCAACTTACAATCAAGTTTTTAGTAGTTTAAAGGGCTTGGATTCAACTGCCAAGTGCATAACATTTAAGCCGCAATCCTTTGCAGATGCTCCTGCATGATTTTAGCTGGTGTTTGGTAGTCTCATGCCTTCCTCGGCCGGTTGCTGAGCTTGTTTATGTCTGTAGCCTCGCTCACCTTTATTGCGCCTCAGCTCTCGACTGAACGTGGTCTGACCAACCCCAAGGGCGTCGGCAGTGGCCTGCTGACCATGACCCTCTTGATTTAACACATAAATCTGGCACCGCTGCTCGTAGATTAGCTGCTGGCAGCGCTGCACCTCTTGCCGGAGAAGACAGCGATTAGCCTGTAGGCTGCTAACCGCCTCTTCTATCCCATCTAGTTATGCACTTCAGATTTGAATTCAAGAGCCACCAATCCCTACTGACATAACGCTGTCAGTAGGGATTGACTACAATAAAACTTCATTAATTACTTGAACTATAAAATTATGAAATTGGACTATTGCGTTCTTGGCACAAACAACATGGAAGCATCGATTAAGTTCTATGATTCACTGTTCGAACAAACAGAACTTAACCAAGTTTTATCAACTGATAGAATGACCTTCTGGCAGGGTGAAGATTTTGCCTTTGCAATAGCCAAACCCTTTAATGAAGAGCCCGCAAGTAATGGCAACGGAACCATGATTGGCTTTAATGTTGGCTCTATTGAAGAAGTTAAAAGACTTCATAAAAAGGTCATTGAATTGGGTGGTA
>Ga0209396_1006725_pt1 | contig 10463 bp, 8 predicted proteins | sample GOMGulsemesocosm_6_FD_184638 | JGI IMG/M metagenome (GOLD analysis project Ga0209396, IMG submission 184638) | Methane-oxidizing microbial communities from mesocosms in the Gulf of Mexico - GOM8C Gulf of Mexico (SPAdes) (version 2) | ecosystem: Environmental > Aquatic > Marine > Cold seeps... | reverse complement strand
TGCACGACGCTTAGCTTGGAATGCCATTTTTCGTTCATCAATTTCGCTATTCAAGCGCTGAATATTATCTTTTAAGGTTTGGTTTAGCAGTTTTTCTTGCTGCGTTGCATTTTCTAAAAAGTCATAAGATGCATTCAAATGTAAGATTAAATTGATCGTGACATAGACTAAAATGGGGGAAAATAAAGCTGTTAAACCGATATTTTGAAGTAAATTAAACCAAGCTATAGAGCCGATTGCAACATAAGAATAAGTGCAGGATAAAATTAGAGCGATAAACAATAATAAAGTATACAAGATAGCACTTGCTTTACCATTGCCCCATCGAATAACAAAAGAGGATAAAATACGTACCCAAGGGGTAAAAGACGATTCAATCATAAAAATTAATGGGGCTCTAAATTAAAAACCCCTCTATTGTAATCAACTCATCGTCATTTGTACTTATTAATTATACTAATTCAGTATTTTTATTTGACTTGAAATGCCAGAAAAAGAACAAGTATTTAAATTTTTGCTGTCCAAAGAAATAATACCCTTACGAGCAGTGCTTGAAGCATCTCGTTTAAGTAATAACGTATAATCAACTCCTTGGATATCTCCAGTCCCTTTTGCCTGTGCTGCGCCAGTATTACATAACATTTTATTTAATTTATAAAAGTTATATCGTGCAAAAGGTTGTGACGATGTGACTGTTGGCGTTTGGATATTTGTTGTATTTGTAAACTTCCAACTGGCAAAGTCAACAGATATTACACCATTTCGTAAGGTCATCGAATCTTGGTGAGTCAAATAATAGCTCGTAAATTCTTCCATTTCGATACTCGATGCTTGTAGACTTAATTGCTTGCCATTTTTCTGAGTATCAAATACCCAAAATCCACCTTTTCCTAAAACGTTAAACTCAATGGTATCACCATTTTCATTTTTACTCGTAGAGATAGCGACACTTGTTGATTTGTCTAAACCAAAAGCAAAACGATTATTAGTTTCTACAGCTGTTTTAATTAATCTAGGTTGGCGTGCCAATGAGCTAGTTTGGGTATCAAAAACTCCCCATGGAAACATATTAAACAGTGTAGAATTTATATAACCTAGGTTTCGTTCCGATTCTAACGCAATACAATCTAACCCTAAGTTACAAGCTTCATTACCAGATGACATAATAGTAGAAGGCGTTAACATTACCTGTAAACCATCACCTGAAAATATGGTTGATTTGTTACTTATGCCTTGAATACTACTCCCTTCAAGTCCTAATATTATTTGCTTTTGCATTAGCATTTCTTCAAATTTTTGCAGAAGCTCTGACTTATCACCTGTTGGTAAGTAAAAACTATGGAATGCTAATAATGGACTACCATCGGCGATAAACAGTGCATCAGATTTTTTCAAGATATTAATCAATGCATCTTTCTTTTTGCATTGAGATACTTGTAGTTTATAAAGGTCTGGATACAAAACTTTTCTACGATAACTAGCCAATTTTTTTATTTGAAAATCTTCCAAACTATCACATGAAGTTAAATCATACTCCTTGGCAACTAAGGCAGTTTGCATCGCTGAGTCAATCGGAAGCCAATTTGCTTCAAAACCCAACTGCTCAAAGAGGTCTTGAAAGTAGTCAACCTTTTTATAGGGATCTCTATCATTTCCTGTTATAAAAGCGATTCTTGGTTTTCTCTTATTGCCAGATATTACAGCAGCCGCTTTATAAAAAGCTTTATATGCCAAAATAGAGGATTGGTTATTAGTTGATTTTATATCTACTGATGTGTTTAATCTTTTTCCTGACTTTGAGGATTGTTTTTGCTCTAATAGATCAAATAAGTTTTGTTTTTCAAACTCAAATAAGTTTGACCAAACATCTCTGCCCTTGAGATCTTCATTTAAATAACTGAAATTTTGGCGACGCAACATTCTAACAAATAATCTTTCACTAAACTGTTTTTCATCTAACTTGGGCTTTAGTATCTTTAATAACGCAATTGTCTGCTGCTTTAATTCTGGTTGATCTGTCCAAGACACTTCATCCAACCGCTCAAGGGCCTGATCTGTTACTGAATAAATAGCCGTTTTTTTTGCTTTATCTTCAAATCCAGTTACTTTTTTATCTTTAGAACATTGTTGTAAATTCTCGCTTGAACAAAAAGATAAACCTTGGCCGAATAAAAATAAATCGGGTGTTGCAGCAATAGCAACATTAAAATTTGTTAACAAAAACAAACTAACAAAAAAACTTATTTTAGTTTTGAACAAGTCCATATTTATACCGTTTTTATTATTATTAAAATTATTAATGATTCACTGTTAATAAAATTGAGCAGCTCCCCACTTTATTAACCTTAAAAGCGCATTCTATCAACATCTCACCCAATTTCCTATATTGTTTATGGCCAATAAAAAAGATATAGCTAATTCTTTCCTTTCATTCAATATTAAGTACTTTTGGCATATATCATGCTTAATAAAATATAAATTCACTGAATTTATCATCAGTGTCAAATTATTGAAGTTGGAGTAAATTATGGAGTTTGTTTTATTGTCGATCTTGGTTTTAGTTGTTATTGCATCTATGGTCGCAACTAAACTCACAGATAGTGGGAATCCTTATCCATTTACTAAAAAAGATAATTTATATACACACATTGAAAAAGGGTTTCTTTCTTTATTAGAGCGCGCTATTGGTAAAGAGTACAAAATAGTTAGCCGAGTGAAGTTAATTGATGTGATAGATTTCAAATCAGATACAACAACAAAATCAAAACGTGTTGCATTAACAAAAGCACAAAACAAACAGCTTGATTATGTTCTGCTTGATAAAGAAACAATGAATATTGTTGCTGCAATTGATTTAGTTAATAACAATAATAAGCAAGGACACAAAGCACAAAAAGATTGGTTTGTGAATGGTGCGTTAGAATCAGCCGGTATTCCTCATATTAGAATGAAAGTAAAGGCAGGATATAAACCATTAGAAGTAAGACAAGCTATTATGTTTAAACTTGGAAAATCACCCCCTAAAAAGCCGCTGATTAAAGTTCGCAGCTCAAGTAAACCTGCTGTTTTATCTCCATCTCAAATTAAAACGCAATCTACAGGACTTGTTCAGGCTTAGCATTTTTAATTCCAACTGAAACTCGCATCTTATCGTTGCTTGAGTATAATATATAAAACTATTATTTTGAGTTAAGTAAATGAAAATTGGCATTATTGGCGCAATGGAACCTGAAGTAGCAATTTTAAAAGATGCTATGGAGCAAAGTGCAGTTACACAAAAAGCAGGTTTTACTTTTTATGAAGGTAAACTTGCAGGTCAAGATATTATATTAGTGCAATCAGGCATAGGTAAAGTGGCATCTTGCATCGCGACTACTTTATTGATTGAATCGTTTTCACCAGATTGTGTCATAAATACGGGTTCTGCCGGCGGATTTGAACCGAGTTTAAATGTAGGTGATGTCGTTATTTCTTCTGAAGTGCGACATCATGATGTTGATGTCACCGCATTTGGTTATGAAATAGGTCAAGTTCCAAATATGCCTGCAGGCTTTAAAGCCCATCCAGCTTTAATTAATGCAGCTAAAGATGCTATTTCACAAATGCAAGGCATTAAAACAATGACAGGCTTAGTATGTACTGGTGATTCATTTATGTGTGATCCAGCACGTATTGAAATAACACGCTCACAATTTCCTGACATGCTTGCTGTTGAAATGGAAGGTGCGGCAATTGCACAAACTTGTCATCAGCTTGATACACCATTCGTTATTATTCGTTCATTATCTGATATTGCAGGTAAGGAATCCCCAGAGTCGTTCGAAAGCTACCTCGTTAAAGCTTCTGAAAATTCATCAAAAATGGTTACAGCTTTATTAGAAAAGCTTCAATCGGTTTCTCTATAAGTGACTGAAACATTAAATCAAATATTCTTAACAGACACTAAAGTTTCACATGAGCTGCTTGGAATTTTTGTTTTTTTGTTTGCACTGATTGCTGAGCGCTGGCTTACATTACCTCGCTCATATCATCCTACAACTTTATTTTTTGTCATTTTCTCTAATTTACAAAAGCGTGTTTATAAGAAAAATGATTCTAAAAATCATCAATTGTTATCCGGCACATTAGCAACTTTTTTACCTTTATTTATTATTCTAGCACTTTGTTATGGTTTATTAGAATTTGCATCTTATCCTGAGTTACTTTCTGGATTGATTTTATACTTATGTCTTGAAAGTCAAAAGTTAGAACAATCAATTAAAAGGTTGCCCTTATTATTAAGGCAAAAGCAAAAGTCAGCAGCAAGAGATTTATTAAGAGTTTGGCTAAGACGTGAAACCAAAAACCTATCTGAGCCGGGATTAATCAAGGCAGCAATTGAGACTTTGATATTAAGAAGTACAAGACTTTATTTTTCTGTATTGTTTTTTTATTTAATTGGCGGCCCTATTGCTGCATTAGGTTACCGAATTTTAACCATAATGCATGCAAGCTGGAGTAAACAATACTTACCCAATGCACCGTTTATTCAGCCGATTCGAAATCTCACTTATTTCTTAGAATGGCTACCCACTCGCTTAGTTGCTATTTGTATTGCACTGAGTAAAGAAACAAAAATGAGCTTTCATTTTATTAAGCACTATGGGAATAATTTTTATCAAAAAAATACAGGATGGTTATTAAGTTGCATGAGTGCAGCATTAAAAAAACAACTTGGAGGACCTGCATTTTATTCTGGAACTCGCTTTGCAAAAATACGTATAGGTCAGTATCCCGTACCTACATTAAACAGTGTTAAACATGCTATATCCCTTATAAACCGCGTTAAAGTATTGTGGTTATGTTTTATTATTTTATCCAAAGTGAGTATATATATTGCGTTTAACCTTTAAATTAACAGCTATCCTTTTATCACTATTGAGTTTAAATATTTCGGGTTCTGAACAACAAACCCCTCAAAGAATTGCAACCCTTGCTCCTCATCTAACAGAGTGGGCTTATAGCTTAGGGTTAGAAGACAATATTGTTGCTGTAAGTGCTTATAGTGACTTTCCTGAGCAAGCAAAAAAACACCCAGTTGTATCAGACGTGAATGGTATTAATTTAGAAAAGTTAATCGAACTTAAACCAGACTTAGTTTTATTATGGGAAAATAGCCATGTGCTTGGTCAGGTCGAAAAATTAGAAGCTTTAGGAATTGAAGTCTTTATATCTACACCTAAAACACTTGAAAGTATCGCTATTGAAATGATGCGTTTAGGTGAAATTACAGGCAAGCAAAATACAGCGCAACAATTTACAGATATATATCTTGCGGATTTAAAAAGTTTAAGGGCAAAATTTAAAACTATGCAGAGCCAAAAGGCATTTTTTCAGATATGGCACTCACCTCTGATCACAGCTAATGGCGATAGTTGGATCCAAAACTTGATGGATGTTTGCCAATTTGACAATCCGTTTTCTAAACACGAAGTGCCTTACCCTACAGTAAATAAAGAGCAAGTTTTAATGCATAATCCTGATATTATTATTTATCTCTGAAAAATCAGATAATAGTGTGCAATTAACAACTTGGGATTCATTGCCTATGATCAATGCGGTCAAGAATAAAAAAATATTTAACATTAACCCAGATCATTTGCATCGCTTTACAAGAAGAGTTTTATTTGGAATTGAAGAACTGTGTGCATTAAGCCAATAAAAAAGCCGCTATTGCGGCTTTTTTCTAAAACTTAATTACTTAAGCAATTGTAACTTTGGCAAATTTTCGTTTACCGACTTGATAAATTTCTTGAGTTCCTTTAGCAAATGTTTGCTTAGTATCAGAAATCTTATCTTTACCATTAAGCTTAACTGCGCCTTGCTTGATCATTCTCATGGCTTCAGAAGTACTTGATACTAAACCGGCTTCTTTTAATAAGTTAGCAATAGCAATCTCATCACCATCAATTGTAATACTTAGCTCAGGGATTTCATCAGGTAATGCTTTCTTTTGAAAACGCTGAATAAAATCTTGATGTGCCGCCTCTGCATCTTCTTGAGTATGAAAACGTGCAATCATCTCTTTAGCAAAATCAATTTTTATATCTCTTGGGTTAGTACCCGCTGTAATTTTAGCTTTAAGCTCTTCGATTTCGCCTAAAGATAAACTACTTAATAATTCGTAATAACGCCACATTAACTCATCAGAAATAGACATGATTTTACCAAACATTTCTGTTGGTTTATCAGTAATACCAATATAGTTGCCTAATGATTTCGACATTTTTTGAACGCCATCAAGACCTTCAAGTAACGGCATCATTAATACTGTTTGTGGTTTTTGACCTTCATCTTTTTGAAGCTCACGTCCCATTAATAAGTTAAAACGCTGATCGGTTCCGCCTAGTTCAACGTCTGCTTCTAATGCAACAGAATCCCAACCTTGTACTAATGGGTATAAAAATTCATGGATAGCGATAGATTGATTATTTGCATAACGCTTTTTGAAATCATCACGCTCTAACATACGTGCAACTGTTTGACGAGCCGCTAATTTAATCATGCCTGCAGCGCCTAACTTATCCATCCACGTAGAGTTAAACGCAACTGTTGTTTTTTCAGGATCTAAAATTTTAAAAATCTGTTCTTTATATGTTTCAGCATTTGCTAATACATCTTCACGGGTTAATGGCTTACGAGTTACATTTTTACCCGTTGGATCGCCAATCAAACCAGTAAAATCACCAATTAAAAAGATAACTTCATGGCCTAGGTCCTGAAATGTTTTCATTTTATTGATTAAAACGGTATGTCCTAAATGTAAATCAGGTGCCGTTGGATCAAAACCTGCTTTTATTTTTAATTTTTTGCCCGACTTTAATCTTTCGAGTAAGTCATCTTCAATTAATATCTCTTCAGCACCACGTTTTATCTCAGCAAACGCAGCTTGCAAATCACTCATCAAATACTCCAAATAATATTTTAGCTTTTAGCCTAGTAACGCTATGCCTCGATTCTAGCTTATTATCTTCAGAGTTTATATGCCTATACATAGCTATATTTGCACAAAATTCTGGTATCTGAACAAAAATCATTATATGCTGAAAAATTGTTATAAAATATCATTTAGGCTGAACAAGAAAATGATGGTAAAAGCGGTACAAAAGCTACCGAAAAAGCATAAATTATTCATACTAGGTTTTTCTTCTTTAATGATAGGGTTAACCCTGATCCCTGCAGAAAAAGCTACCGCCTCAAAAGATAATAATGCCAAGGTTTTAGAAATAGGAAAACGCTACAACTTAGACCTTGAAATTGTAAAACAGACTTCAAAAACACAAACCGCACCTGTTGAAATAATTATTGAGCAAGCAAAAACAACTGAAATCATTCCAGAAACAATACCTACAGCCAGTTTTAAAAATTTCAAAGTTAAAAAAGGCGACAATTTAGCAATTATTTTCAAGCGCGCAGGTTTTTCAGCTAAAACATTACATAAACTAATAAATACAGATAAAAACACCAAAAAACTTACTCAAATACACCCTGGCGATATACTCAGTTTTGCTAAAAATCCAGCAGGTGAGCTTTCACATTTAAAATATATCTTAAATAGGACTGATACTTTATTAATAAGTCTTAATATTCAAGATAAATACCAATCTGAAATACAATCAAAAACAATTGAAAAGCGCACAAAGTCATCATCTGGACTTATTACTTCTAATTTTTGGAATGCAGGAGTAGAAGCAGGCTTAAATGACAAACAAATAATGAACTTTGCTGATATTTTTGGCTGGGATATTGATTTTGCAAATGATATTCGTAAAGACGATCAGTTTACACTTATTTACGAAACGCTCCATATTGAAGGTGAGTATATAGGCACTGGCCAAGTGCTTGCAGCTGAATTTATTAACCAAGGTGAAAAGTACAACGCAATTTTACACAGTGATGGCAATTTTTATACTGCACAGGGCCGCAGTATGAAAAAAGCTTTTTTACGCGCACCAGTAAACTTTAAATATATCAGTTCCAGTTTTAACCCTCGCAGAAAACATCCTGTAACAGGAAGAGTTAAAGCGCATCGAGGAATAGACTATGCTGCAAAAACTGGTACGCCTGTTGTTTCTTCTGGTAATGGTAAAGTCATAAAAGCGGGTTACACAAGATTCAATGGTAAATATGTATTTATTCAGCATGGTTCAAAATATGTTACAAAATACCTTCACTTAAATAAACGAAAAGTAAAAAAAGGGCAAAAAGTAAAACAAGGCCAATTAATAGGAACCGTGGGTTCAACAGGTCAAGTAACAGGCGCTCACTTACACTATGAGTTTTTAGTCAATGGTGTTCATCGTAATCCTAGAACGGTTAAATTACCTAAATCACAGTCTTTGCCTAAATCAGAACTGGCTAAATTTAAGCCTATTGCAAATGACTACCTTGCAAGGTTAAACCGTAATAGAGAACTACAACTTTCTATGGTTAAGCCTTAAACTTCCATCGGGGTACACACTGTTGTGCCCTATAATAAAAATTTAAATTAAAATTTCACTACAAATATCAAACCACCTCCTATAATTAAAATAATAACAGGAGGTGATGATGAAATTACTTTGTAAGTTATCAATATTTTTATTTATCATTTATAGTTTAATTACTTGCAGCTTTAATCCTTATGAAGATCAGCAAGTCCTATCTATTGCGCCGACAGTAGAAGCACCCTTGCTAAAAGTTAAGACTCATATTAGAAATACTCCTAGACCAAATGATCCAACACGATTCCCTATTGCCTTAGGTGAAGTAGGCCCTACTCAACCATTATTTTCAGGTAATTTAAATTACCCTTTTTCGTGCCATACGCAAGCATCGGGTTTAGGTCAACCTTTAGTTGATAATCAAAATATTCTTGGCATTCCTATTTTTGAAATTGATGAAAAGGGTAATAAAACAGAGAAAGTTATCGGTTTTAGTAAAGATTGTTTAATACCGAGCCAATTACGACTCTTTAAAGTCAGTAAGAATGAAGAAATTACTGAAATAAAAAATACTCAAGATGTAAAATCAGATGACCTATTGCTGCGCATCGAACAAGGTACCATTAATAGATATATTTACGCGATTGTTATGCCAGTGAAAAAAAATGAGATAAACGATCGTTTAATGAACTCTCTGTGGAATAAAAAGCTTATTTATCAGTTTGCAGGTGGTGTCGGCATAGGTTTTAGGCAAGGAAAATTGAATCCTAAAAAATTGATAAGTAGACGAATACCACAACTTAAAAAAGGCTATGCAGTTATTTCTAGCACCGCGAATAAAACGAGCTTTAGCTACAATATGCTGCAAGCAGAAGACACTGCGAGAAGAGTGAAAAAACAGTTTATTTCTTTGTATGGAAAGCCTTTATACACAATAGGGATTGGAGGTTCAGGAGGAGGCTTAGCACAATATATTTTAGCACAAAACAGCTCAGGGCTAATTGATGGTGCCCTGCCCTTATATTCATACCCAGATATGATCAGTCAAACATTATACGCTTTAGATTGTGACTTATTAAATAGCTATTACACGTTTAAAAGCTCTCTCGAAAATTGGGATGTTGCTGATAAAAAACAATCAATTGAAGGCTTTAACAACTCTAACATTGAACACAAATCTTGGTTTTTTTACCCCTTTAATCAATTAGCTAGTGCGAAAAAAATATACATTCCTAAAAATTATAGTGAATGCATTCATGGTTATTTTGGTTTAAATTCATTAATAAACAACCCAGACCAAGGGTTTATAAAAAATACTTTTTCACCTGATGTTCAGCAAAAAACTCACTGGAGTTACTGGCAAGACCTGAGCAATATACTCGGTAAAGATGAACACGGTTTTGCTAACTCAGTTTGGGATAACCAAGGTGTTCAATATGGTTTAACAGCATTACAAAATAAGATCATTTCTGCTCAGGAGTTTATTCATTTAAATTACCATATTGGTGGTTGGAAACCGCAAAGGGAGATGAAACAAGAGCAATTGGTCTATCTACCTTTTACGAAAATCCCCATTTGGATGACCCAATGGAGCAGACATAATATCTACCCAGCGAAAAAAGGCCCAGCAAAACGCAGCAAAGCATCAAGTAAAGCAATTGAAAATGCTTATCGCTATGGTCAAGTTTTCATAGGTTTTAATGATATTCCGACAATAGATATTCATCACTACTTAGAGCCTAAATTAGATATGCATCATATCTCCACTTCTTTTGCCACTCGCGTGCGTATTTCAGATCAGATTAATACTCTAAAAAACCATAAGATTTGGATAGCCCATCCTGATCATACGCCATTAAACGAAGCCTTTTTAGTTATGGATGAATGGTTACTTAAAGGAAACTCTAAACAGCTACAAACAAAAACAAGTGATCGGTGTTATGACAAAGATGGTCAAGTAATCGCACAAGGCGTTCAGGTTTGGGATGGTGATTGGAATAA
>Ga0209396_1006711_pt1 | contig 10479 bp, 8 predicted proteins | sample GOMGulsemesocosm_6_FD_184638 | JGI IMG/M metagenome (GOLD analysis project Ga0209396, IMG submission 184638) | Methane-oxidizing microbial communities from mesocosms in the Gulf of Mexico - GOM8C Gulf of Mexico (SPAdes) (version 2) | ecosystem: Environmental > Aquatic > Marine > Cold seeps... | reverse complement strand
CAGCTCGTTTTGGGTGGCCTTAAACTGAGTGATGTCAGCATTAATGCCCACGCAGCGCTGGGGCCTGCCTTCACTGTCGCGATCTACATATTTAGCGCGCAGGTACAACCATATCAGTTTCCCACTCTTGTGGAGGACGCGGAACTCACAGTTGACTATCCCGCCGGGATTTTTGAAACCTTCTTTAAAGGCTCGACTCCAGAGCTCAAGGTCTTCTTTGACGATGAGCTGATCGCGGAAGCTTTGTATATCAGGGCTGAGATCGCCTTCCTGATAACCCAGCATGTGCAGGTAACTTTTACTCAGGTGGATTTCTTCGTTCTTGATGTCCCAGTCCCAGAGCCCGTCGCGCGAGGCCTCCAGTGCATAGGCAAAGCGCTCGTCGCGCAGGGTAAGTCTTTTGTGCAGACGCTGGCGAGTGATGGCGCGGGCCATGGCGTCGCCAATGATAAGCGCGCTGTTCAATTGAGATTCATCGAGTTGCTGCCGGTTTGAAAAACTGACCAGCGACAGCACGGCATCGGGTTGGCCGCGATAATGCAGTGGGATGATGGCCGTGCAGTAGTGCTCGAGGTTTTCATAACGCTTGGATAAAGGCGGGTCCAGCAGGCGGTCGATATTATCGGGGGTAACGATGATGGGTTTGCCTCGCTTGAGCGCGGCTTCCAGTTTAGGCAGCTTTGTTAGACGCACATCGCCGGGGTGTGGTGCCGGCAGCGAATTGGGAGCCTTTTCCCAAAAGTACGTCATTTGTGCGTCTTGAGTATCTTTTTGTATCGCGCGCAGGCTGCAATAGTCTAAGCCTAAATACTCACCCATATAGGCGAGTGTTTGCTGCAGTACCTCGTCGCTGTCGTCCTCCAGCAAACCCCGCAAGAGCATGCGTTGCCAGCGCTCGGTGGCGGCTTTTTGTTCATTGATAAGCTCGGCGGTCTTGAGGCTGTGAATGTCACTGAAGGTGCCGATCAGGCGTTGGCTCTTACCTACTGCATCGCGTTGGGAGACCTGCAGGCGCAACTCATACCAGGTCAGTTGTCCATTGGCGGCCAACAGCTGCAATTGAGCGCACTGGTCTTTGCCGGTGCGGATGCATTTGCGTATCGCGACCTGGGTGAGCGTCTGGGTATCTTCATCCATGCGGCTAAGAATGAAGTCTTCATCCGAGGACGGATCGTCATCTTCATCCATGCGGCTAAGAATGAAGTCTTCATCCGAGGACGGGTCGTCCAGGTACTGGGCATCGGCAAACCCGAGCACTTGGCGGCAGTGGCGGCTAAACGTCAGGCGCTGTGTTGAGGCGAGCCAAGAGAAGCCAACCGTGCGGTTGGTTTGCAAGAGCAGTTCGGTGAGTTCGTCTTCAGTTGAAGTGGGCAGGCAGTCGCCATCGCCAGCCTGCTGTTGGGCCAGAGCCGCTTCCAGTTCTCGAACTCGCGCTTCCAGCGCTTTTTGATCGTGAGACTTATCCGACATTCAATGTCAGTCCCTTAAGTTCCAATAACACCCATTATGGAGCCCCCAAGTCATAGCTTGAGGCATTAATTTTAGTGTAGCGACTTTGATTTATTTAGCAAGATAGTCAGTAATGCTACAAAAGGCATAACTTTGGCCATTGTTATGCTCAAAAAATAGTCTCTTTAATATCAGGGGCTTAGAAGGCAGTGAGCATTTTTCGACGCGCACTTTTGTTTGAAAAAAAACCAAAGTGCTCAGCAAAATACCAGTGCTGGAGGGCGAAATGGGGATATGGCGAGAGTTGAAGAGAACAAAAATGAGACTTAGAGGCGAGTCATAGAAGCAGGAAAAAGGGCAGGCATTGAGAAGGAAAAGATTGGCTGCCGGGGGAATAACAACCCAGCGCCAGAAAGGCGCTGGTTCCAAGGCTCAGCGCGCCTTAACGCTCGCCAGTGCTTTTTCGGCCGCCAGCTTTACTTGCTTTGGTGCGGTGCCGCCTATGTGGTCGCGAGCGGCGACCGAGCCTTCCAGTGTCAGTACATCAAACACGTCTGCTGTGATGGTATCGGAGAACTGTTGCAGCTCTTTTAGACTCATCTCAGACAGATCCTTGCCCGACTCGATCCCGTAGGCAACAGACTTACCCACCACCTCGTGGGCGTCGCGGAAAGGCATGCCCTTTACAACCAGGTAATCGGCCAGATCAGTCGCGGTGGAGAAGCCGCGCTTGGCCGCTTCCAGCATGCTCTCTTTGCGCGAGATGATCGCCGGGATCATATCGGCGAAGGCGCGCAGGCAGTCTTTGACGGTATCGACGGCGTCGAACAGCGGCTCTTTGTCTTCCTGGTTGTCCTTGTTGTAGGCCAGTGGCTGGCTCTTCATCAGGGTCAGCAGGCTGAACAGGTGACCGTTTACACGACCGGTCTTGCCGCGCACCAGCTCAGGCACGTCTGGGTTCTTCTTCTGCGGCATGATCCAGCAGGCTGAACAGGTGACCGTTTACACGACCGGTCTTGCCGCGCACCAGCTCAGGCACGTCTGGGTTCTTTTTCTGCGGCATGATCGATGAACCGGTACAGAAGCGGTCCGGCAGCTCGATAAAGTTGAACTGCGCGGAGGTCCAGAGCACCAGCTCTTCACTCATGCGTGACATGTGGGTGAGCAGCATACTGGCGAAGGCGCAGAATTCGATGGCGAAGTCGCGATCGGATACTGAGTCCAGACTGTTTGCGGTTGGGCGGTCAAAACCCATTAGCTGAGCTGTCATCTCACGGTTGATCGGGTAGGTGGTACCGGCAAGCGCGGCGGCGCCCAGTGGCGACTGGTTCATGCGTTTGCGGCAATCGGCCAAGCGGCTGAAGTCGCGCTCCAACATTTCGTTCCAGGCCAAAAGGTGATGCCCAAAGGTCACCGGCTGAGCCGTCTGCAGGTGCGTAAAGCCCGGCATGATGGTGTCGGCCTCATTGGCGGCCAAACCGATCATGCCCTGCTGCAGGCGAGTCAATTCGGGAGCGATCAGGTCGATCTCGTCGCGCAACCACAGGCGGATGTCGGTGGCCACCTGGTCGTTGCGCGAACGGCCAGTGTGCAGCTTCTTACCGGTGATGCCGATCTTGTCGGTGAGCGCGGCTTCGATGTTCATGTGCACATCTTCCAGCGGAATAGACCACTGCTGCTTACCCGATTCGATGTCGGCTTTTACTTCGCCGAGGCCATTGATGATGGCATCGCGCTCTTCAACACTCAGAACACCGGCGGTTTCCAGCATGGTCGCGTGGGCGATAGAACCCTGGATATCGTGGGCGTAGAGGCGCTGATCAAACTGGATTGATGCGGTAAAGCGCTGAACGAAGGCATCGGTTGGCTCGGAAAAGCGACCGCCCCACTGCTGGTTGGTGTTCTCGTCTTGACTCATAATGGTTTGCCTAGCGCTGGATTGAGGGGCTAAAGTGATGCCCGTTGTATAAAAGTGATGCTCGTTATATAGAAGCCTGAGCCCTTAGATTAAAGGTCGAGGCTTTACAAAGCGTCTGTAAGAAGTGGGGTGCGATGCCCACCCCAGATGCCTTATGGCATAGGAGCTAAAATAGCCACGCAGTATAGCGCAAATCGGCTTTAGCCAACACGAGGCCTGGCCAAAATTGCGCCCTAGATGGATTCAAGGAGAGTCTTCGCTATCAATCAGCCCATGGATACCCAGCGTTCGCGCCGCGCCACACCGCTCAAACCTGCGCAAAATCGAGCGCTAGAAGAGTTCCTGCCAGACATGTGCACGCTGCAGGCGGTGTTCTTTTTGGTGCTGTTCAGCGAGCTGTTGGCGCTGGTTTTGACACTGGCCGATGACGGTCTGCTGCGCTTCGATTGGGAGGGCCTGGGACTGCGTTCAATCTTGATTCAGTGGATCGCCCTGCTCAGCGCCGCTCTGCTCTGTCGCCTGCGCCCTTGGTTGGCGCGCCAGCCCTCATGGCAAGCCGGTGTGGTGTGTTATCTGCTGGTGTTGTCGATCACCGCGCTCTGCACCGCGCTGGGGCTGTTTCTTATCAACAGCGAAATCAATGGCATGCGGCTGCTCAGTAACCTGCTGTTGTCGGCGATCATTGCGGGCATTATTCTGCGCTACCTCTATTTACAGCAGCAGTTGCATAACCAGCAGCAGGCGGAGCTGCAGGCGCGGATTCAAGCGCTGCAGTCCCGTATTCAGCCGCACTTTCTATTTAATAGCATGAACAGTATCGCCAGCCTGATCGCCGTGAACCCCGACACAGCCGAGCGCATGGTTGAGGATCTCAGCTGCCTGTTCCGCGCCAGCTTGGCCGAGCCGGGTTTGGTGCCGCTCAGCGATGAGCTAGAGCTGTGTCAGCAGTACGCCTCGATTGAGCAGATGCGCTTGGGCGATCGCCTGCGACTGGTCTGGCGACTCGATGATCAGGTGGCCGCCCAGCAGGCGGTTTACCGTATACCCAGCCTGTTGCTGCAGCCGCTCATTGAGAACGCCATTGTGCACGGCATCCAACCTGTCGCCGAGGGCGGCGAGGTCACCGTTGAGTTGTGCATCGTCAACGGCGGTTTGCAACTGCGGGTGGAAAACCCGCACTGGACCACCGAGCAGGACGTGGCAGACACCCCGAGTACACGCGGCAATCGCCTGGCGCTGGATAACATAGCCCACCGCCTGCAGGCGCACTTTGGCTCGCAGGCTTATATCAGTGCGGCAAAGATCGAAAATCGCTTTGTCACCGAGGTGTTTTACCCTCTGCCAGCAGAGCAAGTCGACGGTTCGTCAAGCAGTGTTAATCGGCTAAACTAATCGGCATGGATATTTTGATAGTTGAATCCCTATGGATATTGTAATCGTCGATGACGAACCCCTAGCCCGAGATCGCCTAGCCCGCATGTTGACCGACTATGAGGGCGGCAGTCTGGTCGCCCAGGCGGGCAGTGGCCAAGAGGCCATGACGGCGGTGATGCGTTGCGATCCAGATGTCGTGCTGCTCGATATCCATATGCCCGGCGACAGCGGGCTGGTGCTTGCTCAGCAATTACTGGCGCTGGAGGATCCTCCCGCGGTGATTTTCTGTACCGCTCACCAACAGCACGCACTGCAGGCGTTTGCGGTGAACGCCGTGGACTACCTGTTGAAACCGGTGCGCAAAGAAAAGCTGTTTGCCGCGCTGGATAAAACCCAAGCGCTCAACAAAGCCCAGCGTTCAGGCCTGAGGCGCGAAGCGGTCAGCAGCAAGGGGCGCAGTCACATAAGCGCTAAGACGCGGCGCGGTGTTGAATTGATCGCCCTCGACCACATACTGTTCTTCTCGGCCGATCAAAAATACGTCACGGTCTACCACCGGGGCGGTGAAACCCTGATCGACGACACCTTAAAAGAGCTGGAACAGGAACTCGGTGAAAGCTTTGTGCGCATTCACCGCAATGCGCTGGCATCGGTGGGCATGATCGAAGCGCTGGAGAAAAGCAGCGAAGGCCAGTTTGAGCTGCGGCTGGCTGGCAGTGAGTTGCGCCCAGTGGTCAGCCGTCGCCACGTCAGTGGCCTGCGCGATCTGCTGGAGCAGATTTAGAGCCCGCCTGCAGGTCTGGCTGGCAACGGCAATATCAAGGCGGCGCCTTTACACTATTGAGAGCAGCTTTGTTATCATGCCTGCGTTTGTTTTATTGTGTGGTGTGGCCACCCGCTACCCATCCATCGCCTTCTCTATCATCCGCGAGTTGTATCCATGACCGACACCCCAATCGACACCCTGCGCATTGCCACCCGCAAGAGCGCCCTCGCCCTCTGGCAAGCCGAATACGTGAAAGCAGAGCTGGAGAAACACCACGCGGGTTTGCGTGTTGAGCTGGTGCCTATGGTCAGCCGTGGCGACAAAATTCTCGACGTGCCGCTGGCCAAGGTCGGCGGCAAGGGTTTGTTCGTCAAGGAGCTGGAGCACTCGCTGCTGAGCAATGAGTCCGACATAGCCGTGCACTCGATGAAAGATGTGCCGATGGAATTCCCAGAAGGTTTAGGCTTAGCGGTTATCTGCCCGCGCGAAAACCCCCACGATGCGTTTGTATCGAACAGCTGTAACAGCCTTGCCGAGCTACCGAAAGGCAGTGTCGTCGGCACCTCTAGCCTGCGCCGCCAATGCCAGTTGCTGGCCTCACGCCCAGATTTAGAGATTAAATTTCTGCGCGGTAACGTCAACACCCGGCTGAAGAAACTCGACGACGGCGAGTACGATGCCATCATTCTTGCCAGCGCCGGTCTTCTGCGCCTGGAAATGAGCGACCGTATTCGAGAGTCGATTGCCGCCGAGGACATGTTGCCAGCAGGCGGCCAGGGCGCGGTGGGCATAGAAACCCGCACAGCCGACGCGCGCATTATTGAGTTGCTGAAACCTTTGCACTGCGCCGTCACCGCCGAACAGGTGGTGGCCGAGCGCGCCATGAACCGTCGTTTAGAGGGCGGTTGTCAGGTACCCATTGGTTGCTTCGCGGTGCATCAACCGAATGATCAGCTCTGGTTGCGCGGCCTGGTCGGTAGCCCCGATGGCGAACAGATGCTCACCGATGAGATACGCGGCTCCAAACATGACGCAGAAGCCATGGGCATTGAGCTCGCCGAGCGATTGTTGAAAGCCGGTGCGGGCGCGATACTGCGCGCCGTCTATGGTGACGAAAAGCCGAACGACCGTTGAGCATGAGCAAACTGAACGGCGTGCGGGTATTGATCACCCGGCCTGAGCAGCAGGCTGATAAGTGGCGCGCCCTGCTCGAACAGCAGGGCGCGGCCACACTGACCGTGCCGCTGATGGCCATCACACCGCTCGAGAGTGCGGCGGCGCGGCAGAAAATTAAAAGTCAGGTGATGGATTTTGATCACTACCGACACGCTATTTTTGTCAGTCAAAATGCGGCGCACTATGGCGGCGAGTGGTTGTTGGATTACTGGCCACAGTGGCCGATCGACACCCGCTTCTACGCCGTTGGCAGCGCCACTGCGAAGGCGCTGGAATCAATTGACTGTGATGTGGTTGCGGCCAGCACTCCTAGTAACCTCGCACTAGGTACTGCTGATAACACCGCTCTAGGCACTGTCGATAAAACAGCTCTAGGCACTGCCGATCACCCCGCTCTAGGCACTATGAACAGCGAAGCGTTGTTGGCGCTGCCAGAGTTACAAAATATTGCCGGGCATAAGGTGCTTATCTTTCGCGGCCAGGGGGGGCGCCCGCTGTTGGCGCAAACCCTTACCGAACGAGGCGCGCAGGTTGAATACTGCGAGCTCTACAGTCGCAGCTGTCCGCCACAAGCGCAGAAAAAAATACTCGAGAGCGATTTTGCCACGGGTGTGACTGTGCCCCGCGAACAGGATTGGGTGGCGCTGCACTCGGGTGAGTCGCTGCAAAATTGGTACGATCTCATACGCGCGGCAAACCGGCCCGAGTGGCTGGCTCAACCGCTGTTGATCCCCGGCGCACGCGTCGCCGAGCAAGCCCAAGCGCTGGGTTTTAGCCGCTGGTCTGAGGCCAGCAATGCGTCCGATCAAAGCATGTTGGAAAGTTTAGTGGGCGCGCTGTAACACAGAGCGCATCCAATACGATTGCAGATAAAATTGAGAGCGAGAGTCATGGCGAAAAAAGACCAGCCCGAAGACGTTGCCACGCAGGATAGCGGCAAGACTAATAAGCCTGCTAACAAGGCCGCAGCGTTGAACGATAAGGCTGCAGCTTCGAGTGATATCGCCGCGGCGGTAGCAGCAGAGCAAAAACCAGCCAGCGCGCAGGGCAAATCGGCAAAAGCCAAGGTGGCACAAAGCAAACCGCCCAAAGCCTGGTTTGCTGGGTCTCTGGCTCTGCTGGCCGTGGCCGGTGTTGCCAGCCTGGGTTTCTATGGCTGGCAGTATCAGCAACTCAGTCAGCAGCAGCTGGCCAGCTTGAGTGCACAGCTGCAAAGCTCGCAGCAAAATAAACAGCAGCAGGTCGAGCAGTTGGGTACCCTGAAATCCCAGCTGAGCGCCGCGGCTCAGGCCAGCCAGCAAACCCTCGACGCGCTAGAACAACGCATCGACCAGCAGGGCAAGCGCCTGCAAAACCTCACCAACACCAGCCGTGAAGATTGGCAGCTGGCCGAGGCCGAATACCTGCTGCGCCTAGCAGGGCAGAGGCTGTTAATGGAGCGCGGCACAACGGGCGCCATCGCCCTGTTGGAAGCCGCCGATCAACTGCTGTTAAAGCTGGAAGATTTGGATTTATTTTCCGTGCGCGAAAAATTGTCCCGCGACATCACCGCCCTAAAGCTCGCCAGTGCGGTAGACCAAACCGGTGTTTATCTGCGCTTAGCGGGGCTCACCGAACAGGTCATGGCGCTGCCGTTGCTGCCCAATCAGCTGCGTGAAGAGACGGTGATCAGCGCCGCGGTGAGTGTTACTGCGCCGCCCACCGAGGCTTCAACCCCTGCGCCACTGACGACATGGCAGCAGCTGCAACAGAATTTTGTCACGGCATTTGCCGGCATGGGTGAGTTCATTAAGGTTCGCCAACACGACCAGCAACCTCAGGCGTTGCTGCCGATCGATGGTGGTTTGTATTTGCAGCAAAATATTCGCCTGAGCATCGAGCGAGCGCAGTTGGCGCTGTTGCGTGAAGAGCAAAAGATTTACAGCGGCAGTCTTGAGCAGGCGGCGCAACTGCTGACCCGCTACTACGACACCCAAGCCCAGGCGCGCGCGCTGGCCGCTACGCTGCAAACCCAGGCGCAGCAGGCCGTTGTGATTGAGTTGCCATCGATTAATGGCTCACTGCTGGCACTGCAAGACTACACAGCTCAGCTGCACAAGCTCGGCGGCGTTAAGGCTGTGAGCGAGGCGCCAGACGTCAACAGCAACACTGCGGCGGAGGGTTAAGCCATGCGTCGATTGCTGTTTATTGTGATGATCGCGCTGCTGTTGGGCGCACTGCTGTTTCAAGGCATTGCCTCAACCCCCAGCTACCTGTTGGTGGTGGTGGGCAACACTTCGATTGAAATGAGTTTGTGGCTGGCACTGGGGCTGTTTTTTACCGTCGCGCTGCTGCTAGGCGTAACCCTCGGCGTCACACGCAAGGGCTTGCGCGCCACCTGGGGGCAGTTCAAACGCCTCTTCAGTGGTTCGAGCGCACGCGCCCAACGCCAAACCTCCCGTGGTCTGATTGAGTTTATTGAAGGCAACTGGAAGTTGGCACACAAGTTACTGATCCGCGCCGCGCCACACGCGCCTGACCCGCTGCTGAATTATCTGGCCGCCGCGCGCAGTGCCTATGAACTGGGCGACGAGTCCCAGGCCACCGAGCTGTTGCACCAAGCCGAAGGCGCCGCTGACAACGCCGAGCTCGCCGTCGCCCTGACCCAGGCGCGCATGCAGCTGATTGCCAAAAAATACGAACAGTGTTGCGCAACCTTACAGCGTGCGCGCAAGTTAGCACCCAAGCACCCAGTGGTGCTCGACCTGCTGCGCCAAGTGCATGTGGCCCTGAGCGACTGGTCCGAGCTTGAGCAACTGATGCCGCTGTTGCTGCGCTATAAAATTGTTCCCAGTGAAGAGCTGCAAACCCTGCAGGATCAGCTCTACCGGCAGTTATTGAGCCAAGCCATGCAGCCTCCGGTGGGCAGCAGTACGCGTGATGATAGCCCCGCCAAGCAGGAGGCCCGCCTCAAACAGGTATGGCAGAAACTCAGCAAAGCGTGGCAGCAACAGGCCGACTTAATCCTTTGTTATGCAGACCTATTACAGGCGCTCGGTAATACGCGAGACCTCGAAGCATTGCTGCGCAAAGCCCTCAAGAAAAACTGGGATAACCGCCTGGTCGAGCGCTACGGCATGATCGACGGCGGCGAATACGCGCGTCAGTTACTGCACGCCGAGGCCTGGTTAAAAGAGCGCCCTGGCAACGCGGAGTTGTTGTTGGCGTTGGGTCGTCTATCGCTGCGCAATGAGTTGTGGGGCAAGGCGCGTGATTATTTCCAAAGCAGTTTGGCGCTGCAGGGCTCGGCCCATGTTTACGCCGAGTTGGCACGCCTGCTCGCGCACATGGGCGATCTCAAGAAAAGCACCGAATACTACCAGCAGGGTTTGCTGCTGGCCGCCGACGGCCTGCTAGAGCTGCCTATGCCGCAAGAGCACAACGCCAGCGCCTGATTGATTTTTCGCGGTTGAGTTGCCGGGCGGCGTCTTTGCCCAGCAACACAGTCGCCTTCCCGCACACTCAACAGCAAGGAACGCCAGCATGATCGCTTACACCTGTTTAGGCACCAATGATTTAGAAAAAGCCTGCGCTTTTTATGACGCCCTGTTTAGCAGCATTGGCGCCGCTCGTGCGATGGAAGTCGCCAATCGCTTTGTTGCTTGGGGGAAGGAAGGAGGCGCGCAAATGTTTGCGGTCAACAAACCTTTCAACGACGAGGCTGCGAGCGCCGGCAATGGCACGATGATATCTCTGGGTATGACAACCAAAGCCGAAGTCGATGCGCTTTATAAAAAAGCACTGGAGCTGGGCGGCA
>Ga0209396_1006709_pt1 | contig 10480 bp, 10 predicted proteins | sample GOMGulsemesocosm_6_FD_184638 | JGI IMG/M metagenome (GOLD analysis project Ga0209396, IMG submission 184638) | Methane-oxidizing microbial communities from mesocosms in the Gulf of Mexico - GOM8C Gulf of Mexico (SPAdes) (version 2) | ecosystem: Environmental > Aquatic > Marine > Cold seeps... | reverse complement strand
ATGCCTCCACTGTTGCTTAAAGATATACAAAAAGCGTTACGTAGAAGTAATGCAAAAGTGATTTACTTAGGTAATTTACAGCAAGAGATTGGTCCGGCATCAAAGATTCCCCTGGAAGAACGCTTACAGTGGTGTGAAAACAAACTTGGTTTTCCAATCATTAATGCAGTTATACAGGATATAGGAAAACAGTCAGAACTGACCTATCCTACCTATACCCATGACTTACGTGAAGACGCTAATAAGCACTATCACGATCGCGTTAAATTAAAAGAAGCAATTGAATCGGTTGTTAATCACATCTTAACGCCAGCGCATTAACTGCATCTTCTAGACTATGTATTAGTAATGGCAATTTCGCTTGTACTTCTTCGGTATGATTCGATTTTGCCATAATCTCTAACTCTTCAGCATGCTGCTGCACTAATAACGCCCCATATGTACCAGCACTACTTTTTATACTGTGACAACTTTGTGCCACTTTATTATTATCAACATCAACCATTAATGCTTGTAAGTCATTAATACGTTCAATGGTTTCTTCATTAAAAACAGCGACTAACGCAGGTAACATGTCTTCTCCTACGTCAACCAACAATTGAGAGAATACCGTTTCATTTATAACTTTGTTTTCCATTTCATTACCTCATATCTTCAATTTGAACTATCAATCACTTATTGTTTAGATCAATAACAATTGCAGTGGCATCATCCTGTAATTTACCGGGTAAAAGTGATTCAAAACGTAGCCATAGTTGATCTAATACATATTGAGCGGTAGTTCCTTTAATACCATCTAGTATATTGTCAATACAATCACAATTCCTATCTATATTCTCAAAAATGCCATCTGAATATAAAAAAAGTTTTTCTCCTGCTTTTAACTGTACTGTAACAGCAGAATACTCTTCGTCAGGTAAGAGTCCCAATACAGTGCCTTTACAATCAATCACTTTGTATCCTGCGTCGTTTAATAGATAAGGTTGTGGGTGCCCTGCAGTGGCGATTTCGCATTTGTTCCCTGTCAATTTGATAACAATACACGTTAACATACTGGTCTCTAATAACTGATTCAGGTATAACCTACTGGATAAGCCAGCCAATAAAATACCAGGACAAGTGGGTATAGATGTGATTAGCCCCTCTAAATAACCCATTATCGCAAAGCTATGAAATTTAGCGACAGGCCCATGCCCCATAATATCGCCTAAAATAAGTAATTTGCTTTCACCATAATCATGAAAAAAAACAAAATCACCGCCTCCTTCACTTGCTGGTGTATGAGCAAGTGAAAAATTCCAGTCACCAGACTTTGATGGTAGTGACGGTTTAAATGGTCGACTGAGTGACTCAACAATGCGCTGCTGATAATGTAATGCCAGTTGATTTGTACGACGTATTACACGATTACAAACTGCGAGTAACGGTGTTTTAGTAATAGGTTTAATTAAATAATCATCAATAGAAACTTCCGTGGCTTGTTCTTGCACTGATAGAGCATCATCACCCGTTAAGAATACAAACGGTGTCAATGCTCCTTTCTCAAAAGACTCAACTTTCAGTCTAAACTCAAATCCTGACATTTCCGGCATGTGAATATCGGCAATAATAAGATCGCAGCCTTCATGTTGAATATATTTAAGTGCCAATACTGCCGCTGAAAAAATGTGTACTACAAAATCATTTTGCAAATAGCCTTTATATGCCCATAATAGAGTTTGATCATCATCAACAATAACGACGTCTAGATTTTTTTCCTGTTTCCTTAAGGGGCAAGTAAATTTGTTAATTCCATTTTCACTCTCGTAATGACCATTATGGTTATTTTTCTGAATTAAAGCTAACCCCATGCCACTCGTTAATAACTCACCATTAAAAATATCGTTAACATTGACTTTATAGGGATCAAAACTATCACCACTATCTGATACTTCAAAATACCAGCTACTTTTAACTCCTGCGAGCTCAATTCTGAACCAATTAACAGAACCTTGATTATGAAAATAGAGATTAGAAAGGTATTCTGCTAACACTAACGTTACACGGTCAATTTCAGTTTGCTCAAGAGCGAGTTGTTGGCATAATGTCGTTAATAGACGCCGAACCTCACTGATTGAATCCAGTTTTAATGAATATTGCTTTGCAAAAAGTTGTGTTTTCATCAGCGGCCAAATTTACCTTTTAATAATTCCACATTTGAAATTCGATTGAGCAACCACTGTTTGAATATCGGAAAGCCATTTAATCGCCTGCGCACTGAATTTCTTAATTGCATATCCAATGGTGGACATTTGACATCATTAATCACGGTGCCAATCAACTTAACATTATTATATTTAAAAATTTTTATTGTTTTTACAACCGCACTTTCGAGCGAGATACCAGGAGCAACAACAAGCAAACTGGCATCACATCCTCTCGCAATAACTTCACCCGGTATATTGGAAAAATTAGTTCGCGTGATTGCACATGTATCAAATATAATAAAATTATAGTGCTGCAACCAGTATTCAATAGCATTTTTTATCTTCTTCTCATCCCGGAAGCTAATATTTTGATCCTGTTCACTTTTTGGTGCAGGTAAAATATCAATCATATCAATAAACTTTGCTATACAAGCGGTTTGTGAATCCATATCGTCGAGAGACCATGATTTTTTTCCGTTAATATAATGATTAGTAATTGCAGGTTTAAATGTATTAAGATCCACAATCAGCACCTTACTCCCCGCCACTTTATGACGCCGAGCTAATGCAAGCACTAACTCTGTTCCGCCTTCTTTTCCTTGAGAACAATTTATTGCTAATGACTTAATATTTTCGTTCGTAATTAATTGATAGATCTGTTCAATTTCGACAAACGTTTCCGGTAAGATATTCATAACGAAGAGCCGACAATGAAGAGTGTAACAACGCTTAACGCACTACCTAATATATCCAACAACTGGCTCCAATTAGATTCTTTCTCATTAGGGATATATATCGTGTCACCAGCATGTATAATCGGAATATCCCGATAATCGGGTTGAGTAAGATAATGCTTCATATTAAAAATACGTGCGCTATGCTTCATTTCTCCACGTTTAGTCAAAATGACAATACGATCAATATAAGCTTCTGTGGTAGGTCCTCCAGCCATTGTTAATATACCAACAACATCCAGTGAAGAATCATATTTGTAACGGCCAGGGTTATGCACAGCACCTAATACCTGCACAATATTAACTGTATTATTTAATTCCCCTTGCTCACTCTTAGCTGGAATATAAATCGTATCTCCTGGTAATACTTGCGGTAAAAGACTTTCGTCCCCGGTCTCAAAATACATGTCGAGATCCAGTGTTGATGACTTTGCATAACGTTTATTACGATGGGTTACTTTTATATGCTTTATGTCTGCATTATTAGTCGGACCATCTGCTGCAGATAATAAATCTAAGAAATCTAACTGACTGTTAAATGCATATCGGCCTGGCGCACCGACTTCACCAAGAATATATATAGACGATTCAGATTCTTGCTTTATCCACTTTGATTTATTATCTGTCGGATCATCCGGTAACTCCGTGAACATGACTGTATCACCCGCAGATAACTGCGGTAGAATTAAATAATCACCACCGACTTTCATAAACTGTTCTAAATCGAAAAATAGACGTTCACCTAAACCATCATTACCAATAATCATTACTTTTGATAAATCAGCCTTCTCGGTTGGTCCCTCTGCATGGCCAAGTAGATCAAGGAATGTCATATCATCATCCCATTGATAACGCCCCGGATTTTTGACCGCTCCAATAATTTTTATTGCTTCATCGTGTGCTTCAACGAGCCATGATTTTTCAATCATATCGGCTTTTTCTGGTAAGAAAATCACATCTCCCCCTTCAATAACGGGAAATGGGTTGTTTTCAGGATCATCTGAATATTTTTTTAAATCAAAGCGAAACGTTTCACCATTTTCTTTAAGAACTCTAATCTGCTGAGTATCAGCATATCTATTCGGCCCGCCAGCATTTGCTAACATGTCCATAAAGGTGATCCCCTTACGACCTTCAAAAGCGCCCGGTTTATTCACTTGCCCCATCACGTACACGACCTGTAAGCCAACTTTGATGTCTTCAACCTGAATAGGCACAAAAATAGTGGTACCAGGGTTTATCTTAGGTAACTTAGACATATCGCCTGTATCAAGATATAATTTTAAATCAAACGTTTGTGGAGCCTTACTCCCCATGACTCTAATTTTACCAACATTCGCATAACGCGTAACACCATTCGCTTTCATTAAACTTTCAATAATTGTCATATCCGGCACATAGGAAAATGTGCCAGGTGCATTAACCTCACCGAAAACAGTCACGGCTTTTTGAGTATCACTTGCGTCCCCACCCTGTTTTAATGACCTAGCATCAAAAGTCATCTGCACGTTACCGGTCAATGGCGATGATGGGACAAATATAATATCTCCAGATTTCAATGCTGGAAGTTCATTATCATCTCCTGTTTCTAAATAACGTTTGAAGTTAAATATGATGACTTCAGCGCCTCGTTGCAGTTGCATATTATCAAGCTGTGCGCCAGCCAACATTCCCCCCGCTTTATTCAATGCCATTTGTACGTTACCAAGTTCTGGTAATACAACTTCACGAGGATCATTCACATAACCTAACACCGTGATTAATTTTTCTCGAGCTCTAAACTCAATATATAATTTTGATATATCTCGGAATACGACACTAAGAGATTGCTTTAGCTCCTCTAATACAACAGTTAAAGTTTTACCTTTTACATGTACCTTCCCAACTTCAGGTAATTGGATAAAACCACTTGCGTCGACTTGAAATGGTTTTTCAAAATCCTCCTCGCCAGGCATAAAAATAAACAATTGATCACCCGAATCAATGAATTTATTTTCACCAAAAGCGATTGAGGATGTGAATAATAAAGCAAAACAAAATAATACTATTTTCATAAAGCGAATCCTTTCGGCAATTCCGCATCACTAAACAGCTCACCCTCAGTCAGTAAGAAACGCCAATTTTTTACCTTATGGTTAACCTTTTTATTACTCTCTGATTGCCACATAAGTGTTGATATTACAGGAGCTTTTGGTGGTGTAACATCAAGCCTTAGGTCTTCATAAATAACATTATTTTTTTGTTCATTCGCCGTAAGATCTGAGACATAATTTAGAATCGTATCTGTACGTAAATTAAATAATGCAACATCATCTAAATTTGTCGCATATTCAACGTCAGGATTATGTTTTTGCTCATGGTTAACATCACTGGAGGATTGAATTTCATGGACGAGTGCAGGAGTATGTTCTTCCTCTATATTAAATTCTAATTTAGATAGTTGTTGAACACTCACACTTGGTACTTGCTCAAAGATTAAATATTTACGCATTAGGTCATTATAAGCTTCATCGTTACGATTATTTAATGTATCTTTAAACTCATTATTTACATCGACAGTCGTACTAACATCATGAAAAACGATGCCTTGATTGTAATTTATGTTTGGATCCTCAGCTATTGCTTTTCCCCTACTTTCAAACAACTTATATTTAGTATATTCAATCACAACATCAGGGTTATCTAGTAATAAAAGGCTAACCTGACGAAGGCACACTTTATATAGCTCAGTTAAAACAGCGCTATCTACTTCAAATTGTGGGGCACAGTACAACAAGAGGTCGAGTTGGTAAGTTAAAGGATGAACAAAGTTCGAGGTAAATAAACGTGGCGGTTGTGCGCAATTAGTACTAGCACTAACTCGATTAAGATTAACAACTAAATCCGTTATATGGCGTTCTAAAATAGCCATTTCAATTTTTATATCTTGCGGGTCTTCTACGGCAATTACTTTTTCAACTCGACTATTAATATTTTCGACCACTTTAACATAGGCTGGTGTACATTTTTTGGCACCCCGCAGGTTCGCTACTGCAAAGTGCAAATTCAAATACGAATAATGTTGTTTAAATTCAACTCGTACCTCTGTATGTGTAATCGTATTTTCAAAATAGCCTTCTTGTGGCCAATTTGTACAAGCAGAAAAAGAAACGCATATAGCTACCCATAGCATTAATTTATTCATTTAATACCTTACGGCCTTGTACTTATGCCGAGCGACTTGCGTCACATTCAGTTATGTTTTCAATAAAAGGAATTGCGTTTTCTACACGTAACATCGTCATCAACTTGTAAGGTTGACCTGAAACTTTAAGTAGAGAAAGAGTTCGGCGTTGTGAGGTCAATCTTTTAAATAAAAAAACAATTGCGCCAATACCGGTTGAATCAATAAAGTGGACTTTTGAAAAATCTAAAATAATATTTTCAGCATACTCATCAACTAAGGCTTCTAATTTCGGCTGAATACTAACTACGTGCTCGGTGTCGAGATCGTTAGCTATCTGCAAAACAATTATTCCATCATGAGGCCGTGACATTTCCATTATTAACACTCCTAAAGAATACAAAGTAAATCTTGAGGCGCAATTTGAACGTAAATAAAAACATTAATTTTTCGACCTCATATTAAAAATATAGACTCAGAAGGTATAAAATGCACAAATAAAAAAGCCACCCGAAGGTGTTTTTATACTACATTCAAGTACTTGAATATAATGACTTATTATTTATAAGTGACCACATGTCGACCACATGTACGTTAATAAGCTAATAAAAAGACCTCATTGAGGTCTTTTTATTTACAAGTACTTACCTATTTTGTAGCTAATTTGGGATAATTTATTGAATTATCCCTTATTTGGATATAGCCCCATGATGTTGTGTTATAATTACCAGTTGGCGCTATTTAATCGCCTTTATTTACGAGAAGGAAACTCAATCTCTACCATTATTAATCTCCCTTTTTAATATCAATTATATTTAGTCAACTTTATAAATACCAGCAGAACTTCCCGACGTGATTGTTACGCTCGCATTCTTCACTCGCTCTCTTACTGTAGCATTTGCAATGGCCGTTGCTAATTTTTCAGCCATAGCGAACTGGTTATCCAATGAAGTAATAATCGCCTTTTCACCGACGAGTATTTTTAACGCCCCCATAATTTCATTGACCTGGTTACCGTCTATTTTATTAATGTCGTGCGTAGCAACCTTAGTGTTGCGTTCATGGTAACTTTGCTCACTAGTTTGGGCTTCAACAATCGATTTCTGACTGGTCTGTTTTATTTCACCATCTGTCTGCAGCTGCCAATCGCCATTACTGCCGGTTAACTTACTCCTATGTGATTGCTGCAAACTCACATCGGTTGAACGATGATCGGGTACCAAAATATGCCAGGGTAAAAGTGACGTGATCACCGGCAATGAATCCAAACCATCAATGTATTGAATTAAGCTGCATGCCAGGTGTTGGTTCAACGAATAGACCATGTTCATGGCCCTGCCCTGACGCAATACTGACTTGTTCAAAGACAGGAACGGCTAAGGGCTTACCTGTTACCGCATCTAATAATTGAATATCAGCCGCTTTATAGGCGCGGAATGCACAGCTTACACTGGCACCATTAACCGGCATATCATAAACTTTCTCTATTCGAGCCAATTGCGGTAAGTGTTTACGCTGTCCTAATTCGGGAAAGTAACGTAATACTAAGCGGCGTATAGCGTTTTTGACCATCTGATAACCTGCTTATTTCCTGTTAATGTCACTTCGGTAAGGTAACGGCCATTAAGTTTTAGTCCTGGACGTAACTTAGGGATCGCAATTAATTCACCTTTACTCGAGCTGATTGCTTTAATTGGATGTTCTGAAAAATCAGTGATGACCGACTTGGCCCAACCTGAATCATGCCAGCTGCCTACGTAAATGTTGCCATCTGATTGTTTTTATTCGGCAATGGGGGCAGCTGTGTTTGTTGTCGTTATTGGCCGCGGCAACGCAAATGTATATGTCTGGTACACGGATTACTTTTTTTCATTATTTCATGTCGGTGCTAATGCGATTTTGTCCGCGTACATTGCGGACAGTTTTTGTCGTTGGCTTGGATTAGATGAAGGGTTGAAGACTGGCATTATTGGTATTTCGGCTTATGTTGCCCCGCATCTTTTAACGGGGGTTAATGCCCTGGCGAAAGCGGTATCAAAAGACCCTAAGCATTTTTAGATATTATTATGAGGAATAAATCATGAAATGGATAACGTCACTGTTTAGTTTCATTTCGGCACCTATTGCGGATTTGTCGGGTAGCTATCGAGAGCGTAAACGTATTGCGGCAGAAATGGCGGCATCGATTGCGACTGCAGAAGGTAACCTTAAATTGGCTAAGCTGGATGCTGAAGCTAAACGGTTAGCGAACCAGGAAGGTAACGATGCTGATTATGATCTGCAGTTGTTGAAGAACCGGCGCGAATCGATAATGGACGAAATTATTATTACGGTGTTTTTGGGATTGTTCATTGCGCACTTTGTGCCACAGCTGCAGCCGTATATGGCAGCTGGTTGGCAGGCCATGGGTTATAAAGGTGCGCCCTGGTACTTTGAATTTGTGATTGTGGGTATTGCGGTGTCAACGTTGGGCTTGATGCGATTGTTTCGGGCGTTCTGGGGGAGTAAGAATACTAAAGGGGCTGGTTAACCTATAAGTTAAAGTGAACAAGATGATTCTAATTTTTATACACTTTGGAGTAATAACGGGACCGAGTCAGACAGTCGACAACAAAAAGTAGACTGTCGTCACGATCAAGCTTTTAGACATGAACGAACTAGAATATTTTTTAATACGAAAAAAATGAAGTTAACCTAAATATAGGGTAGCCACTTAATTGAGTACTAAGTCTAACTGGTGCGAACTCACTCTATATTAGACTAAATTGAAATACAAACTTATAGCGGTAATGGCGTGATCTCTAAACCAGATGGGAGCAATTAGTGCCCCAACAATCGATAAAAACAATACAGCACTGATGATCATAAAGCATAAAGCCTTCGTTGATTTTAAACTCAAAGCGTCACTGAGCTGCTTTTGTTTTTCTTCCCCTATAGATTTCTCTTCCACTAATTCATCAATTTTGTCTTCCCATATAGATTTCTCTTCCACTAATTCATCAATTTTGTCTTCCCATATAGATTTCTCTTCCACTAATTTATCAATGATTTGTTTAAAGTGTTTTTTCAGATCTTGTAGCTCGATATTATGAGTATCAACAATATCCTTTTGGTTTGAAATTAAGATATCGAAGTTTTTTTGATATGTCGAATGGGTTTCTTTCAACGTTGATAAGCGTTTATATAGTAATTTTTTTTCTACCTTCAATTGTTTGTATTCTTTCGATAACTCTCCAGTAATCTTTTCATGAACGCGGTTAGATATTGGATCAACCAATACGTTAACTCGAATGTAATCTTTAAACCAAGTTTCAAGTTTGTCCGTATGGTTTGCGATACTCGTCAATGCATAATAATCCCAATTGTATCGCTCACCAGGATATTCTCTAGAGGAATTTTTCTCAATGACGACTTCTAAGATTGGAATGTTATGGAACATAAAGTCATGTTTTTTTGAGTCTTCACAAGGATGCGAATAGGTAACTTCAATAGCAAGTTTTCCTCCCCAGCGGTCATAAAGAGGATGGTCTTCAGAAAATCGACAAAGAAGGTCAGGGAAATATTTTTTCCCATTAGCCAGTTCGATCATAGGTTCAACTAAAACCTCAGTAAACGTAACAGGATCAAGTACTAAATCAGATTCTGGCGCATAAAATTTCATTCGAGTCAATCGAGACAAAGCAATAATAGCAGCCCTATGAGACTCTGATTCATCGACATTTTCACTTCCCGTACTATCATAATCGCCAATATATGAAAAATAACTAGTTCCATTTTTAGTGACCAATTTTAACCTCTGACGTATCTCGGGGTTCGCCCTAGTGTTTCTGTATTCTAGTTTTTGATGTTTATGTGGATAATCCTCTTTTAACGACGCAGCATCCTCTGCATGAACTTCCAAAAGCTTTCCGTTTTGATCAGTTTTATACTGCTTTGTATCATTTTCGAATACGAGCGCTCTAACTTTCATCTAATTCCTGTAATTAAAAACAAAGATTACAAATGTTTATCATAGTTGAACTCAACATCTAGTACTTTAATTTATAAGTGTGATGTGATAACAATTTAGCATAAAATAAATGCGGTCAAGCTATATTAAGAAACGATACTGATCTAAATAAAAAAGGGGGCGTTCCTTGATAGAACCTAGGATGAAAGCTGTCACCTAATTACCATTAACATGGTTAGTTGCCTTAGCGTTTAATTTTATTCCAATCTAACTTTTTAACTTCTTCAACCACACCAGCTACACCATTCAGCCGCTTTAATGCTCGGCTAAAGTTTTGCTGTGATACATTATTCAACATGGCGGCATCACTTTCAGCTAACCCTTTAGTTAAATGGTCAGCCAGCGCGCTTTTAATATTCTCACTGTCAATTTTTGTTAACTGTAAAAG
>Ga0209396_1006705_pt1 | contig 10484 bp, 7 predicted proteins | sample GOMGulsemesocosm_6_FD_184638 | JGI IMG/M metagenome (GOLD analysis project Ga0209396, IMG submission 184638) | Methane-oxidizing microbial communities from mesocosms in the Gulf of Mexico - GOM8C Gulf of Mexico (SPAdes) (version 2) | ecosystem: Environmental > Aquatic > Marine > Cold seeps... | reverse complement strand
TATTTTCTATACACAATTTATAATTAGGAATATCTAAAATGCCAAAGGCAAGTGACGTTAAAAAGAATACCGCTGTTGAATATAATAACGGCGTATACATCATCCGTGATATCGAACGCTCAGTACCGCAAGGCCGTGCAGGTGGTAGTATCTACCGCATGCGTATGTACGATGTTGTAACAGGTGCAAAAATTGATGAAGTATTCAAAGACAGTGACAACCTTAACCTAGCTGATCTTACACGTAACCAAGTTATGTTTTCTTACGCTGACGGTGAAGAGTTCGTATTCATGGATACAGAAGACTACACGCCTTATAGCCTAGATAAAGCAACAATTGCTGATGAGTTATTATTCATCACAGAAGACACACAAGGCCTTCAAGTACTTATCGTTGATGGTAAGCCTGTATCTATCGAATTGCCTTCTGCTGTTGAAATGGTGATTGTAGAAACTGACCCATCAATTAAAGGTGCGTCGGCAAGCGCGCGTACTAAACCAGCGATCCTTTCTACTGGTCTTACAGTACAAGTACCTGAATACATCGCTAGCGGCGAAAAAATCAAGATCAATACGACTGATCACAAGTTCATGAGTCGTGCAGATAAATAATAGCTTAGTCTATTAGAGAAAAAACCCGTTATCTTAAGCAGATAACGGGTTTTTTTATTTCAGTCACAATATTTCTATTTCTGTTTCTGATCAAATAAGGTATCAAGCGACGTTAGATTTTCTGTGGTTTTATCGATGGCTTCTTTTTTCATTTCAATCAGTGATGTTTCGAAATTTGCTTTGTTCAATAAAGTGGTCATTTGATTAAATTTATCGATGAGGTATTCATCTTTAATCTCAATTGATTCCAGTAATGCCAGGTTGTCGGTTAACATCTTCTCTGTGATGCTATATTTCTCTTGCTGAAAGAATTGCTGTGCTTTTATTAGGCAGTTGCTAAGACGTAGTTTTAAACGTATTTGTTCCAGTTTTTTTTCTTCTGCGAGACAATCTTGTAAAGTGATATTTTGTTGTGTTACTTCATCACGTAATATACCCCTAAGGCAAGAGATACTGCGAGCCAAGTCTATAGCAATTCGTTCATCCGTCGGCTCCACGAAAATACCTGTAGGGGGTGCTATTTTTGCTGTTGATATATGACTGTTGTGTTGGTTTATGCTCAGTTTTATATTTTCATGTTTAGGTTCAACAGCTAAAATAGCCTTGAGCGATGAAACAACGCGTTCATGTAATAAAATAATCAGGCGAGTATTAAAGGAAAGCAACGTTGCATATTTCAACACCGCCTCTGTGTCTGTGATGCGCTTGTAGTGTTTAGATAAAATTTGACGATTTTTAGTTGATATCATCTTTTTTGCTTGTCTGATAATGGCATAAACAATCATTGAAAATACAAACAGTAGAATACCCATTTCCATGAACATTAAATTCAAACTTTTCTATCCTTTATTCAATCTGTATAAGCGTGATTATACTAAGCATAATGCGTTGCGCATTATAGCGCTTATTGAGTGTTATTTACAAATATTTACATTAGCATTTTGATCTAACGCAGCGGAAATTTCAGACCAGTAGCAGACGCGATTACGACTATTTTTCTTAGCGAAGTATAACGCTTTATCAGCGCAAGCTATCGTGCCTTCATGTTGGCTGCTTTGCGTTATAAGCCGTGAAACAGAGTCGAGGTTACCTTGAAACTGTGCTACGCCAAATGAGCACGTAATTGAAACAGGATCGGTATTAGGTGCTATAAACACAGCTTGCTGAATAATTTGACGTAAACGTTCTGCCAGTACTCCGGACGCATACTCATCAGTGTTTGGTAATAATATAATAAACTCTTCGCCACCATAACGGGCACATGTATCGATATCTCGGACACCAGTAGACAGAATTTTAGCAACAGTTTTGATCACTTCGTCACCAAACTCATGACCATACAAATCATTAGTTAACTTAAAGTTGTCAATATCAATCATGACAACACTAAATTTGCCACCGTAGCGCAGTGAACGTTCTGTTTCGTGCTTATAGCATTTTGCAAATTTACGACGGTTATAAATACCACTCAGGGGATCAGTATTAACTGCCGACTTTAATTTTCGGGCTAAAATTTTATGTTCTTTTAATTCGTGTCGTAGTTTTTTATGTAACCGAAAATACAGGGCAATCACACATGCTGCAATGACAAAAAACAGAGCTAGAAAACGTAGCCGCCACTGAAATTGTAAGATGTTTTTATCCTCTGCCGAGGTAAGAAAACCATCCATAGCACTAAGTTCATATTGTTGTTTACTGTACTTAATTGTTGACTCGGCCATTGCGTTGATACGAGTCGGGTTAATATGGCCCAATTCAACAAGATCATTACGCATTAATGTTGTCATCATTTGCGCTTCGTATCGGAGAGCTTCGGCTGATTTTGTCGTTGGGTATTTATCTATGATGATAGTAATGATTTCATCTGGGTTTGCCAGGGCATATTCCCAACCTCGTAACGATGCGCGTTTAAAGCGTTCTACTAATTGATGGTTTTTGGAAATGAATTGCTCACTGGTAAATAAGATATCGCTATAAAAATTAATACCGTAAGCTTGGGGATCCATGATCTGATAGTCAATCCCCATCTTGCTTAGTATAAAAGGTTGATTAGTTATATAACCGCTAATGACATCGACTTCGCCAGAAAGCAGTGGAGCTAATGAAAAATCACTTTTCTTTGTGACCGGTGGGAGTGTATTTAAGGCGATATGTTGAATCTCTAACATGGCCAATATGTGTGGTTCAAATTTTCCCGTCTTTGTTGCAATTATCTTGCTTTTTAGATCTTTGGGCGTGTTAATACCACTGCTTTTTAAGGTTAATAATATTTCTGGAGAATATTGAAACAGGGCGGAAAGAGCAACAACCGGTTTACCTTCCAGGCGAGCTTTAATGAGTTCACTATTACCTATCGAAAAATCGGAACGGCCACTAATGACTTCTTCAATATTATCTTTACTTGCGAAGTCGGTGCGCAAATTGACACTCATATTTTCATCTTGGTAATAACCTTTTTCAATGGAGGCATAATAACCGGCGAATTGAAATTGGTGATCCCATCTTAAATTTAAATTAATAGTATCGAGTGCGTTGGCATAACAAGAACCCAGCATTGTGATAAACATAGCTATCTTGCGAAATAAAGATAAATTCATTGAAAGTGGCGATATCCCATTAAAGTATATTGGTATGAAATTACACCGATAAACTAACACTTTATGGTTGTTTTTTCAATGAGGTGAAAGCTTCATTAGTGCATGTATTATATGCAATTTCATTGATTACAAGCACTTATAATTCTTATGTTTTTCAAGGGTTTTTGCGCGTATAAAATAGCGTATGAAATAGGAGTAAACCATAATAAACACTATGGTTTACTCCCTTATTTGTCCTTTAATCTAAGGCGGGGATTATTGTTTTTTCGGAACGAATGAATGTCAAATACAGACAAGGGATGACAATCAATACCACAGGCAGAGAAAAGAGCAACCCATAGCCAAGAGTTAAAGACATAGGACCCATATAAACATCGGTACCACCAAGACCATAAGCAAGAGGCAGTAGTCCTGCGACTGTCGTTATTGATGTCAGTAGGATTGGACGTAATCGGCTTAAAGACGCATTTAATACTGCATCTAAACTTGTTTGGCCTTTTAACTTTTGTTCGTTAATACAGTTGATAAGTACTAGCGAATTGTTCACTACTACTCCGATCATCCCTAAAATCCCGATAAGTGCAAACAAGGACAATGGTTCAAAATGAATAAATAATGCCAGCATTGCTGCCACCCCCGCAAAGGGAATCACTGACATAACAAGCAGGGGTTGTAATAACGAGCCAAACATAATGGCTAAGACAAAGTAGATGCCGAGGATGGCGGCAGGGAAGGCCACGGCAAAGCCATTCAGCGTTTCGTTGGTCTTTTCTGCCTCACCACCAATATTAAGACGAATGCCTGTTGCGATTTGAGATTTTAATGCTGTCGCTAGCTCATTCGTGATCACATTTGGCGTTAAAGCGTTATCAGTAATTTGTGCTGTTACTATGACTTGGCGTTCACCATTAAAGTGCATTAGTTGCCTTGGTGCTTGAATTGTTTCAACTTTAGCCAATCGGTTTAGCGGGACCTGTAAACCACTGGCGGTATAGATTTTGGTATTACGCAGTTTCGCTAACGTCCGATTGTTACTGTCCATTAGCACCCTTAAATTGATTTCTTCATCACCAACCCAAGTGCTCGTCACGCTATCACCATCAAAGGCAATACGTAGTGTTGTCGCCAGATCGTTAACGGTGAGACCATAACGTGCAAGCCATTCATATTGAGGAATTATTTGTAATTGTGGATCTTTCAATAGCTCACTGTGAGTGACTTTATCTAAGCCTTGTTGTTGGAGCATCCAATCTATGACTGCGGCAACGGCGAGATCTCGGTCTTTCTTATTATTACCAATTACCCTTACTTCAACTGGCTCGCCGGGCGGTGGACCGCCAGCATCAACGGTGAACTTAACTAAATCAATACTGACAATATCTTTTAATTTTGCATTTAGTATATTGATTATTTGTTCTGCGCTGCGTTCACGTTGCTCTGCATTGGTCAGGTTAATACGTCCCGTGCTTGTCGGCGTTGAGTAGGTGAGTTCATAACTGACTAATTCATTACTTGGTAGTTGTGATATGGCTTGTTCAAGTTGATTATGTGCAAGACGGACCTTATCAAGTGGTGTACCCGGTTTTACTTCGGTGTAAATTTCGATATATTTTGCTGATTCAGATGGGAATAAATCAATTTTTAAATTACTCACAAGAAAACCGCCAAAACCAAGCGACATGAGAGCAATGACAATGACACTACGTTTCCAGTTTAAGCAATGTGTTAATAGTGCGCGGTATACCATAGTTGGGTATTGAAAATTTGGTGTCTTTGTTGCTTTGTTATCATCACTTGGTATTTTGCTATCTTTGTTGAGCGCTTCTTTATCTGCTTTTGCGAGCGAGTTAGCGAGATGTGCTGGTAAAGTCAGGGTACATTCAGCTAACGAAAATAGCAGTGCCGCAAGCACGGTTATGGGGATCACCGCGACGGCCTTGCCTAATATACCGGGAATAAAGAACATGGGTATAAACACCAAGGCAGTCGTTGTTAGACTCGCTAGAATAGGTTGTACTACCTTGGTTGTACCATTAATCGCGGCATCAATTGCGCTGGCACCTTGTTCTTTTTCTTGATAAATACTTTCGGCAACAATGACTGAGTCGTCAACAATAATACCGATAACTAATAACAGTGCGGAAAGGGTAACACTGTCCAAATTCATGTTAAGCGCGGGTAATACAGCCATAACGCCGAATACACAAAATGGGATTGAAACCGACACCCAAAATGCAATTTGGCGTTTTAAAATTAAACTTAATACAATTAAAACGAGTAATAAACCTACGCCACCATTGGTTGATACAATAGTAAACTTGTCAGTCATATCTTGACCGAGATTAAGTGAAATTAAAAAGTTAAATTGCCCATTTAAGCGTTGTTCTTCTTTAGCAAATAAATCTTCTACATTGGCAATGGTAGCGCGAATATCTGCACTCGTGCTTTTACTGATCTCAAAGAGGATCGCAGGTTGCCCATTAATCACCCCCAATTGCGTTGCTTTTTCAAATGAATCACTGACTTCGGCGATATCACCAAGGCGCACGAGTCCACCTCCAGGAAGTACTTTGATAATGGTACTTTTAAGCTCTGCAATCCCCTGGACTTGAGTAAGAGTGACAATGCGCTGTTCACTATTCCATGATTCAACAGCACCACCAGATAAAGATAAATTACGATTATTTATCGCGCTAATGACGTCATCAAAGGTTAATTGATAACGGCTGACTTTATTTGGGTCTACTTCAATCCAAAATTCACGCTCACGGAATCCTGACATAGTGACAGAGCCAACCCCCGGTAAATTACGTATCTGTTTTTCAAAGTTACGGGCGTAGGCTTGTAAGTCGCTGTAGTCACCCGCAGTCGTGATACCAAAAGTTAATATTTCAAAGCTGGCGGTATTTTTACGCTCTACTAATGGTGAGTTGGTAATATCTTTGGGCAAGTCACTGACACGGTCAACAGCCTGTTGGATCTTCGTGACAATTTCAGCAATATCGTTGCCTTCATCCAGTTCCAGTGTAATTCTTGATTGGCCATCTGCAGATTCAGAGGTAAAGCGCTTTACGCCTTGCACTGAACGCAGCTCTTTTTCAATCTTATTGGTGATATTCAGTTCGATATCTTGTGCTGACGCGCCAGGGTATGCGGTGGTTATATTCACTTCGGGAAAGGCGATGTCAGGCGATTCTTGCAGTTTTAGAATACCTAGCGCACCAATACCAATCGCTAACACCATGATAGTGATAATGCGGGCTAGAAAACTGCGCTGAGCAAAATAAGCTATAAATGAATGCATAGTTATTTCACCTCGATACTTGTGGTCGAGTGCATCGACATACCTGGTTTAAACCAGTGTTTCGGATTGTTTATTTCAACATCGATGGGATAAGCAAAGCTATTTTCAGCTAATTCAATACCAATGCGTTTAATGGTTGAGGTTACTTTGTTCTTTGGATTAGTTTCGGACCACAGTTGAATAGGTTGCCCTATGCTTAGCTGATTTATTTCATATTCACTTGCTAACAATCTTACGGTTAAGGTATCAATATTAATGACTTGATAAAGTGGAGTGCCACGATCAACCCAAGAACCGTTATTAATAGCGCGTTGGCTGATATAACCATCGATGCTCGCCGTTATTTGAGTACGGGCTAAATCAAGATTGGCTTTTTTCAATTCAATTTCAGCCAGTTGTAAATTCGCTTGGGCGGCATCAAAATCTGTTGATGCGATATCTAATTCATTTTGTGACAAGCTTTGCTGTTGTTGCAGGCGGAGGTAGCGCTGGTAAATTGACTTTTTAATACTCAGGTCTGCAGTTGCTAGGGTTAGGTTAGCTTGCTGCTTACTGACTTCCAGCGAAAAATCTTGTGATTGAATGCTGAGTAACTTTTCGCCTTGGTTAACGCTATCGCCAACTTCTAATTCAGCTTGTCGAACGACTCCACTGATCTCTGCGACAACATTAATTGGGTTCGTGACTTTAATATTACCAATTAAATTTAATGCCAATACTGGCTGTGAAACTGTGAAGAATATAAATATTGATGCAAAAGTATGTTTGTTCATCGTGTGATCTCAATAATGATGTGAACGAATTATTATGAAATCGATATTAATACTTATCATGTCGATGAATTGTCGAAAGGTGTCACTTAATTGAATTGTTAATACAATTATTTGTGTTAACAATTTGTTTTTCACTTGCTGTTTACTGGTTAAATAATAGCAATAACCATGTGAATTGTGAGTGAACTCGCTTTATTGAATATTCTTGTCATTCTAGCCCTGATTATTCTCCGTAATAATAACAATCACATTACAGAATATGCAAAAATAACCCTATTGGAGTACTTATAAGTAAATACTATTGCGAGAATGGAGCTCACATGAACAAAAATGAAAGTCTACCGCTACCCACCAATACAATGGAGTGGCTAACAAATAAAAACAGCATTATTATTATTCTAGATGTTATTTTATTTGCTTTGTTATATAACTTTTTACCCTTTGAAAAAGATGTGGTATTAGGGCTTAGTATCTTAAGTTTTATTGCTATTTTGTGGTTAACTGAAGCGTTACACGTCAGTATCACTGCTATTTTAGTACCTGTGCTTGCGGTGGTTTTTGGTGTGTTTAATACCCAAACCGCACTAAACAACTTTTCTAATCCGATTATATTTTTGTTCCTGGGTGGCTTTGCACTGGCTGCAGCGTTACACCGACAAGAGCTTGATAAAGTCATTGCCGATAAAGTGTTGGTGCTGGCAAAAGGCAGAATGGATGTTGCTGTGTTTATGCTATTTGGCGTCACGGCGGGCTTATCTATGTGGATCAGTAATACGGCGACCACAGCAATGATGCTACCTCTGGTGCTTGGTGTATTAAATAAAGTAAATACAAAAACCGGTCACAATACGTATGTGTTTGTCCTGCTCGGTATTGCCTATTGCGCGAGTATCGGTGGTATTGCCACAATTGTCGGCAGCCCTCCGAATGCGATTGCAGCGGCACAATTAGATCTAAGCTTTACGGAATGGATGTCATACGGTGTACCAATTAGCTTGATTCTATTGCCAGTGACGGTTGGTGTGCTGTACATGTTGCTTAAACCTAATCTAAATGAAATCTTTGAATTGGACCACAAACCTATCGAATGGGATAAAGGTAAAATTGTCACCCTCGCTATATTTTCATTAACGGTTTGCTTATGGATATTCAGTAAGCCCATTAATGCTATGCTAGGTGGTTTTTCTAAGTTTGATACTTTAGTGGCATTGATGGCGATTGTATTAGTAGGCGTCGCGCGCGTGGTTCATTGGAAAGATATTGAGAAAACCACTGATTGGGGTGTATTGCTGTTATTTGGTGGTGGTATTTGTTTAAGTAATATCTTAAAAGCAACGGGTACCAGTGTATTCTTAGCTGAAAGCTTGAGTGATGTGCTCTCGCAAGCGGGTATGGTCATTATTATCTTAACCGTTGTTGCGTTTGTGGTGATGTTGACTGAGTTTGCTAGTAATACAGCCAGTGCAGCATTGTTAATTCCGGTATTTGCCGGTGTTGCGGAAGTACTGGGTATGTCGCCAATTGTGCTGTCGGCGTTAATTGCGATTGCTGCGTCTTGTGCCTTCATGTTACCTGTTGCAACACCGCCTAATGCGATTGTATTTAGTACTGGTCATATTAAGCAGTCTGAAATGATGCGTGTGGGTATCTATCTTAACTTGATTTGTATCTTCATTTTATCAGCCGTAGCTTGGTTATTCTGGTCATAGCCGTTGAGTGACTAGAATATTAAACGCAAAAGTGGCGTCTACTATGTTGTAACGGTTAAGCCAGTTGATGGCTTAACCGTAATTTGTTCGTTTCAATAATTTCGCCTTACATATGTTCGCTTTGTTACATTTACTCCACGCCAACTCCCATCAATTGATATTTAACTACCAATAAAGTGTTATTTATTGTTACAAACTATCGTTTAATGATAAATGATATATACTTTGATTCTGGTCAAACCAGCGCGATATAGCGTGTTTTGTCGCTAAATATGATTCACCTTGTCTCGTTTAGACTCATTTTTGTGTTCGAACGCTCATTTTCATTCTTTATTTGTTTTAATTATGTATTAAAAGTGTAAATTCAAAGCCACACGAACATTGTGTACACCCTACATAAAATAAAACAAAGGAATGAATCATGGCTAACAATAAACAACGTACTCTGATGGGCGAATGCCTGGCTGAGTTTATTGGTACTGGACTGTTAATCTTTTTTGGTGTCGGCTGTGTAGCTGCATTAGTATTAACAGGCGCTAGTTTTGGTCAATGGGAAATCAGTATTATCTGGGGTATGGGTGTAGCAATTGCTATTTACTGTACCGCTGGTGTTTCTGGTGCTCACATTAACCCAGCCGTGACGATAGCTTTAGCAGCTTTTCACGGATTTGATAAAAGCAAAGTGTTACCTTATATTTTCGCGCAACTATCCGGTGCTTTTTGTTCAGCGGCTTTAGTATACGGTTTATATAGCAACTTATTTACTGACTACGAAATCGCGAACGGTTTCCTACGTAGCAGTGAAGCGGCATTATCGACAGCGGGTATTTTCTCTACTTACCCACACCCATCATTAACATTCATTGGCGCATTTGCGGTTGAATTTGTGATCACTGCGGTATTAATGTTCGCTATCTTAGCATTAGGTGATGAAAGCAACGGCGAACCACGCGGTGCAATGAACCCAGTGCTTATCGGTGTGTTAATTGCGGTTATTGGTAGCTCTTTAGGTCCACTAACTGGTTTCGCAATGAATCCAGCACGTGACTTTGGTCCTAAACTATTCGCTTACTTTGCGGGTTGGGATCACGCACTAACAGGTGCTAAAGATATTCCTTACTTCATCGTACCAATCTTAGGTCCAATTGTAGGTGCATGTTTCGGTGGCTGGTTATATCCAAAAGTAATTGCACAATACCTACCATCTGCAGGTCATGGTTGCACTATTCCAAACCAGTGTGATGAAGTATCTGTCGAAGCTAAAACTGCGGAAGTATAAGTTAGCAAACAAAATAAATAATAAAATCAATAGTTAACATCAAAGCATCGCTTGGGTATATAATTAAACATAAGTACTCAAGCTAAATGAAATTAAAAGGACTTCATAATGACTGAGAAAAAATACATTATTGCTTTAGACCAAGGAACAACTAGTTCTCGTGCCGTTATTCTTGACCACGATGCAAATATTGTCAGCGTTTCTCAACGTG
>Ga0209396_1006703_pt1 | contig 10486 bp, 9 predicted proteins | sample GOMGulsemesocosm_6_FD_184638 | JGI IMG/M metagenome (GOLD analysis project Ga0209396, IMG submission 184638) | Methane-oxidizing microbial communities from mesocosms in the Gulf of Mexico - GOM8C Gulf of Mexico (SPAdes) (version 2) | ecosystem: Environmental > Aquatic > Marine > Cold seeps... | reverse complement strand
ATTTTGTAAGTTATACTAGTGTTACAACTCCAAATGGTGGAAGTATTCATATTGTAGCACAAAACTTAATTACTAATGAACAAATAGTTCGTTGTAGAGGAATTCTAGAGCATTATTTAAAAAATTATTCAGGTTCTACATACGGAGCTGATAAATCTGAAGTTGCTAATAAAATGGCTGATAATGGGGCAATATTAACATTGTTAAATGGTCAGGATGACGGAAATAATCCTGTTCAAGTAGATGGGCAACCTTTGTATCAAAATGAAATTCAAGTAGAAGGACATCCGTGGTATACCAATCAAGATTATGACTATCGTGATGCTGCTTATGAAGAAATTTTACATTTAGTACACGATTATGGAATTGGAGTAGATGGCCCTAATAGTAATCCTGGTGGAGCTCCTCAATTTCAATCAGAAATTAGAGCGGCTCAACAAAATGCGCTAACTAATAATCTATGGGGAATAGGCTCTGCTGATTGGATTACTGAATTAACTACAGAAAATAGTTTATCACAAGAGTATTTAGCCTCTTTAATAGATTCTTATTACGGACTTTGGGGCGCATGGTTAGATACAAACGAGCCTATAAGCGCTACACACGGAATGTGGGGTTTATATGTTGCTAAAACAAGAGCGGAGATTACAACTGAAGATACTATGGGACAAGGATTATTGAATAATAGTTTTTTTCACCCCTATATAACATACAACGCTCGTATTGATGCTAACTTTACTGGAACATTTTCATTGAAATTTGATAATACGATACCTTACTCTAATCATTCAAGGTATTTAAAAGACATCACATTATTGGGTAGCGATGATACTAACGTACGAGTTAATGAATTAGACAATGACATTACTGGTAATGAAGGAATTAACACTATTGTTTTTGATGGAATTTACAGCGAGTACACTGTAAATACTATTTCAGAAGTAACTATGGTAACTGACAATATATCAAATAGAAATGGTGTGAATTCGCTAAAAAATGTTGAAAAAATACAGTTTTCAGATCAAACAATTGATCTATAAAATAATGTTGCTATTAAATAGAATATCCTGAGTTTAACCAACTCAGGATTCTTTAAGAATACTAATTTCTTAAATTATGTATTAGGAAACTCACTCCAAAGGTGGGTTTTATTATCTGTTTTAGAGAACCCCGTAACATATTTGGTCATAATACGTTGTACAAAACCCATATTCTTTAGCTCATCAGGCCTGAATTTATCTAATCTATGATTTTTAGTGTTTTGGATTGATTCTCCTTGATAATCTTCTCTTCCCCATGTACCTGGTCTTTTTAATTTGGTAAAAACAGTTCTAATTTTCTTTTTCATCTGTGCTATTTTTAATGTTAATAAAGGCTAGTTGAAAACCATAAACTACTGTTCCTAAAGATTCAGGAGTAATAATCTTATGCATTTCAAACTTTTAATTTATAAATTTTTAGACGTAAGAATTGGTGGTAGCTTACTAAAATACAATTTATTTAACTAATAATCAATAGTTTATATAATATCTATTAAAAAAAACAAGTCCACTAATGGGTATAAAAACTAATAATTCTAAGTGTGAGTATCTAAAGCATTTTCTGTAATTTTGTATTTCAAATTTTTGAAACATGTCAGAAGAAATAAAATCACTTAATTTCATTGAACAAATTATAGAAGACGATATCGCAAATGGTTTATCTAATGATAAACTACATTTTCGTTTTCCACCAGAACCTAATGGATATTTACATATAGGACACGCTGCGGCAATTTGTTTGAACTTTGGTTTAGGGCAACGCTATAATGCGCCTGTAAATCTTCGTTTTGACGATACTAATCCCGCTAAAGAAGAGCAGGAGTATGTTGATGCAATCAAAAAAGATGTAGCATGGTTAGGGTTTCAATGGGACAAAGAATGCTACTCTTCTGATTATTTTCAGCAACTATATGATTGGGCTATCCTTTTAATTAAAAAAGGAGCCGCTTATGTAGATGGGTTATCTGCTGAAGAAATGGCTCAACAAAAAGGAACGCATTCAGAACCTGGTGTTGAAAGTCCTTATAGAAACAAATCTGTTGAAGAAAGTTTAGCGCTATTCGAGCAAATGAAAAATGGTGACTTTGAAGAAGGAACCTATGCTTTGCGTGCTAAAATAGATATGACGTCGCCTAATATGTTAATGCGTGATCCAATCATGTACCGTATTTTGAAAAAAGATCATCATAGAACTGGTAGCGATTGGTGTATTTACCCAATGTATGACTGGACTCATGGAGAATCTGATTATTTAGAGGAGGTTTCACACTCATTTTGTACCCTAGAATTTAAACCTCATCGTGAATTGTACGATTGGTTTTTAGATCAAGTGTATGACACCACAAATATTCGCCCAAAACAACGTGAGTTTGCTCGTAGAAATTTGAGTTATACCATCATGAGTAAACGTAAGTTATTGCGTTTGGTAGAAGATAAAGTAGTTACTGGATGGGATGACCCTAGAATGCCTACTATTTCTGGTTTACGACGTAGAGGGTATACCGCAGCTTCTATTAGAAAATTTAGCGAAGTGTCAGGTATTTCAAAACGTGATAGTGTTACCGATGTTTCTTTATTAGAATTCTGTATTCGTGAAGATTTAAATAAAACAGCCACTAGAGTTATGGGAGTTATTGATCCTGTAAAACTAGTTATTACCAATTATCCTGATAATAAAGAAGAATTTTTAGTTGCTGATAACAACCCTGAAGACGCAAACTCAGGAACACATGAAGTTCCGTTTTCAAAGGAGCTATATATTGAACGTGAAGATTTTAAAGAAGATGCTGGAAACAAGTATTTCCGTTTGACTCTAGGAAAAGAAGTACGTTTAAAAAACGCGTATATCATAAAAGGGGAGTCGGTAGTTAAAGACGCTACCGGAACCATTACCGAAATACATTGTACTGCAGATTTAGATTCTAGATCGGGGAGTGGTACTGAAGCTAGTACGCGCAAAGTGAAAGGAACTTTACATTGGGTCTCTATCAAACATGCTGTAAAAGCCGAAATAAGAGTCTATGATCGTTTGTTTTTAGATGAAGCACCTGATAGTCATAAAGACACGGACTTTATGCAATACATCAACCCAAAATCGTTAGAAGTAATTAAAACGGCTTTTGTAGAGCCATTTTTAGCTACTGCAAATATTGGTACTGAATTTCAGTTTCAACGTTTAGGGTACTTTAATGTAGATATTGATTCTGTTACTGATAATTTAGTGTTTAATAAAACTGTAGGTTTAAAGGATTCTTGGGCGAAACAGAAGCCAAAGCCTCAGCAAACTAATCAACAACAAAATAAGCCACAACCACAACAAGCACAAAAAAATCCTATTAGCGAGATTAAGAAATTAGGAAAGAAATATGCGAACTTATCTGGACCTAAACTAGACGCTGCTAAAGCAAAAATATTAAAGTATGCCGAAGAAGTTTCTTATGACGATTTAGAGCCTTTATTTGAAACACCTGCTAAAAAAGTAGGTATTCGTATTGCTGCTGTAATGACATTAGCAGTATTACTGAAAAAAGGGCAGGAGCATAACGATAATATTAATACTTTTATAGAAAGTGTTAAACAAGATAGCCATGAAATGATGATTGAAGAAGTAAAAGCTCTTTAATGAAATTCAATATATGAATTAAAACCTCTGAAATTAACTAAGTTAGTTTCAGAGGTTTTTTATTAGATTGTTAACATGAACAATAATTACATCCAAAAAATAAATAACGTATTCACTTATATCGATGATAATTTTGAAGGGGATTTATCATTAGAAACTATTGCTCAAATTGCACATTATTCTCCATATCATTTTCATAGAATATTTAAAGTGATTACCAAGGAACCTTTAAATAGTTACATCAATAGAAAACGTGTTGAAAAAGCAGCTGGGTTATTGTTTAGAAACAAAGAATTATCGATTACTGAAATCTATTTACAATGTGGTTTTAGCAGTCATGCAGCTTTTTCTAAATCCTTTAAAAAATTCTATCAATTAAATCCATCAGTATTTAGAAAAGTAAACCCCAATAAGTATAGCAAGATTGGACAAACGGAGCTTACTAAAGAGGCTTATCTTCGTAACCTAGAAGTTTTATTAAACTGGAGAGATATGAATACAACTTTTGAGATAAAACAAGTTCCTGAATTACATTTTGCTACACTAACACAAATTGGAGTCGCAGGTTTACAAAATGCTTTTACAAACCTTATGAATTGGGCTGAACCTAAAGGTTTACTGGCTAATCCTGACTTTAAAATGGGGACTATTTTTTACGATAGTTTTAAAGTAACTCCACATGATAAAGTGCGAATGAAGGCTAGTTTATTAACAGCTAAAGCTATTGCATCAGAAGGGGAGGTAGAAGCTTTAACTTTTGAGTCACAAAAATGTATTGTGGCACGTTTTGAAATAGGTATACAGCAGTTTGAAAAAGCATGGACAAGTGTATTCATGTGGATGAATGAAAATGGATATTCAAAAGAAGATAAACAACCTTTTGAAATCTACCATAACAATTTTAACGAGCACCCTGAAAAGAAATGTATTGTAGATATGTATGTTCCTATTATATAGCGCTTACAATACAAAAGCTGTTTCTTCCTTGATACTTTCCATTACAAATGAACTTTGCACATTTGATATTCCTTTAATAACCGATAATTGGCCTACTACTAATTGCTGATACCCTGCCATATCCTTAACTGATATTTTTAATAAAAAATCATAACTTCCTGACACATGCAAACAAGCCATAATTTCAGGAAAAGCAGTAATTTCTGCTTTAAAATTATCTATTAATTCTTTTGAATGTGTCGCAAGTGATATTTGACAGTAGACTAGTAATCCTTTATCTATTTTTTCTCCATTAAGTATTGCAACATAATTTTTTATATAGCCTTGTTGCTCTAATTTTTTAATACGCTCAAATGTCGGGGAAACTGTTAATCCTATTTTATCCGCTATTTCCTTAGTATTTTGCTTTGCATTTTGCTGTAAAAGCATCAATATTTTTTTATCTATTTCATCCATGGTAGAAAACAATTCTGTTTATAAATTTACACAGCTCCTAAAACAACGTAAAAATACTTTATATTTTATAATAACAGAAAAATTAACTGTATTTTATCACTTACTTGAATTATATTCCTTTACTATTTATTTTTGCAGAAAAATAAAATTTACCCCAATGAATACAATATCAAATACAGAAAAATTTCGTTTAGCTAGCCTGAAACAAAACATTGAGGAAGCTAGAAATTCATTTCTTGGATACCCCGTTTCTAAAGACTTTGATTATGATGAATTAAACTCCTTTTTAAAATACCCTATTAACAATTTAGGCGATCCTTTTGAAGATTGTACTTACAAAGTACAAACACATGAAATGGAACGAGAAGTGATTGGTTTTTTTGCTAAATTATTTAGAGCTAATCCAACAAATTATTGGGGATATGTAACCAATGGTGGTTCTGAAAGTAATTTGTATGGCTTGTATTTAGCAAGAGAATTGTACCCTAAAGCAATGGTATATTATTCTGAATCGACACATTATAGTGTTAAAAAAAATATTCATTTACTTAACATACCAAGTATTGTAATTCGCTCACAAGAAAATGGAGAAATCAACTATGAAGATTTTGAAAATACAGTACGAATGAACCGTAATAAACCTGCCATAGTATTAACAACATTTGGTACTACTATGAAAGAAGCTAAGGATGATGTTTCTAAAATTAAAAACATCTTAAAGAACCTTGCAATACAAGATCATTATATTCATTGTGATGCGGCTCTAGCAGGATCATATGGAGCCTTTATTGAACCTCGTATTCCTTTTGATTTTAAAGATGGGGTAGATAGTATTTCTATTAGCGGGCATAAGTTTATAGGATCACCTATGCCTTGTGGAATCATTATTACAAAACGTTCTAACAGGGATCGTATTGCAACTGGTATTTCATACATAGGATCATTAGATACTACTATTACAGGATCAAGAAACGGACATAGTCCTTTATTTTTATGGTACGCTTTAAAAAAATTAGGAGTGGAAGGTTTAAGAAAAAGATATTTGCACAGTTTAGAAACTGCAGAATATTGTAAAAACCGTCTTAACAAAGTTGGAATAAATGCGTGGATAAATCCTGGAGGAATTACCGTAGTGTTACCAAAAACTCCTTTAGCCGTAAAACAAAAATGGCAATTGGCTACAGAAAGCGATACTTCACATGTTATTTGTATGCCTAACGTAACTAAAGCGCAGATAGATGAATTTATTTACGACATCATTAATTGTAAAGAAAATACAGAAGAGGAACTTGTATTTGAATTTTAACCCACCAGTGAGTTTTGGTTTTAATGGGAAGTACTTATAATAAATGAACTTTTTTTTCAGATAAAGTATTACCCTATTACCTTCACTAAAACCTCTTTTTTCATTTGCTCACTAATAGGTGTTTTATTGATAAACGTAAAAAACCGAGCTATTATGCTCGGTTTTTAAATATATATAGTAATTAATTACTTCCTATTTAGCTACTTTTCCAAGTACTACAAAGTCTAACTGACGTTTTACTAAATCAGCATCTTTAACCATTATAACTACTTCATCACCTAATTGATACATATTATCAGTGTTTTCACCAACTAGAGCATATTGCTTTTCATCAAAATAATAATAATCATCTTTTATTTCTCTAATACGAACCATTCCTTCGCATTTATTAGAAACTATTTCTACATAAATTCCCCATTCAGTTACTCCAGAAATCACACCAACAAATTCTTCATCCTGATGATCTTGCATGAACTTAACTTGCATGTATTTTATAGAATCACGTTCAGCTTTTGTTGAAAGGATTTCCATGTCAGTAGAATGCTTACATTTAGCTTCAAATTCTTCAGCATCTGCATTTTTTCCACCATCTAAATAAAATTGTAATAAACGATGTACCATTACATCAGGATATCTACGAATAGGAGAGGTGAAGTGAGAATAATGTTCAAATGAAAGTCCGTAATGACCTATATTATCAGTAGAATACACCGCTTTACTCATGGTACGGATAGCAAGCGTATCTACTAAGTTTTGTTCTCCTTTCCCTTTAACACTTTCTAACAAACTATTTAAAGAATTAGCAGTAGTTTTTGGGGTCTTTAAATCTAATTTATATCCAAACTTAGAAATAACATTCTGTAAATTACCTAATTTCTCCTCATCTGGTTCATCATGTATTCTATATACAAATGTCTTATTTTTATTACCAATATAAGCCGCAACTTTTCGATTGGCTAACAACATGAATTCTTCAATTAATTTATTTGCGTCCTTAGCAGTTTTAAAATATACTCCTGTTGGATTTGAATTTTCATCTAAATTGAATTTCACTTCAACTTTATCAAAAGAAATAGCACCTTCTTGCATACGTTGATTACGCATGATTTTTGCTAATTCATCTAATTTTAAAATAGCATCCGTAATGTGTTGATCCACGGTATAATCCTTACCTGTAAGTGATACTTCTGCTGGAACGATATTATCACCAGATTCAATCATCGCTTGTGCTTCTTCATAGGCAAAACGTTGATCAGAATAAGTTACAGTTCGTCCAAACCATTCGTTTACAACTTCTGTTTTATCATTAATTTCAAAAACAGCAGAAAAAGTATATTTCTCTTCATGTGGGCGTAATGAACAAGCACCATTACTTAATATTTCAGGTAACATAGGTACCACACGATCTACTAAATACACTGAAGTTGCACGCTCGTAAGCTTCATCGTCTAAAACAGTTCCCTCTTTTAAATAATGAGACACATCAGCAATGTGAATTCCTATTTCATAATTTCCATTTTCTAATGGTACAAATGATAAGGCATCATCAAAATCTTTCGCGTCTTTAGGATCAATAGTAAAAGTAGGAGTAGACCTCATATCTCTACGCTTAGCTATCTCATCTTCTTTTATTTCAAGATCTATATTATTAGCATATTCTTCTACTTTTTTAGGGAATTCATACGGTAGTCCGTACTCCGCTAAAATAGAATGTATTTCAGTGTTATGTTCTCCAGGTATTCCTAATACTTGAATGACTTCTCCAAAAGGTGATTTGGCTTTTTCTGGCCAATCATGAATTTCAGCTAGAACTTTATCTCCATCTTTTGCACCCATCGTCATCCCTTTAGGAATAAAAATATCGGTATACATTTTAGTACTTGTACACTCTACAAAACCAAAATCTTTTTGTAAGCGTAAAATACCTACAAATTCTGCTTTAGCTCGTTTAGAAATATATGTAATTTCACCTTCAAGTTTATTATTCTTTTTACGTCTATACGTTAAAACTTCTACTTCATCACCGTGTAATGCTTGATTAATGTTTTTTGCGTGTACAAAGATGTCTCCATCAGTATCTTCACAAACTACATAACCATTTCCTCTTGCGGCCATATCCAATATTCCGATATGATATGCATCTTCTCCTTCAACTGTTTTAATCATAAATTTTCCTCGTTCCACTTCATCGATTTTCCCTTTTAATTGAAGTTGACGTAATTTTTTAATAATCTGGTTTCTACTATTAGCATCATCAACTCCTAATTTAGTTGAAAGCTGTTTGTAGTTAAAACTCTTTTTATGTTGCTTCTGAAAAATTTTTATTAATTTTTCAGAAAGGTTTGGTATGTTATTATTTGATTTTTTATTTTTTCTTGGCATAATATTATTTCTAGGTAACTTGATATTTTAGTTTGTTACCATTTTTATTGTTTACAATTTACAATAATCATTTTTCCGAATGGTTACTAAATTATTATATAAATGTAATGATTAATTTAATAATAAATAATATTTATAGTTTCATATATTATTAATCAATATTATTTATTATTATTTGTTTTAAATACTCTTTTTAAGCGTTTTTTACAAAAAAGTAAAGGTAAGTACTCATTATTTATTAAAACACTTTAAAAAGCCATTTAAATTTATTTTTTAACGTTTTTAAGTACGTAAATTAAGGAAGAATACTCTGTACTTTGTTTTGCTTTTAAATTTGAACGCAACCCTATTAAAAAAGCATTAAATGGATTTTGTTTTCCAGTTTTAATTTTTTCACTTAGCAAAGAAACATAAAATGCATCAAATTTCATAGGAAGTGTTTTTATAACATTCATTTGAAATTTATCAAAAAGCCTTTTTATACTATTTTGTGAAAAATGCCAAAGATGTCTAGGTACATCATAAGCAGCCCAAAATTCTTTATAATAATTAGCGTCATAACTTTTATGATTTGGTACCGCTATAATTAAAGATCCATTTGGTTTTAATAATTTTTTAAATATTTGAATATGATTTTCTAATTCTGGTAAATGTTCAAACACATGCCATAAACTAATTATATCAAAACTTTCAGCTGGTAAACTTTCTAATTTAAGTATATCAAAAACCTTATTATCAGTTTTTGTATTCGCTAAAGCTCTTGCTTTTTCATTAGGTTCAATTCCTGTAACATTCCAACCATTATTTTTGGCAGCATTTATAAAATCTCCTGTACCGCAACCAACATCTAACAAACTTCCTTTTGCTTGTTCGGTATTAATTAAAGTAACTTTATTTTTTATAGCATACTCACGAACTAAATGATATACTTTTTCAAACAAGTTTCTTTTAGTGTCTGTATGAGAAATATATTCTTCAGTTTCGTAATACTTTGCTAATTCCGAAATAGGAGGTTGGGGAGAAGTAACCAACATACCAAATTCTGAATTTTCTATTAATTCAAATTTTTCTTTTGAAACGGAATGATCTGTAACTTTTAACAAAACCATTATTCTTCTAATTTATTAACTAATTCTACTTTCAAAAAATCTGATAACTGTTTTCCTTTTTCTAAAACTTCTTTTTTATTTTTTGATTTAAAAACAATATCATTTCTATTTCTTTCACCAAAAAAACGAATAACATAAAAATCAAATTCAGCTGTAGACCCTAAAGCAGATACAGTACTAAATTCATTAGAAGAACTAAATGATTGAGCAAATAAAGAAATATACTCAGGATAAATTAGATCCTTTTTAATAGAAAAAAGCTTTGCATTAAATAATGTAATATTTAATTTATTATCGAAGTTTTTAAAAACTTCAATTTCTGTATTAACTCCTAATATTAATAAACCAATTACAGTTAATATAATTCCCGATAATTCTTGAGTCATTATAAAAAGACTAAAAAGTAATAAACCAATACCTATGTATTTAGCTTTAGTATTTTTATATTCTTTAAATTTTATACTCTTCATTTTATTTTATTTTCATAGTTCCACGTGAAACCTTTATTCATTTATTACTATAAACAACTGGTGTTTTATCTTCCTAAAAAAACTAATAATACTGAAATATCACTAGGGGATACTCCAGATATTCTAGATGCTTGACTAATGGT
>Ga0209396_1006701_pt1 | contig 10488 bp, 10 predicted proteins | sample GOMGulsemesocosm_6_FD_184638 | JGI IMG/M metagenome (GOLD analysis project Ga0209396, IMG submission 184638) | Methane-oxidizing microbial communities from mesocosms in the Gulf of Mexico - GOM8C Gulf of Mexico (SPAdes) (version 2) | ecosystem: Environmental > Aquatic > Marine > Cold seeps... | reverse complement strand
TCAAACTCGATCATAAATTGGTTCAAGATCGTTTTCGAATTCCTGATTGGTATTGTCTATTTTTTGATGCACAAATTATGGTAAGTAAATTTAAAAAGCTCTTTCATCATATTGTATTATTAATCAAAAGAATTAATATATTTGTACTTCTTTGATGTTTCTAATTGATTAAATTGTTCTAGCAGTAACATATCTATCGTTAACTTTTCTTTTAATGATGTTTTTTCGAGTGCTCCAACTAAAATTTTATTGGAGCTAGATAAAAGTTTTTGAGCTTTTGTCAAATCAATATAAGTAGGATCATTATTGAATATATGTTGTAAAGATGTGTTGAGATTGAATAATTCATTTAACTGCTCATAATTTAAGTATTGAACTAATATGCTATTTATTTTATTAGATTCTTGATTGTTGTCTTTCATGGGGCTCTAGAAAATATAAATACTATAAATCTTATCATACAATATACAAAAGCTTTTGTAAGTAAGCGTTTGTAAGTGTTGGTTGATTTGAAAGAGATTCAACCTATTTTAAATTTACCTCATAAATACAATAATCAATGATTATTTACTTTAATAATTTAGAGACCATTCAATTACTTCTTCACATTCATCTACGAAAGTATCTAAATATGAGAGATGTGCATTTATATCGACCATTGTCGTTTGCATTGTTTTGCTCATATCTTTGATTTTATCATTATAATGTCTGACTTCATGATAACTCATAGCAAGTTCATTTCTTGCAGTTTGTATCATTCTTTCAAATGAATTAGCGTTAGATTGTACAGAATTACTAATAGTAAATTGCTTTTCTACTAGTAATTGCAATTTATTTTGTCGCTGATTTAATAAAGAGGATGCATGTTTAAGTTTATGCAAGTTTCTTTGAATTTTAGGCCCTAATTCAGCTATATCTTTTGCCTGCCATTTAGCAACTTTTCTAAGAGCTTCTGCTTTACCTAAATCAGATGTTAAGCTTGCTAATTGATCATGCCCATACTTTTCCTTCTTACGTACTTTTCTCGCTTTATCAACTCCGTTGGCAATTGCATTAATACTATTAGTAACAAGCTTTCCATATGGAAGAAGATTAAAAGGTAATGTAAGGACTTTAAGAGGTCTTTTCTTTTGTTCACGTACAATATGCATTAACTTTTTCTTTATCTTGTAACCTTTGGTTCTAGTTGCGGCATCATATGTAGACTTAGAATTTTCCATAAAAGAACGGTTACTCATTTCATTACTTTTTGCATCAAACTTTAATGAAGATTCAAATGAATTTTCAAAGTTCATTTTAGGTATTACCATTGCATTAATTTTCTGTGCAGCTACTTGAGCAATAGATGCTGAAAATTTTGTTTTAGCATTTTTAAAAATCATAGTCTGTTCTAGTTTACTAATTACCAAACTATCTAACTCAGCGCCAATGGGATCACTAATCACACTTGGGATCATTGGGCCTTTTTTTAGTGTTTGCTTTATATCGATAGGCATATATAGATCCTTTGTATGTTTTTTTGCGGAAAATGGAAAACTATTGGGATTAAATAAATAGGCATCATTAGCTAAATCATTTTTATTGATTAGCCCATGCAAGCGTTTTATATATTTTAAACAAAATTCGTTGTTGGGTATGTAAGCGTATGTAAGCGTAAAGTGATTGAAAGTAAGCTAATAAATTATCATGTATATTTTTTAAGCAGTAAAATCAAAACTGTAAACTATATTTTTTAAAACAAAAAATAGAATAAAGTGTTTATTATTGCTATATAAAAAGTAATGAATACGTATTCAACTCCAATTAACTTTTAATCAAGATCACCATACGTTAACTTTAAATTTCATATAATTATTAGAATCTGAAGTTATGCTGAAAATAGTTTTTATCTTTAAATTGCCATCTATATTACTTGTTTTAATAAGTATTTTAAGTTGGCAAGTCAATGCCAGAGATTATATTAGTCATCAGCTAAATGGTCAGGAATTAAATATTACGACTACTGAAGGCAACGTCAGGTTATGGGCACTTTCAGATAACGCATTTGAGGTTTTATATTTAAATGAAGTTAAAAAGCCATTCCCTTCATTTGCAATAGACATGCAATCGGTTAGTAAAAATAAGCAAAACTTTGTAACATTATCAAATTCTAACAATAATCTGACATTTATAAATGGCGATTTATCAGCTGTTATCCATAAAGCACCATTTCATATTTCCTATTTTAACAAAGATAAATTACTAACTCGCGAGCAACCAAACTTTATAAATAAAAGAATGACACCTGACTTTAAGTTTTCTCTTACTGATAATGAAAAGTTATTAGGAACAGGCGAGCGTGTATTAGGAATGGATCGTCGCGGGCAACGCTTACCTTTATATAACCGAGCACATTATGGTTATACAACAGAATCAGAACAAATGAACTTTTCAATTCCTGCGGTCATATCAGATAAAAAATATATGATTTTATTTGATAATAGCGCAAAGGGTTGGGTTGATACGGGTAAAACTCAAACCAATACCTTACAGTTTGAAGCCATGGGTGGCCGTAATGCTTATTTAATTATCGCAGCAAACACTTACCCTAAACTAATTAATAATTATGTGAATATTACTGGAAAACAACCACTTCCTCCGCGTTGGGCATTTGGTAATCATGCGTCACGTTTTGGTTATAAATCTCAAAAAGAGGTATTGAACGTAATAAAAAAATACCGTGATGAAGATATTCCTGTTGATTCAATCATTCTCGATCTTTATTGGTTTGGTAAAGATATAAAAGGTCATATGGGCAATTTAGAATGGGATTCAAATAGTTTTCCTGAACCGATAGAAATGATTAATGAACTCAAGTCACACGGTGTTAATACAGTATTGATCACTGAACCATTCATATTAAAAAATACAAAAATGTGGCAACAGGCTGTTGATGAATCAATTTTAGCGAAAGATCCAATAACGGGTGAAGCTAAAACGTATGATTTCTATTTTGGCCATACAGGTTTAGTGGATGTATTCAATGATAAAGCGCATAAATGGTTTGGTTCGGTTTATAAAAGATTAGCAGCACAAGGTGTTGCAGGGGTGTGGGGAGATCTAGGAGAACCAGAGGTTCACCCATCTGATATACAGCATATTTTATCTCAGCATGATTCTATCATTACAACCGGAGATGAAGTTCATAATGCATTTGGCCATGAATGGGGCAGATTAGTAAATAATGCTTTAACTGAATATTCACCAACACAACGTAAATTTATGATTATGCGGGCTGGTTTTGCCGGTTCACAAAAGTATGGCATGATCCCATGGACTGGAGATGTAAGTCGTTCATGGGATGGCTTAAAGCCTCAAGTTGAGTTATCACTACAAATGAGTTTACTTGGTATGGCATATACACATTCCGATTTAGGCGGTTTTGCAGGTGGAGAATCATTTGATAAAGAAATGTATATTCGCTGGTTACAGTATGGTGTTTTTCAACCTATTTACCGTCCTCACGGGCAAGATAACATCGCTCCAGAGCCAATATTTCATGATCAAGAAACTAAAGATATCATTCGTGAATATATAAAACTTCGTTACCAGTTATTACCGTATAACTATACATTAGCCTATGAAAATTCTATGACTGGAATGCCATTAATGCGTCCTATGTTCTTTACCAATGAAAACAATTCAGCACTCATTGATGTAAAAGATCAATACCTATGGGGTGATAGCTTTTTAGTGAAACCAGTTACAGATGCTGCTATTGAGTCAATATCAGTTGATTTACCAAAAGGAAATTGGTTTGATTTTTTCAGTGATACTCTTTATCAAGGCAATCAAACAATATCTTACCCTTTAACGCTTAATACGATTCCTGTTTTGGTAAAAGCTGGCGCGATTATTCCTACAGTTAAAGCGGTGCCTAGTACGGCGTATTACTCAAGTGAATATATAAAGCTTGATTATTATTTTGATGAAACTGTTAAAGCATCTAAAGCCCAAATGTATGAAGATGATGGAACAAGTGCAGACGCATTAACAAATAAAAAATATGAATTATTGAAATTTGAAGCTAATACAACATCTAATACTAATAAATTGATTATTGATTTACTTCGAGCTGAAAAGGGTAAAGGTTATAAGTCAATGCCTGAACAACGTAGTGTTGAGTTAGTTATACACAATTGGCACAAAGCTGATAATCAAGCTTCTTTTAATAAAAACAGTTTAAAATCTCAGGCTTCAGAAAAAGCATTAACACACGTTGATCAAGGGCTATTTTATAATGAAGCTAAGAGTACTCTAACAATAAAAGTTCAATGGGATCATTCGGCTTCGAGTATCAAAATTTTAAAGACACTTAGATAAAAAGGTTGATATTATCGTCTAAATTACAAAAATCATGAGCTTTGTTACTTACAACTAACATTGGAAGCTATAAATTATTTAATTGTATATTCGATTGAAAGTTAGAATAATTAATGTATTGATATTGTCCTTATAATCACAATAAAATTCTGTAAAGGGTTTGATGTGTCAGTTCATATTTCACCTTTATTAGGACGATACTTTCATGAGTAAATATCCATTTATACCAAAATGGATGATAACAAAAAATAAAAATATACTTTTCATTATTTTAGATACGAACTTTGGATGTCCATTTTTGACTAAAATATCAGATATTACTGAGCTTAAAATTGCGAGTGCAATAGCTGAAAAAGTTGTTATTTGTATTGAATCGGCTAAAGTAAACTCTGTTGTATAAGGGAGCTTTTTATCCAAACCATACATACTACCGACAGCAGCAAATAATGAACCTACACATAAAGTTATTCTTGGTTGTAAAGGGATTGCGGGTAAAGATCTCGTAGACATGTTAATTGAAAAAACAATCACAATTAATACCGTTGCTACAAAAAAACCTAAAAAGGTAGAGGCAAATAAACGCATACCATCACGTTTTAGCGTTAAAATTGCAGTGATTCTATTGAAATTATAACTTGAACCAGGAGCAACTCGTGGATCTCCGAAAGTTGTTGGATAGGCCGTATTTGTTACTTCTAAATCAAAATCTAATAAGGTCCAACCGTCTGGTATAACATCATTCGCAATACTGCTACTTGGATCTGCTATGAACTTGTGAGTGTCTTCCGTTTCAAGAGTATCTTCTATTGCAATAGTCAGTTTTTGAGTATCAAATGGAAATAAACTGATATCCCAATCTTGCTTGATAGTGCCTTTGAAAACTTGAGAATGCCAATAAAGCGTATCTATTTTTTCTGAAGTAGCATTACGAATAGAAAATGCTTTTGAATTAACTATTTCAGTACGCTCTACAGGTTTATAATTTTTTTTATGACTAATGAACCAAGCCCAAAATTCAGTTTTAAATTCATTATTCGCAAAGTTAATATCATATAAATTGGTAATAAAAATACCAAACTTTACATCTCTTTCTTTTAAGTCTTGGGCTGGCAAGTTTAAAACCGGCTTAGTCGTTTTTTCCGCAGATACTTGAGATGTATAACATAATAAAAAACAAAATAATAAATATAAAACGTATTGATTTTTCATTTTAGTTATCCCTAAATAGAAATTTAAACAGTTAAGTTAAAATTGGTGTCTTTTATTTGACCTTCACCATCACCGTGATTTAAATTAAATTTACGTTGCCAAAAGTATTGTAAAAATCGTTTGTTATTATGAACTGGTAGTATCTGTAATAACTCCCATCCTTCACCATCAGGTCTAGGTAATTCTTGGTAATAATCATCGAGTTGATATTGGTTTTCCATTCCTACAACAGCAGATTGCCCTAAAGTCATTATTGTTTCGAAATCGAAATTATATTCTTCTTCCATCATACCTAAATTCCCTTTGGTTAAGTGTTAGTTCACGTGATAAATATTGTCTTCATCATGATTAGATATAGCAAACGCAATTGTTTCTGCTCGGTTTTTGACGTTTAATTTAGTGAACAGCGACTTTACATGGTCAGCTACTGTATATGCTGATATACCAAGCTCATTTGCTATGCCCTTATTGGATAACCCTTTTGAAAGTTGTACTAAGACTTCATTTTCTCTTTGAGTTAATTTTTTTATATATTGCACAGGTTTTATCTGTCTAAAAGAAAGAATTATTTTTCGGGTCACCATTGGTGACATAGGAGGAATACCTGATTCACTATTTCTTAAAATGTTAATTAAATTAGTATAACTTTCTGTTTTTAATATATATCCATCAGCTCCTAACCTTAGTGTGGAAAGTATGTCGTTTAATTGTTCATAGGCACTTACTGCAACAATCATAGCGTTAGGTTGCTGACTTCTTATTTTAGAAAAATATAGCATCTTATTCTGATTATTCGAATTAATACCAATCAAGATTAAATGATACAAATTTAGTTTAAGTAGTTTGTCAATGCTCGTTAAACAAGAGGATTGTATTATATCTGAATCTATAAAAGTAAATTTAGCAGCATCTGCCAAGTAACATAAACTTTTGTGATCTTCGTCAATTATAAGTATTTTTTTCATATTGAGTAATTATTTTATGACCCCCCTCATATTAGGGAGTGTTTTATTTATTGCTCTGACTACGATTTATGAACATCCAGAAATAAAGTAATAAAAGTGATTCACAATCAGGTATTAACCACAACAATTTCTAAGCTTAGAGGGTTATGGTGGATATTCAAGTTTAACTTTAGAGACTTGAGTGAGTCAGTAGATGAGATTTTCAGCTTGCATGGTATTTCATTACGTTCTTGAGTTTAGTGATTTTTATATTGTTTTATTCAAAAATACATTCATTTATTAATGGAAATTTAGAAGATAACCAATGGAGGTTAATATGTCTTCTCGATCTAAAAACGTAGGTTCTGTTGCACCTAAGGAACGTATCAATATTTCGTACCGTCCAGCAACCGGCTCAGCAAAAGATGGTGTTGAATTACCTTTTAAAGTTTTAATCATGGGGGATTTTACTCAATCGTTCGATGGTGCTGTTATTGAAGAACGGAAGTTGAATAAAATAAATAAATATAACTTTGATGAAGTGATGGAGAAGCTTGATCTTAAACTTAATTTTAGTGTTAAAAATAAGATCTTAGCTAATTCAGACGATACAATTGATATCTCACTAAATATCAAAAGCCTAAGTGATTTTGAGCCGGATAACATCATAGTTCAAGTTGAAGAGTTAAAGCAGGTTTTAAAATTAAGAGAAGCATTAAAATCCCTTAAAGGCCCTTTAGGAAACTCTCCTCAGATGCGTAAGCAAATCCAACGACTTTTGGCGGATGAAGATTCACGGAATGAACTTAAACGCGAAATTGGCTTGCTTAAATAAGCATTCTTTTTTACAAATCTAAGTTCCCTTTTTAGGGGAAACTGACGAGCAAAGCTGAGATTTATTGGAGATTATAATGGTTACAGCAACAAAAGAGTCCTTAATTAAAGGCATCTTGAGTTTTAGTAAACTACCTGATGATGAAATGAGCCATGACATTGCTACAACTGGGCTACATTCCTTACTAAAAAGAATATTTGAGCAAGAAAATGATACTGGAGATGTAAGGGTTGATAAGCGATATGTCGAAGAATTGATTGATGAACTCGATGCTAAGTTGAGTACTCAGATGGATGAAATTCTTCACCATCCAACTTTTAAAGATTTAGAGGCACCTTGGAGAAGTTTAAAGTTACTAACTGATAGAACCGAATTCGGTGAAAATATCAAAATAGAATTACTATCAGTTTCAAAAGAAGATTTACTTGATGATTTTGACGATGCTGCAGATATTGTAGAAAGTGGTCTATATCGTAAAGTATATACTGATGAATTTGGACAATTTGGTGGTGACCCGTACGGCGTTATTATAGGCGATTATGGGATTTCTCCATCTGTAGCAGATATTCGTCTTTTATCATACATGGGTAGTCTTTCAGCAATGACACATGCACCTTTTATTGCCGCAGCTGATCAAAGTTTTTTTGGAATTAAAGATTTTTCTGAATTGCCAGATTTAAAGCAAATAGAAGCAATGTTCGAAGGGCCACAATTTAAATCATGGCGTAAATTCCGTAATAGTGATGATTCTCGAAATGTTGGTTTGACTATGCCAAATTTCATGCTTCGTCCTACTTATGGTGACAACATTCCAGTTAGAAGTTTCAGTTATAAAGAAGGTGCCAATGAAACAAATGATTATCTATGGGGAAATGCTGCATTTGCTTACGCAACAAGGCTGACTGACAGTTTTGCGCGTTACCGCTGGTGTCCAAATATTATTGGTCCACAATCAGGCGGCGAAGTCAAAGATCTACCTATTAATATTATTGATGATAGTGGCGCGGATAAAGTGATAGGTCCAGTTGAAGTTCAAATATCAGATCGTAAAGAATATGAACTCTCTGAGTTAGGTTTTATACCACTTACCTTACGTAAAGATTCAGATAGTGCGGTATTTTTCTCATCTAATTCTGCTCAACAACCTAAAAAATATAGTAATGATGATGAAGGACGACAGGCTGAACTTAATTTTAAATTAGGTACGCAACTCCCATATTTATTCATCGTTAATAGGCTAGCTCATTACATTAAAGTACTTCAACGTGAAAATTTAGGAAGCTGGAAAAGTAGGATTGATTTAGAAACAGAATTAAATAAGTGGATACGTCAATACGTTGCAGATCAGGACAATCCATCACCAGCCACTAGAAGCCAAAGACCCCTTCGAAAAGCAGTGATCAGAGTAAGTGAGATTGAAACTGATGCAGGTTGGTACGAAGTAGCAATGGACGTAACTCCACACTTTAAATTCATGGGCGCTAATTTCACCTTATCACTTACAAGTATTTTAGAACGCGCGTAAGCATGTTGAATAAGTTTACTTTAGTAAATATAAAGGAATTAATAAGATGCCAACAGAAATATATATGTCGATAAATGATCCTGAAGGTTGTTTATCTGAAGATGCATGTTCCAAAGAGAGCATAGGTTCATTTTTTAAAGCTGATCATGATGAAGAAGCATTAATTTTGGCTTATGACCATAAGGTAAGTGTGCCAACAAATTCATTAACAGGACAGGTTACAGGTACACGAAAGCATGAATATCTCGAGGTCACTAAATTTATTGATAAAAGTTCACCCTTGTTACTAAATTGCGTGACTGCACCTTCGGAACTTGAAGTGATTTTTCGATTCTTTCGAACGCCAGATGAGACTAGTGCAGGTGAGCCTGTTGAGTATTATAATATTACTCTGCAAAGGGCCAAAATTGTTAGTATAAACACAGTCTCTCCTAATATATTGATCACCGAAAATGACGGACTAATGCCTTATGAAGTTGTGAGGTTTACTTATGGTCAAATTCAAGCCGATCATGTTGTTTGTGGTACTACAGCAATAGATGACTGGTCAGGCGAAGGCGAATAACAAGTGCGGTTAACTTATGAAAATGTTTAGCCTAAGGTTAAGGCCATGTGTGTTGGTTTTGATTGTATCTACCATGCTTACTGCTTGCTCTATGAATTCATCATTTTTTAGCAGCGATAAAGCTGATATTTTGTTAAAAAGTAAGTCAGGATATCGAGACCCAGGGCAAAAAGATCATTGGTTAGATAATGTTTCTGCATGGCGTAATTGGGATGTATCGGCTACAAATAATCAATTAGTTGAGTGGTCATTTCAAGAAAACTCAATTTCAGTGAAGATTAGTTCTAGTAATGATCTTAACCGATATGCCCAAGCTGCGCATACTCTGCAGATCAAAGTGATTCAATTGACCGATGTAAGTGGATTAAAAACCTTGTTACAAACAGCTGATGGGGTCAGAACAGTATTGAGTGAATCAATGGAAATGATTCCGAGTAGTGTTTACAGTGAATCAATACTTGTTGCACCAAATCAGGACACTACATTAGTATTTGCACGCCAACAAGATGCTAAATTCATTTCGGTGATCAGTGGTTATACAGAACTAAGACCTGATACTTCAGCAAGAATTTTAACTATTCCTGTAATCACTATTAAGTCACCAAAAGAAAATGAATCTTGGTTTGATAAGTTAACATTTGGATTGTTTGCAGATGAGGTAGAAGCATTACCTGATGTAATTAGACCTGCACGTATCAAGCTTGATATCGAGTTTGGTGACAAAGGTATAGAACAATTTGCTGCTAAAGCATATTAATTTGAGAGGTTTTTTGATGTGGATTCATTAAAAGCTTTATATTGGAACCAAGGCTTATTTTTAAAGCCACAACACTTTCAACATTTAGGTTTGCATACGTTAGCGTCAGCTAATGCATATTCTACGGTTAAAACAGGTGTTAAATCAGGGTTATCAAATCTTGTCATTAATCAAGATGCCTTAAAAAATGGCATGTTTATTATCGATAGTCTTCAATGTGTTCTTTCTGATGGTACCTTATTAGTTTATCCTGGTAATTGCAGAATTGAACCTATAAGGCTGGACCCAGAT
>Ga0209396_1006697_pt1 | contig 10491 bp, 6 predicted proteins | sample GOMGulsemesocosm_6_FD_184638 | JGI IMG/M metagenome (GOLD analysis project Ga0209396, IMG submission 184638) | Methane-oxidizing microbial communities from mesocosms in the Gulf of Mexico - GOM8C Gulf of Mexico (SPAdes) (version 2) | ecosystem: Environmental > Aquatic > Marine > Cold seeps... | reverse complement strand
AATTGCTTCAGCCATAAGCCAGGTTTTATTAAATTTGTATTAACAGCTACATTCGTCTGAGGAAAACCGCTTGTTACATCACTCATGTTAAATCCTTTTGTTATTCTTTTTATTAATACCTGTATATATCAAGTTCCATGCCAAGTTTTAAAACCCCATAAAACGGGGCCTTCAGGACTTTAGCCAAAACAATAAGATAATATTTATTATCTATTTATAATTTTTACCACTCAGTCACTATCGCACTTAACAAAACTATCTAGTGAGTTAAATCCTGCGGGTAATATCAATCGCTTACTATTTTCTGTGTCAGGGTTTAAATCCATGGGTACAACCCATAAACGAAGCGCTTTATCAAAATCAAAACTGGTTTCAATTGGCTCTTGGAAGGTGTCGCTAGCAGGATAGATAAGCACCATATCTCCGCTACCACCAAGGTATTTATGGCCATAGGCAAACATCTGATAGAAGTCAGATTGGGAGAGGCCACCATTAGTTGAGTCTTTATCTAACAACTTCCATTTCGTATCCAATACCACTTGTTTCTCATTAGGTAGAGAAATTAACAAGTCGGGCTTGAGTTGAAATTGATTCTGCTCATTATGATTCACCAAATATTTACTTCTCGCTTGGGTGGTTAGTACCGCACCTTCTACCAATTGATCCCTCAAAATGGATGCCACATAACTCTCAAATACCGATTCCATCGGAAAAAGTAGTGATAAGGCATTGTGGTTGCCTTGCATACTCAAGGGTGAGAAGCCCTCTAAAATGAGCTTGGCCCAATCAATGGGTACATGATAATCCTTCATGCCTCGATCGAGTTTGAGATCATTAATATCTTGTTTTACCGACTTGGATAAAGGTACGTCAGCGAAAGCAAAGTCTAATTCACGCAATAACTTTTGATTCACGGCCAAGCGGGTATATTTTGATAACTTCACCATGGCGGTTTTGATTAAGCGATTAGCTGGGCGATTAATCTGATAATCATCAAACTCAACATAAAACTTATGTTGGTTAACCAAGTTATGACGCAATTGCTTGGCAACTAGTAGCTTTCCTTTTAGAAAGCTCTGGTTATCTTCCTCTCTCACATAGTCACTTTTTAACCCACGCTTCACGAGCAGGTTAACGGTTGCGAGAAATTGGCTAATAAAGACTTCCAGCAAAGGCATCTTCTTGGTGGTGATACTCGCTTGGTTCGTAACAAGATGACGAAATACACCCAAGTGCTGCAACATCATCAACAAGGTCTCTCGAGATGAGTCTTCAGCTTGCTTTCGATCCAATCCTTTACGACCAACCTTTGGCAATACTTCAATATGTTCACCCGTGGGCGTGAACAACACACCCACGTAGTTTTTAACTTGGATTAACTCATGACCACAGCGTTTACTTAAACTAAGACACTTTCGTGTTTCCGTTTCAGCAGCACTTAAGCTCACCTCTTTAAGATAATTAAATGCATCCCCAGAGATTAAAATCGCCTTAAGTTCAGAAGCGGCCACTTGGTCTGAAGTTAAATAACTGAATTCATAAACAGTTGTATGCATGACAACTAATCTTCTTTTACAGCAGTTAGTTCACCTTCACTTTCTGGCTCTTCTTCACCCTCATTAAGATCTTTCAAGGATTTATAAATAACGATATAGGCGTTAGCTTTTTCCCACACATCTGAGGTATTTTCCGCCAAGGTATATTGAGTAACAGATTGGCCGTATTCATCTAGCTTATGGCCTGTTCCAAAGAGTGTATTCAATTCACTACTCTTATGCGTATTTTCTGAAATAAACTGCAAACCTTCTGGTTTTTGATTATCTGCCAGAACTAAACGTATCTTGCTCCAATCTTCAAAAAAGTACTCTTCAAGTAGTGGAATTACCTTATTTTGGAATACAGATTTTAGCTGTACGAAGGCTAAATCCTCTTCACCTTGCTCCATCAAGGCTTTAACCGGCATAAAGAAAGCGTGACCCAGCATATGCTCACGATCGTAAAGTATCTCGATACGCTTATTAAGAGTGGTTAGTAACGCTTCTAGATCAATACCTTTGACCGGATCACCTTTTAACAGCTCAGGTTTTGGCATCATTTCCACAAAATCAAAACGACGACGCAATGCCGTATCCATCATGGCTAAAGAGCGGTCAGCGGTATTCATGGTGCCGATAATGTGCAAATTACTTGGGACAGAGAAAGGCTTGCTCGCGTTTTCTGCATGGGGCAATAGCAACTCCAAGGCTTCAGGCTGGCCCTGACGCTTTGAAGGCTCAATTAAGGTGATAAGCTCACCAAATATTTTAGAGATATTACCGCGATTAATTTCATCGATAACAAGCACATAGTTTTCTGAATGCTTTGATGCATTCTCTTTCTCACTAATATCGACACCATGAGATAACAAATGGCTTATCGTGTCAGATACGGATAAACGCGATAAAGGATAACAAGTCGGCAAATTAAAACGTTTATTGTCATTTATTGATTGGAAGTCGACTGAAAAGTCCTTTTGTAACCAATTGACAGGTAAGTGATGGGCATAACCTTTGCCAACAATACCGCCTTCAACATATTGATAATCACCACTGACAACACCAACAGCTTCTACTGAAGTATTACTATTTATACAAAGAACCAGATCACCTTTACTCATCTCTTGAGAAAAATATATCAGAGTATTCTGATCATTCTTACCCAATCCTTTAAAGTAGGTATTTTGTTCATTAGTAGAGAGATCCCCTGTATCATCCCAACCAATCGCAGCTAAATCATTATCCAAACAATAAGTTTTTCTTGAATTTTGGTAAGTACCCTCAATGGATATTTTCCACACTCGACCTTCTGGATTAATACTTTCATTCTGAGTTTGTGAAGATAAGCGAGCTGCATCACAAATCTGTTTAAAAACACCGGGCTTTATAGAATAAGCAATGCCCTTATCATCATTCGTAGCAGCACTAATGCCTTCCACAAACTCTTCATAACCATAACTCTGATGAAAAGTCACAAAGCGAATACGCTTTTCCGCAACCAACTCATCGTATCTAGCTTTTAGTTTTGATCTGTCTGCAACTGAAAAGCCCGGTTCACAGGCTAATACAGCCGCTTCAATCGTATGGTAAGTTTTACCCGTGCCCGGTGGGCCATAGAGAATTTGGTTAAGGGAAGCACTATCTAACAACTGCGTAGTGGGTCGTTTTTTTACTTTTTTGGGAGAGACAGTATCGTCAATAAGTACATATTTTCTAAAGTTAGTTCTCGTTAATTCGGAGCTAATTCGAGCAGCGATTTCTCTAAGGCCATTTGAGGGTGTTTTATACTCTTGAGCTTGGTCATGAGCTTCAGTAACAAGTTCAGGAAAATGCTGATCAACTAAATTAGCCCATTCGTTTATTGTTACCCAGTCATTAGCATAATTTAGTGCATTTAAATATTTTTCAGACTTTCTCATTAGCATTCCTTGTTAAAGCTTGAAACATGATTATTTTAATCACAAAACAATCAATTTTTTGTAGCGACATCCTTAATAGAAAAAGCAGCAGCATCTTTATATTGATCCCACCTTATTTGAAAAATATTTAATTCTAATAAGTTTATTTCATCCGTGTGGTAAGCCTCACCTGCATCTGTACCAACACCAAAGCTGACACCGCCAAGCTCACTGAGTAAATAGCGGTTATGGAGTTTTTCACCCTTTTTAAGTTCTTCAACACCTAAAATTTCAACTTTAAAATCTACACCATCAAAATTGATTTTATTTAATAAATGTTCACTACTTGCTTTACTAGCATTGAAAATCACTTTAAAGGTGATCGGGCTAGTGCTTAACCGATCTTTTTTAATTACATTGATAAATGCATTTATGGTTTCCAACCCTTTATCTTTATAAGCGTAAGGTTCAACCAAAATAATCTCTCTAGCATATTTTAAGAAGTTGCTAACAGCACCCGTTAAAGAGGCAAGACTTCTATCTGATAAAATTTGCTTTTGATGGTCATAAATTGAACTACTAGCATAAACATCATCTTCTTCGATCCAATTATTATGCGTTTTATCTTTTACTGACGTCATAATAATATCGGGACTTAAACGCCCAACTTCTAAGCATGTTGCAGCAAGCCAGTCAGCAGGTAGATTCTTTGGTAGATCCCGCTTAATCGTTGCCTTTGCAATGCTTTCTGCAAATACATCTAATCTTTGCCTCGCAATTTCACCTAACTCATTTGGCGCATTCTTAATTAATTCACCACGTAACTTTGATGCTTTTGACTTTGGGAAAGAACTTAAAATCCTTGAGCTTCCCACCCCAATTTCATTAAAGAATTTTTTTGCATCTTTTCGGTTCTGTGCCCACTTGTAAATCAATGAAGGTTCAATAAAGTATTCATGAATCATTACATCAACTCCTCGCGTCTTTCTGCGAAAAAGCCCTTTGGCCAATGTTGTGTAAATTCGCCATCTTCATCGATAGCAATTCTTTTAGCGACAACTTCTCCACTAGAGTCATCTAAATAAGTCACTGAAATATCATCAGGCGTAAGAGGCTCTTTATCTTCATCTAATTCTTTATCAGTGGTTTGTCGAATCCGCTTTAATAATCTAAGTATTAAATGCTCACTATGTGTTTCAATCAAAAAAGTATGCTTATCTCTATTTTCTAAAAACAGATCCGCTAATTCGACCTGCAACCTTGGATGAATATGTAACTCAGGTTGTTCAACACAAATTAAGCTCACCTTGTCATGATTAGCAGCGACAACAATGGGTAAAACTTGTGAGATGCCTGTCCCCAGTTGATTAACAGGCAGAAGTAAGTCACTTCTTTTCTCTTTAAATAGCAGATGGCGCTTATTTAATTGAAAAGCTAAATCTTGGCCCTCTATTTGAGGTAAATTAAGCGAATCCGCCAGAGATTGATTAACAACTTCATAACCCGTATTTAACTTATCAGTTGAACTAAACCAATGACTTGTTTTGTGTATAAGCTTTTTACTCACATCATTATGATTAGGGTTTTTACTTAATAAGTCCCATGCAGCCCTACCGGTGACCCAATCAGATTGCTCTGGATTTGGGTTCGAAATATAGTCACTATCAGGCATAACCCTAAGAGGACCAATTAAAATACTTTTCTCAAGTTCTTCAAGCAGTTTATCTAAAGGTAATATAAAGGCCTGGCTTAATTGCTGCTCAATCACTAAATAAGTTAAATAGTTTTCACCACGATCTGAATCGGAATATTCCAAGGAAGTCACGATTTTTGAACCTAATTTGGGAATAGCACCACTTTGACAAGCAATAAGAATGGGGGGGATTTTATTATTAAAGCATTCACCTGCTAATACTGTATTAGCAGGGTCTATATGTGAGCTTCTAAAAGGGTTATAGCTTATTAATAAGCCTTCTAATTCAGTGAGAGGCTCATCATCTTCTAATTCATCAAAAGGCCTATGATCGCCATAATAACGAAACAACCAATCTTCATGGTTATAAGGAATCAGCAATGGGTGAAGTAGGTTAAGCTCATTAATTACTGTATTTCTCTGATCCTCATTTGAGGTAATACACCCTACATACCGCTGATTTACCCAAGTACGGTAACTTTTCACGTAGGCATCTTGTTTTTGATAAGACCAAGCAATTTCAAGCTCAACAGCACCTGTTTCTATGCTGCCACCAAAATCCTCTAGTAACAGATATATATCTTGAGAGAACTCTGATACTTCGGCGAAGTTATTCTGATAATCATCAAAAGGGGTATTACCCACTTCATAATCTAGGCGGATCTTAATCGTTTTATTTAAATCACTCCCATTCACTAAAGACCTAAAACCTCCAATGGCTTTATCTCCTAACGCATCAAGCTTTTGCGGATTACAATGCCCTTTTTTTAATATCTGCTGCACGTAAGCCAACGCCATTAAAACAGAGCTTTTACCTACACTGTTTGGACCAAATAACAAGGTCACTGGGGCGAGGTCGATAACCTGAGTATCTTGAAATGATTTAAAATTGGTCAGTGCAAGGCGAGTTAGCCTCATTTAAAAATCCTTGTCTAAATGGGTTGATATTGAGTTTTATATTACTTCTTCTAATCGCCCCGTCCTGTTTTCGCTAGGTCGAGGCGCATCCGTTATTTTCTCTCAGTTACTGTCAGTTATAATTCACCCTTAAAGGCTTGTTGGCTTAGGGCCTCAAATGATTTATTACTTTCAAAATCAAATGCTTTTCCCAAATAAGAATCCAACTTAGTTACGATATCATCAAATTCTTTTTGAACACTCAATTTGGGAATTGGCAACTTAACATTTAGCAGGTCTGCTTTAGTTAGGCTCGGTATCGTCACTGCTTTATTCAATCTTTCAAAATTGAAAAACTTACAAAACCAAAATAAATAGTTGTGACTCAATAAATCATGTTTTGGCTCCAATCCAAATGCAGTGTCTACATTCCAAAACCGCTCTTTCATAAGTATTGGCGAGTTTATATTTCCCTTTCTACCAATAATTACCGAGTTCTTCTCAACTAACCAATCATCAGCCCTAGCCATTACACCACCACTACCACATATAGGGTATGAGCCATCTTCACTTTCAACTTTCTTTTGGTTCTTACCATTTACTATGCGAAGACATTCAGACCATATCTTCTCCTCCCACCCCTTGGGATTCGTAACCGGGTCACCAAACATATCTAAAAAAACAGAGCGCAGGAAGTCGTCGGCCAGCTGGATAGCTTGTTGGCGTTTGCGGCGGATGCCGTCGGCTTTGTCGAGAATGGCAGCGATGCGTTTTTGTTCTTTTAAGCTTTTTTCTGGATCGTCTGGGTATGGAAGGGGGATTTCTAACTCACGTATTTGCTCTGTCGTTAGATTCTTAAATATAGCGCCAGCAGCAGCAGCAGAATTTTTTTCTTTCGCAAAATTCATAAAGTGATACAGATAATCTTTACTAACTTTAGATTCATCTAAGTCTCTTAAGCCAGCAAATCCATCGTGAATACATGCATCTACAGCAAGTATCAATGCTTGTCCTGGCTGACCACTAACAGCAATAATAAAGTCACCTTTTTTCATAGGTCGACTTTTTTCAGCTCCTTCCTTTGTCAAAAAGTCAATTTTGGGGGTAACAAATTTTCCATCTCTTGTTACATCGCTTACCATTAGCCTAGGGACATTTCCACCATAATATCTCGGATCACCTTTAGGTCTAGGGCTACTCCCCCTAACTACAGTACAAAGATCACCTAACTTTATTACAGTATCACTCACAACATTTTCTCCAACTCATTCAGGTCGTTAAGTATGTCGTTTTCCAATTCTTTCAGCTTTTCTAGAATCACTTTAGGTGCTTCGTAGGTTTCTTCTTCGTAGACCACTTCTTTGTAGCGGTTGATGGATAGGTCATATTTATTCGCGGCAATGTCGCTTTTATCGACGATAAAGGCCTGTTGGGTTTTATCGCCAAACTGCTTAAGCAAAGCTTCGCTACGCTGGCTTTCGCTGTAGGCTGCATAGTCGCCACTCAGGTGACTGATATTGATAAAGTTTTGCCATTGGCTTTTGAGATCAGGCAGGTCATCCGTTTTCACCTTGGCACGCTTATCGTCTAGGGAGTAACCGTCCGCTTGCACATCATAAAACCAAACCTTGTCGGTCTCGCCGCCTTTGGTGAAGATCAATACCGCCGTACTAACCCCCGCATAAGGTTTAAACACACCAGAGGGTAAGCTGATCACCCCTTCTAGTTGGTTATCTTCCACTAGGGTTTGTCGTAATTGTTGGTGCGCCTTAGATGAGCCAAATAACACCCCATCAGGGACGATAACAGCGGCACGACCACCGACTTTTAACATGCGCAGAATAAGGGCCACAAACAAGAGTTCGGTTTTTTTTGTTTTCACCACTCTTAATAGCTCTGGGTCCACATCTTCTTCATCTAACGAGCCTTTAAACGGCGGGTTGGCTAACACAAGGTCAAAGCCCTGTTTGGCACTCTTTGGGAAGTTTTCACTAAACCGCTGACTCAAGGTATCTTGATAGTGGACATCCGGCTCAGCGACCCCATGCATTACCAGATTCATGGCGGCAATACGTAACATGGTGGCGTCAAAGTCAAAACCGTGGAACATGTCTGTATCTACATGCTGTCTGTGCTCGCCTAATAAGTCCCCGGTGAAGATGGTATTATTTTGAGTTTCACCAGCGCCCGCATCAATTTCTTCGGTAATAGTGCCATCCGGCGAGCTGTACTTTTCCATCATAAATTCATAGGTGGTTGACAAGAAGCCTGCTGTACCACAGGCTGGGTCACAAATACGATCAGTGGCTTGGGGATCCATAAGATCGACCAAGGTACGGATAATATGGCGCGGGGTACGAAACTGGCCATTAATACCGGCGGTGGTTAGTTTTCCAAGTAGGTACTCATATAGGTCACCCTTGGTATCGCCCTTATCAAGGGGTAACTCATTTACCATGGTGATGGCTTTAACTAACAAGCTGGGCTTTTGGATCATCAACTGAGCATCTTTCATAAACTCAGCAAACAGGGAGCCTTCACCGCCCTTGTCGTTGGCGGTGTCTTTAAAGTAGGGAAAAAGCTGATCACGAATGGTACTAAATAAACTATCAGCTGATTCAATATGTATCAGGTTTTTCCAACGAAGGGTTTGTTGCTCATCATCAAAGCGACGTACAAAGCTCCCCCCTGTTCGGGCGGCTTTTTTCTCATCACGGGTTTCGTTCATGTCCAATAGTCTGGCGTACATGAGGAAGGTAATTTGTTCAATCACAGTCAACGGGTTTGTCACGCCGCCTGTGTGAAACTCCAGCCATAGACTATCGATTTTGCTCTTTAACTCACCTGTGATCATGATTTTCTCTTTGTTCTCTAATTAATCTAATCAAATACAATAAGCCTAATTGGGCTTATTGTTAAAATCTTGATTTACTTGGTCTTTATGCTGGCCCGATTGTACCGTAAAGCCGGCTACAAACTCTGCAATTAACTTGGCTTGTTGTTCTTTAAATAAGCCATCTATGCCATCTTGATGTAATGAAACAAAAGGCGACTCATAAAGCCTAGCGATTGTCATGCTGCCTGTGCGGCATATCTCACTCTTGAGCAAGCTGATAAAACGCTGCTGCATGCTATTTAAGTGGATATGATGAGCTTGCACAAAGGTAGTGAATTTGGCTTCGATAGCCTCTCTATCTAAACCGATAATGGCCCTTAATAGCTCATCCACTCCGACGCTGGATTCAGGGAAAAATTCCGATAGCAGTTTCAAATCGAGTTGTTTGTTTTGCGTATGCACCAGACCGTTTAGGCGATCGAGTTCTTGCGAACTGATGCTTTCACCGGCTCTGATCTTTTGTAACACTGGGTCAGTTTCAAATAACGGGGTTAGCGTTTTCTCCACCTCTTGACGATAAATCTCATAATCGACCGTACGGATATTGGTGGTACGCTCGGCCACTTGATACAGACTTTCATTTTCTTTAATGTCGTAAATGGGTTGGCTCACGGGTGGAGGATTTTTCGCTCCCTCTCTATGTTGGATAATAGGCCTTAACGCAACTCGAACTTGCTCTAGCTCTTTAAAGGTCGCGCTATACCAAAAGTTATCCTGCTGGATTTTCTCGATGCTGTTGGCTTGTGCTCGCACCTGATTCATCGTCATCTTAAGGTTACGCACTTTTAGCTCAATGGGCTGACGTGCCTCTTCGATCATATCAGGTACATTTTTACGTTTATTAATCAATTTTGCCATTTGCGCTTGCATCATATCCAGATCAAAACGCAGAGCTTCAGACTGACCTTGAATATTACGCCACTGCATCAGAGGTGCCATTTGGTCAAATAAGGCAGATTTAGTCGCGGGGGAGAACTGCTTTAACAAGTCTAAGCTTGAAAGCTGCTCCTTTACGCGCCAATTATCACGTACTGCGATACTTTTATCATTTAAGCTATCTACATCCTGCTTGATCAGGCCTATCATTTCCTCAAACTCTGGCATGGCAGCTTGCTTTAAGGCTTCTTCGGCATACATTAACTTCACTTCAAAGACTTTCTGACTTAATGATTTAGTTTGGGTTGGCTCTTCTTCTTCATGGTTTAATTCAAAGTATTCAAAGTTGCCCCAGTGATCAAAAATAAGGAACTTTTCTTTATCTTGACCCGGTCCAAACAAGTCTTTGCATAAACGTGTGCCGCGCCCCACCATTTGCCAGAACTTCACCTTGGATTTCACTGGTTTAGCAAATACAAGGTTTAACACTTCAGGCACATCAATACCTGTGTCTAACATATCCACAGAAATGGCTAGTGTGACTTGGCTTGCACTACCATCATTCATTTTGAAATTATCAATGAGCTCTTCTGCACGCTCCTCTTGACTATGAATAACGCGGCAAAACTCGCCCCCATATTCAGGGTACATTTCATCAAAGAGTTCATTAAGAATACGAGCATGCTTGATATTGCG
>Ga0209396_1006692_pt1 | contig 10493 bp, 11 predicted proteins | sample GOMGulsemesocosm_6_FD_184638 | JGI IMG/M metagenome (GOLD analysis project Ga0209396, IMG submission 184638) | Methane-oxidizing microbial communities from mesocosms in the Gulf of Mexico - GOM8C Gulf of Mexico (SPAdes) (version 2) | ecosystem: Environmental > Aquatic > Marine > Cold seeps... | reverse complement strand
CACAGCAACAACTGATGAGAACTTAATGATGTTAGCTAAACAGCATAATATTGGCTATTTACGAAAAATCATTAAACCACTGGCATTACGGGCATTAATGAGCTCATTATTAGCTAAAGAGTTAGCTGATAACTACTCAAATAATCTCAAATGATAATGAATTATAATTTAGTTTCGTTTAGCTATGCTCAAGACTAAATAATCTCCATGGGTCAATTTTATAATGTTGGATATAATGACAAAATTAATAAAGAAGCCATTGTTATATTGAAAATTCTAAAACGCTTTTGGTCAGTCAAAATTAGCTTCATCTTTTGTCCTAACACTATCCATGAACTTATACAGGGGAGATTTATCAAGCCAAATATTATTGCGACTAACAAGACAGAAAGAAAACTATTTGAAGGCGCATAAATGCTTATCGAAGTCAGTGCCATTGTCCATGCCTTTGGATTTACCCATTGAAATAACGCTGCTTGAATAAAGGTTAAAGGCTTTAATTTTTCATTATCCTGTTCTGTAATGTTACTCGAACGAGCTATTTTAAACGCTAAATAGAGCAAATAAATAATACTAAGTACTTTTAATATTTCATAACTCATCGGAAAACTATCAAACAATTGCATCAAACCTAACCCCACCAAAATAATCATTAAGGTGAATCCTATGCCAACACCTAAAAAATGCGGGACCGTCTGCTTAAATCCAAAATTGGCACCAGAGCTCATTAACATCAAATTATTTGGCCCAGGAGTAATAGAAGACACAAATGCAAAAAGTGTTAGCCCGGTAAATATTTCATAATCCATAAAATAATTTCTCTACTTGGTTAATATTGTATAAGCAACTTTAAATGAATTGTGATACAACTTCTGAGCGAATAAACCTTAATTAAGCAGGTTATTAACAACTAATGATTAAAAAAGACAGATATAACGATATAATATTGCGCGAGTTAAGTTTGAATGGTCGAATAGCCAATTCTGAACTAGCAGAAAAAATTGGTCTTTCACCATCAGCGTGCTTACGTAGAGTACAAGAACTTGAAAGTAGCGGAGTTATAAAAGGCTATCGGGCGATATTAGATAGTGAATTGATGGGTAATAGCTTTATTGCCTATGTGGGTATTGGCCTCAATGAGCACTCAATTGAGTCACAACTCGCCTTTGAACAGGCGATTAAGTTAGCAGTAGAAGTAAAGGAATGTCACAACGTTACAGGTTCATTCGAATATTTATTACGCATAGAAACGAGAGATATTAAATCGTTTAAATTATTTCATGCCGACATTTTAGGGGGCATACCACAAGTAAGTGCAATCACAACGCATGTCGTTATGGATTCTCCCAAAGATGTGCGAACTTAGCTCATCTAGAAGGCCAAAGTACTCTCTTAGCAATTAGCGATGTAAAGCCATAGGTTTCCTTTGTTGAGGTTTTAGCTAAGGCTTTAGTTAAGGTATTCGCTACGTTTTCTTAACTTATATTTTCTTGTGTTGCTATGGTTAGTCCTACTTTTGTACGTTCCATCACAACCGAGGTTCTAAAACGCCTTACATTGGTATTTTCAAAAAACAAGCGTCGAGTAAGCGCTTCAAAATCAAGCATGTCTCGTGCGGTACAAATTAAGGTAAAATCAGCTTCACCTGTTACATAATAACACTGCTGTACTTGCACCTCTTTTCTAACAATTCGGCGAAAAGCATCCAACTGATCAATACGCTCACGTTCCAATTCAACCATCACAATAAAGGTCATGTGTTGACCCAAAGCGCTTGGGCTCAAAATCGCGACTTCGTTTTCAATTATATTAGCTTCTCGTAAACGTTTCACTCTACGTTGTACCGACGCTGACGACAGTCCACAAGCATCAGCTAAAGCCTCAAGACTCAATCGAGCATTACGCTGTAATTGTTCAAGGATAATGCGGTCTAACTTATCTATTATTAAGTCCATAAACGGATCCATTCATATTTATTAAAAAAATGAAAAATATTACTCACCAAAGCCTAAATAATGACATATATAGATCACACATTGACTATAAACTATATATGTACGATATCTCAAGCCATATGCAAGACAACAATAAAGTAACTTTGGCCGTAACTTACGAAAATTAGCACAGGAACTACTTATGAATAATCTAGTGGGAAAGCTATTAGGTATTATGCGTTACCCAATCAAAGGATTTTGTGGTGAAGAGATTATTCAAACATGCCTAAACAAACATCATGGTATTGCTCATGATAGACGTTGGGCTATTCGAAATGGCTCAATCCCTCAAGATTCGGCCCACAACTGGCAACCCTGTCAAAGCTTTGTCCGAATGACTCAACATGAAGATTTACCGCTGTATAACGTTGACCATAGTGAAGATTCACTTTATTTAAGCCATCCTAACGGAGAAACTATCTCTATAGAAAAGAATGAAAACCATACACAGACGTTATCTTCATGGTTTTCTCATATCGATATGGGGTTATCTAAATCAAGTGACAATACCGCATACTGGGACCATCACGATGCTCATATTTCCATCATAAATATCAGTACAGTTAAGGCTATGGCCAAAAGTTCGGGTATGGATATTGATCCTAAGCGCTTTCGTGGAAATTTATTAATAGATACCGAAGAGCCTTGGTCTGAATTAGCCTTAGTTGGCCATCGAATTGCTATTGGAAAGGCAGAATTAGAAGTTTTAAGACCGATAGATCGTTGTAAGTCGACATCTGTTAATCCATCGACTGGCGTGTCAGACATTAATATTCCACATTTATTATCGAGTCAGCATGGTCATGTTTTTTGCGGTATTTATGCACGCGTGGTGCGGTCAGGAAAAATAGTAAAAGATGATAAACTTTGTTTATTATCTCCTGCCCCCCATGCCATAAATGATGGAGCAAGAACAACTACAGCACCAAGACCAGAGCAATGGCCTCGCTTTATGCGATTAGTCAAAAGAGTCAAAGAAAGCCACAATATTGAAAGCTTTTGGTTAGAAGATCCATTAGCTAATGTCGTTGGTGATATTGAGCCGACAAGCTATTTACGACTACATGCTCAAGGCGAAGATGGGCCGTTAATACGTTCTTATACTATTTCAAAGAATAAAAGAAATGCTGGGCTTTTACGCCTAAGTATTAAAAAAGAAGCAGGACAGGCGCAGTTCTCGCCTTGGATGCACTCAAATTTGAAAGTGGGTGATACCATATTAGCAAGTGGCCCTTTTGTAGACCCTTCTATGACTTGGCGACCACAGATAAAACCACACAAAGAATTGCTTATTATCACCGCCGGCATAGGTATTACGGTGGCAACATCAATAATGGCAAGGCTAAAAGAGTTTAACTACTCATCAAAAGTCACTATAGCTCACAGTATACCAAACGAAAAAGACTCTGCTCTATGGCAAGAGCTTTTAGAAGAATCTTGTCTGCTAGAAAATGTGACTCCCTTGCTTTTTGTTACTCAAGCGCATGATTTAAGACAAACTGCACATAAAAAACGTGGCCGTATATGCATATCAGAGATAACAAAAGATCTATCATTAGATAATATTCAAGTATTTCTATGTGGGCCAGCCAGTTTTAGTCAAGCTATGCGTGATGCACTTAACCATAAAGGCGTTAGCAATGACGTTATACATCAAGATGAATTTTACTCACCGCAATCTACTTCAGCAGGTACCTATAATAAACCTACTGATAAAAAGCCATCGTTAACCGTATCAACGCCAATCCGCTTTGTACATGCCTCAGGTGAAACATCAAAGTTTATTTGGCAGCCAGAACATGGCTCCTTGCTTAACACTGCAGAGCAAAGTGGACTTGCTATTTCAGCGAATTGCCGCAGTGGCGCTTGTCGATCATGTCTTTATCAAGTTGAGGGTGAAATTGAAAACCTTATTACTCCCGCCTCTCCAGCCCCTAAAAATTGGGCTTATCTTTGTTGCGCTGCACCTTTGTCTTCATTAACGATAAAGCTGAGCTAGTAGTAAATTTTTCTATAAATAACGAACTTAAAATATAGGCCTAATAATGACTGAATTTACCCCTGATTATACTAAACCTCAATACTTATTAAGTAGTTGTCCAATGTATAAAGAGTCACCTCTTATACACATACAATCGATTGGCGAGTTAGATGTTTTCATTAAAGATGAAAGCCATCGAATGGGCTTAGGCTCTTTTAAGGCATTGGGTGGCATTTATGCAGTAGCCACCTTATTAGCACAGAAGTGGTTAGTAGTAACCGGAAAAAATTTAACCCTTGAACAATATTCGAGTGTTGAATTCAAAGAATTTTCCAGTTCAACCACTTTCATTTGTGCAAGTGCTGGCAACCATGGTCTTGCTGTTGCTAGTGGGGCAAAAATTTTTGGCGCAAAAGCAAAAATCTATTTGTCCGAGCAGGTGCCTGAAGAATTTGAAAAACGTTTGATTGAAAAGCTTGCTGTTGTTGTTCGCTCAGGGAAAACATATGAAGAGAGTGTCGACGCGGCAATTAAAGAGGCGAATACGGGTAACGGTGTTTTACTTGCCGATGGCTCTTGGCAAGGTTATACCTGCCCTCCTTCGTTAGTGATGGAAGGTTATACCGTGATAGCAAATGAGCTACGTGAGCAGTTTACTAAAATAAAAAAGTGGCCTACCCATGTTTTTATACAGGCCGGAGTTGGCGGACTTGCCGCATCAATGGCCTATATGATTAGAGAATACTGGCAGCAACAACCAGGAATTATTATTGTTGAGTCTGAATTAGCGCCTTGCTTACAAACGAGTCACCAAAATGGGATTTTAACAAGTGTACAAGGTGATGTATCAATAATGGGAAGACTTGATTGCAAAGCCCCTTCACTAGTCGCCTTTAACGCTTTAGAAAATGCAGACGTTGATTACCTAACCATAAGTGATAAAGAATCAATAGACGCTACGCGTATTCTCCAAGAAAATAATATATCAACAACGCCATCTGGGGCAGCAGGGCTAGCTGGTTTATTGAAAATGGTTAAAGAAGAAAAACTAAAAAGCTTTACCTCAAAACATAGTTTTCAGCCACTAATTATTGTCACTGAAAACAAATTATAAGGCAGTGTAATGCAGCGCTATACCTTTGTGAGATAACTTTGTGGGATGAATTTGTACGATTATTTCTTTGATTGACCAAAGGTGTTTTGCTGCAATTGTAATTCATTTAACGCAATAACGGCCTGCGTTCGGTTACGTACACCCAATTTTAAAAAGATAATGCTGGCATGACTCTTAATGGTAGATTCTGATGTACCTAGCTCATATGCTATTTGTTTATTCAGTAATCCATCGGCAAACATTAATAAAATTTCATGCTGTTTTGGCGTTAACGACGCTATTTTATCATCGGTAGGTGTAGCTTGTTCGCTCGAATTAAACTCACCATCCGGAGTCCACAATGTGCCATTAAGTACTTCTTTTATCGCTACCACCATTTGAGGCACAGGCGTTGATTTAGGGATAAAACCCGCCGCGCCAAAACTCATGGCTTTATGAATCGTTTCTTTATCTTCAAAACCAGAAATAATAACTATGCCTAAATCAGGATGCGAACGCCTGATGGTAATTAAGCTGTTAAAACCATTAGCACCAGGTATATCAAGGTCAAGCAACAATAAATCAGCTTTATCTGTACTTTGTAAATGTTGCTCAAGCTCAGGAATATTTTGCGCATCAATAATTACCGCACCTTCAAAGTGAGCTTTTAGGGTAATGGTTAAGGCTTGGCGAAATAACGGATGGTCATCTGCCAGTATTATTTTCATGTTATCGAACATAGTTAAACTCATCGCTTAGCCGGTTATTTTTATCGAACTTTTAAAATAACGACTAATTTTTTATTAAGTGAAAACTTTTATTATTGCAAACACAATATCAAAGTCTGCATAAAGCTGCTAGCGAGAATTAATTTAGTTATATTCATGATACTTCAAAATACCTGTTTCAGGACGCTTGAGCAATTCATGATCAAGGCGCTTACTTCTATTAATGGTTGTTCCCTTAAAAAAAGGAGCAACGACAAGCATGATTTGCTCAGGCATCCCCGAAGAGCGAGCATTTCGAGGTAACATGAGTATATAACTTAAGTGACTCATTTACTCGATGAGTGATCAATCACTTGGATTTAACAACTGAGCATGTTCCTGCACTAATTTTTTCAAGTATTGCCATACAGTATTTACATGTGAAAGCCGTTTACTTTCTGGATGAGCAACCAACCAGAAACTTCGGCTAATGCTGATTTCCTCGCTATGCAACTTAATCAGGCTTTTGTCTTGCTCAGCCAAAAAACAAGGCAAAATGCCAATACCTAAACCACTTTTAATAGCAAAGTACTGGCTGATAATACTGGTGCTACTAAAGTTTGCCTTTAACTCACCATCTAAGTACTGCTCTAACTCTTTTACATAAGAAAGTTGGTCGGTGAATAGTAAATTATCTACGTAAGTTACCCATTTCTGCTCTGCTAAATTATCAAGAGTTATGCTATGCGAGTGAACAGCTAAATTCTGCTCTACGTTACCATCTAGGTTCTTATCTAGGTTTTTATCTAGGTAATCCTGATGTACATAAAGCTGTAATTTATAATCACACAGCTTTGAAACTATCATAGAGGTACTTTTAGGACGCTCTACCGCAATCGCGATATCAGCTTCATTTCTGCTGATTTTTACATAACGTGAAAACAGTAATAAATGCACATCAATCTTGGGAAAACGCTGTTGTAATGACAATAAGTTGGGTGATACAAAAAAATTACCCAAGGCTTCGGTCACACCAATACGTACTAGGCCGCAATTATCTTCATTGTTACTGTGAATATTAGACAAGGCATTTTGCGCATCTTGCTCCATTTTACAAGCAGAAGTCAGCAACATATCACCATCAGCGGTCAAAACATGTCCGTCCTGCGTTCGGTCAAAAAGCTTAGTGCCTATGCTCTCTTCTAATTTGTGCAAACGCCTTGATACAGTAGAAGCATCCATAGATAAGCGCTTAGCAGCTGTTGATAGTCGCTCAGCTCGAGCCACTTCAAGAAATATTTTTATATCATCCCAGTTCATTAATACTACCCTTGAATTATTTCCCCTACAGACAACAAGATCACAAACTTAATGGGGTTGGTATAAGTGTAATGCTTTCACCCCGCAACTGCAAAAATGCAAAGCGCATTGCATTTTTACTCGTTGTGACCCTATAAAGAAAGACCTATCTTGCTTATATAGATTTAAACAATTCAAATATTTTCAACAAATCGAGGTTGCTATGAGTATTACTGAAGTTCCACTAATCATTAATGGTAAAAAAGTCCGTTCACAAACTAAAGAGTGGTTGGATGTTTTAAACCCAGCAACCCAAGAAGTGGTTGCTCGTGTACCTATCGCAACACCAGAAGAAGTAAATTTAGCCGTACAGAGTGCACAAACAGCATTCAAAACATGGTCTAAAACCTCATTGACTAACCGCATGCGTATTATGGTGTCTTTTGCCCATTTGGTTCGTGAACATACCCAAGAATTAGCAGAATTAGTCACATTAGAGCACGGTAAAACATTGCCTGATGCTGAAGGCGAAGTAGGTAGAGCGTTAGAAGCAATTGAGAATGCTTGTTCAGTGACGCGCCTACAACTAGGTGATATGGGCAATAATGTTGCATCAGGTGTAGACACCTATACCTTGCATAAGCCACTTGGCGTTGGTTTAGGTGTTACCGCTTTTAATTTCCCATTAATGTTAGCTGCTTTTATGTTTCCACCGGCAATTGCTTGTGGCAATACCTTTGTACTTAAACCTTCAGAGCAAGCACCTTCATCGACAGTACGTTTTGTCGAGCTAGCTATTGAAGCGGGTTTACCTGCAGGCGTTATCAATGTAGTACACGGCGGACCTGATGAAGTTAATGCCTTAATCGAACATGAACATGTAAAAGCAGTGTCATTTATTGGCTCTACTCATGTTGGTACCCATATTTACAATCATGCAAGCAAACATGGCAAAAGAGCGCAAGCGATGATGGGCGCTAAAAACCATATGGTTGTTATGGGAGATGCAAATAAAGACAGAGCCATTAATGATTTACTCGGCTCAGCGTTTGGCGCAGCGGGTCAGCGTTGTATGGCTAACCCAGTAACTATTTTAGTGGGTGAAGCACGTAACTGGTTACCTGAAATAGTTGCACGCGCAAAATTAATGAAAGTAGGCCCTGGCTCTCAGCGTGATGCTGACCTAGGCCCTGTCGTATCGCCTCAAGCGAAAAAACGCATTATCAGCTTGCTTGATAGCGGTGTCGATCAAGGCGCAACCATGTTAATCGATGGTAGAGATTGTCAGGTTGAAGGTTATCCAAACGGTAACTTTGTTGGACCAACACTATTTACTGATGTGACTACTGACATGGATATTTATACCCAAGAAATCTTTGGCCCGGCGTTATGTGTATTAGAAGCACAAACACTAGAAGATGCGATTGCAATCATCAACGCAAACCCTAACGGCAATGGTACCTCTCTGTTCACCTCTTCAGGTTGGAATGCTCGTTTATTTGAAAACGAAGTTGATGTTGGCCAAGTAGGTATTAACGTGCCTATCCCTGTGCCTGTGGCTTTCTTTAGTTTTACTGGCTCAAGAGCCTCTAAATTGGGCGACTTGGGGCCAAACGGCAAGCAAACCGTGAGTTTTTGGACACATACTCGCTCAGTAACTGCACGTTGGTTTGAACCTGATCATCAAGATGGTCAAAGCGTACACACAACAATTAGTATGAAATAAGTTTTCTTTTATAGCCTCTATAATAAATGCGTGTAGAGGCTATTTTTTTAATGAAATAGTTAAGTAATAAAAGGAACAACATCATGGCGAATATTGCTTTTATCGGATTAGGAAATATGGGTGGCCCAATGGCCATCAATTTAGTTAAAGCCGGACATCAGGTTTGTGTTTTTGATTTATCAACTGAGGCTGTTGCACATGTGGTTGAGCAAGGCGCAACAACAAAACCACAAGCTAAATATTGTGTTAAAGATGCACAATATATCATTTCAATGTTGCCCGCTGGCAAGCATGTTGAAATGGTCTATTTAGCAGAAGATGGCTTGATCAATCATATTGCCCAAGGTGCTTTGGTAATTGATTCATCAACCATTGACTCACCTACGTCAATTAGTGTCGGCGCAGCTCTTTTAGCCAAAGGTATTAACTTTATTGATGCACCTGTATCAGGTGGCGTTGGCGGTGCAACAGCTGGTACATTAAGCTTTATGGTTGGCGGCAGTGAAGCCGATTTTAATCAAGCAAAACCTATTTTAGATAATATGGGTAAAAATGTTTTTCATGCCGGTGACCATGGCGCAGGACAAATAGCTAAAGCCTGTAATAACATGTTGTTATCTGTATTAATGTTAGCTACATCTGAAGCATTACAGTTAGGTATAAGTAATGGTTTAGATGCCTCTGTACTGTCAAATATCATGAGCAAAAGTTCAGGCAGTAACTGGACGCTTGATGTATATAACCCCTGCCCTGGTGTGATGGAAAACGTACCTTCATCGAATGATTATCAAGGTGGCTTTATGGTTGACTTGATGGCCAAAGATTTAGGCTTAGCTATGGATACCGCAGTGAAAAGTCAGTCATCTACACCTATGGGTGCATTGGCACGTAGTTTATATGCTATGCATGCGGCAAATGGTAACGGTGCTAAAGATTTCTCCAGTGCGTTTAATCTTTTCAATAAAACCCAATAGTTATTACACACAAAGTTAGAAAGTAATAACTTCAATTGCGACAAACATAAAGGCCGATACACTTGTATCGGCCTTCTTATATCTTCAAGACTAATTATTTCTGCTTTCACTAATACCACTATCCATTGGGCAATAAAAAACGGCCATGATGCTATAAATAATAGAATCAAGACCGTTTGTATAACGCAATGAATGTGTTAGCTATTATTCAGGTTTAGAGTAGCCTGCCCAAATATCTTCATTAATTTTCGCTTTCTTTTTACGTTTTTTCTTACCCGTGCCTTCAGGTTTGGCCATCGGTTTATTTTCAGCTATCTCTGCGGCTAAAATTGAATCTTCCGCAATTTCAGCCACTTCAAAACCGGCTACTTGCTCACGCTCAAGCCTGATCTTATTTTTCTTCTCAATCACTTTAAAGTGATGATAATCTTCGTGATCAATAAGTGATATGGCTAAGCCCACTTCACCTGCACGGCCACTTCGGCCAATACGGTGCATGTAGTCTGACGGGCTTCTTGGTAAGTTAAAATTGATAACCACTGGCAGTTTTTCTATATCTAAACCACGAGCAGCAATATCGGTAGCAATCAATACGTCAATCGAGCCCGCTTTAAAACCTTCAAGCACACGAGTACGTTCGCTTTGGCCTTTATCGCCATGAAATACTTCAGCGGCAATACCACGTTTAGCCAGTTTTTCAGATAAATGCTCACAATGGT
>Ga0209396_1006688_pt1 | contig 10500 bp, 16 predicted proteins | sample GOMGulsemesocosm_6_FD_184638 | JGI IMG/M metagenome (GOLD analysis project Ga0209396, IMG submission 184638) | Methane-oxidizing microbial communities from mesocosms in the Gulf of Mexico - GOM8C Gulf of Mexico (SPAdes) (version 2) | ecosystem: Environmental > Aquatic > Marine > Cold seeps... | reverse complement strand
TTCTGCAAATTTCTAGACTTCACAACCGCCGCTAAAGGCTCATTAAGCGACATGCCATAACTGAGGAAACCCTTCTTAGTCGGAATCGACATCGACATAGGAATACCCTGCGCAACACCTCCACCAATCAGTTCAATTGCACGATCACTGGTCATAACCTTTTTAGCGCTGAGTATCGGTTGAAAAATAATACCGTTCTCATCAGACCGTAATAGAATCCCAGAACGGTCAGGACGCCAATCATCCCCCAGCTGTGCCATAAAGCGCCAAGCACAATGCCAGTCTTGGCAAACCGAAGGACGTGTTGAATAGATCTTACAGCCGCCCTTATCGATCAAGTTTGAACAGACTTGATCAGCAGGCTTTTTAAAATCGTCATCATCTATAAGCAGCACAACGCAACACGCTGTACATTCCCCGCATTCACGATCTGGAACTAGATGAGACTCGTTATCTTCACTCAATGTTTTTACCTACAGCCCCGCGTTATAGCGAAGCGTTTAATGATAATTGCTCGTAATCACCTATTATAATACTGATCGAAAGCAGCGTAAAACGCATAATGATTAAAGGTCTGCCAAAACTCGATATTCACGCCTTATCTTAAGACGAGAGTTAAGGCGATAATGAGCATAGTGAGGCCAACAACGAAATCTAAAATTTTCCAAGCAATCGGGCTTTGAAAGGCCGGTGCCAATAAGCGGGCGCCGTATCCCCAGCTAAAAAAGAACGTAAATGAAGCAAAGATAGCACCCAGAGCAAACTCTAACTGCTGACCTTGATACTGAGTCGATATACTGCCCAACAGAACAACCGTATCTAAATAGACATGAGGATTTAACCAAGTGAAGGCAAGACAAATACCCGCGACTTTCAGTGCAGACTCATGCACTACAGCCTCAGGCTTCCATGCTCGAACCTGCTTAAAAGCCGATTTGAAATTTAAAGCTGAGTAAATCAAAAGAAAAACAGCACCGCCATAACGAGCATAGATTTCAATAAGAGGGTATTCATTTACAACAACTCCAAAACCCGCAATCCCCAGAGATATTAAAATGACATCAGAAAGTGCACAGAGGGTACAAATCAAGAATACATGTTCTTTCTTAATGCCGTACTTTAAAACAAACGCACTCTGAGAACCAATAGCAAGAATAAGAGATAAGCTAAGAGAAAATCCGGCAAAGAAAGTGGTCATTTAAAGCCTCCAATTCTAACGAACAGGTATCGTATTAAGATATATAGTCATTACCTAGGCATAAATTAGACAAAATTTAAAAGATAACTAAAAATCACTTCATCGCAGCTATTTCACAATAGTAAAATATTCTTTAATCCAGCCGTACACCGTTTCACTAGACACGTCAGCGGTTGCAGCCTGCTGATAATCATCATCAGGATCTTGATCGACAGTAATAAACTGATATCGAATAAGTTCTGGAAAATCATCATGTAAAACAATAATAATACGCTTTTGGCTGGCTAAGCAATCAATGGTCATTACATCAGCAGGGATACCTGCCTTACGCATACCCTGCATAACGCTGATTACCGGGTTAATATGTTCAAAATCTAACTGGACTTTCTCGTGAGCTTGGCTGGCAATATCAGACAGAGATAACAAGGCGGGATTGGCATTCATGGGGTCTTCTTAGGATCAGACTAAAACATAACAATATCATGAATAGAGAACCTCTAAAGCCCTCTTTATGACATATTTCGATAAGCATAAGTTCCAACCAGTAATATAACTATAACCGATCCTTTAACCATTCATAATATTTTATTTTCAGAGACACCTTTCTTTTTAAGATAAGGAGAAAGAAATCCATACCCGAAAGAAAACGCCAAAAGAGCAATAGCACAAATTGCTATAACACTCTCATTACTTCCATTAAAATTCATATACAACTACACACTATTAAATACTTGATATCCCATAAACCTAGCCTAAAAAACGGTACTCAGTACGGCCTAGTTCGCAGCATTTTCACAGGCTAATTCTATTAATTTTGTTAGTTATGACTTATCTTTCAAGCATTCCTTGTTAACTTGAAAGACAAGTTTTGTTTAACCCCTACCCACTCATAATTTGTAATACTAAATAAGACTGAATCTCTAACACGACCATCAGGCATAATCATATGATTACGTAAAATACCCTCTTGCTTAGCGCCAAGACGAAGAATCGCATTACGTGATGCATCATTGAGATAATCAGTTATCAACTCAACTCGATTTAATTGCATTATTTCAAACGCATGAGTAAGCATTAATAATTTCGCCTCGGTATTTATTTTAGTTTTCTGGTAAGACTTAGCGATAAAAGTAAAACCAATTTCAATACGTTTATTGGGTAAGTTAGCTTTCATAAATCGAGTAGATCCAACAACACGACCAGAAGCTTTATCGATCGTCGCGAATGCCAGCCCATCTTCATTTAAATGAGCCGTGATAGCATTTTCTATAAACTCATCAATGCCTTCTACTCTGGGAACGAGGGTGACAAATAAATCCCATAATTCGCCGTCAGAAATTGCTTCGATAAGCTGATCACGATGCTGTTCAGATAAAGGCTCTAATCTGACATAGTCACCTTCAAGTATTACTTTTTCGAGTTGCATAAACGTCCTTATTTATAGAAAGAAATCCTAACAGGGGGCTACAGAGAATTTCACACCACGTTAGTAGATACTTCCATTACTATGCATAACCTGCAGCGTCTACTAGAGGTAACTTACCACGAACAAAAACACCATTACCCCGACCAATTTCTTTACCATCAGAATCATAAACAACCGACTCTGCAATGAACTGTGTGCGATTTTTATTCACAACTTTACCAACGGCACGCATAATCCCAGAAGAAACCGGCCGTGTAATATAGGTTGTGAATGAAGTCGTTAAGACAAAAAACTCTTCTTCAAGAGAGTTCGCCGCGAAAAATGCTGCATCATCAAGCATCTTGAAATAGACCGAACCATGTACGCCACCGGCAGAATGATGAAACTTTTTTCCAAGCTGAATCTCTATAGTTGCTTCGCCTTCTGAAATTTCTAGTACTGGGCTGTACATTTCATTAATAGGTGCCGCCGCATACATGCTAATCAGACTATTAAAATGAGATTTGTTTTCCATTAATACGATTCCTTTTATGTGTGCAACACTTACAGCAGAAGCAAACGCAGTTTATACGCTGGTTTGCTCATTACTGAAAGACATTGCCCCTTTATGGGCAGAGCATGACCACAGCGAAAATTTTCTGAGCTAAGAAGCCTGTTAAGTGTTTATAAACGTTGCTTTAACCCTTTTAGATTTGAGCATATAAGGGATAAAAATAATCGAAGCAATAACAGTTCGGGAAAGCTCTTTCATCGCCCCTGAATCAAACAATGGCCCTTCTGGCATTACTAATGTCAAAGCAAAGGCACCGATAATTATAAATGCCATAGAGAGTATTAAAGTACCAATGAATACCTTTGGAAAAATTGCTTGTTTTGAAAAAAATATAGATGCCACATATAACCAGAGCCCAATCAAACCGACATTGATTACTATTTGACCAATCAGAATAGGAGCCCAAAAAGGATCATATAAACCACCATTCGCATACGTTAAGACTTCCCATGTGCCATTAGTAAATATACCGGTGTACATAGGTAATACCACTACCGCTATTCTAATAGGGGTCAAAACGATACCGATTGCCACCAGAATTAGCCAACCTGAAATTCCGTTTAATTTATCACTTCTCGTTGCCATGATCATTCCTTAAGACAGTCATCCCTTACGCCTTCGTTCTAAAATTATTGACGCATCAATCTGTCAGATATTTACAAAGTTGCAACTCAATTCGCTAAATCACCAATAATATCAGTAGTTTATTTAGCCGCGTATCCGAGTTTTGATACCTCAGCAACCCACCTTAATCTAGATTCTTTAGTTGAGCTTATAATGGGACCAATCATTTTACTTTTTACTGAGTTAAAGCCAACAAACTTAAGGGTTGTTATTTTTAACTGCTTGATTGCTGGAGCCCCCTGGATCAAAGAGTAATACCATGGAGGAGTATCCATTGTCATAACAAGGCGAGCCGTCTTCCCTTTCAGTAATTTTTTGGGAATCAATTTACCTTTCTCATACTGGAAGGCAAAACCAGGCAGAAACGTTCGATCAATCAGCCCTTTTAGCTTTGCGGGTAAAGACCCCCACCAGATGGGAGTAAAAATAACCAAATGTTCGCACCATTCAAGCGACGCCTGAAATGACTTTAGCGATTCTTCCATGAAGTGCTCTTCTGCATATCCTTCCGAAAGATCCAAGCTAAATTCCATATCTGATATTTTCAGTAGTTGAACTTCATTATTTTCTTCGGCTGCATTAGCATACGTTTCAGCCAAATAATTTACAAAACTACTGCCCTTAGGGTTTGCAGCTAAAACCAATACTCGTTTACCCATCTCACTCTCCCAAATTGAACATTTGAGACGCAGCTTACTGTCTCCCCGTTAGGGGAGAGTCAAGTATTTATCTAGGGATTTATCTGACCATAACATTTATCAAGGCTATCAATTTTCTTCTGTATATCATCGATTTGATTAATCAACTGCCCCCTTATCTCGCCCAAAAATATTTTAATATTTGCCCAATCAACCTTGCCATCATTGTAAACAATAATGCCTTTAAGCTGAGACAGTGTGACTCCTAACTCCTTAGCTTCTTTAATCAAAATAAGAATTTCAACATCCGTATCTTGATATACCCTGTACCGACCTATTCTTTCAGCCTGCCTGATCAATCCTTTTTCTTCATAGAATCGAATCGCCTTAATAGATAAACCTGTTTTCCTTGATGCTTCACCGATGTACATAGGCTACCTATCGCTATTTCTTATCCCACAAACACTATATTTGGCGTTCGAACTTGTCAATTCGATATCATATTAAATAACTACAACCCATCTTTCTTACGCACAATAACGAATACCAGAACCCAGCTCATCAGAAATTTCCTGAAGAGAGTTTTTGTTAAGCTAGCGTCATTCCTCGCACTCTCCAGGCCGGTAGTGGCTGACCTTTGGATCGGTACAGGCAGAGCATCCGGATGAGTAAGTTATCTCCTCCGTGGACGGGCATGGAGTAGTAACACATCGGATGCCGGTATCTCTAGTTGCGCAAACTGGCATGTACTCCATGGTGCACATCTGAGGTCTTGGATTAGTGCATTCAGTGATCTTTCCCTCGAAAACTTCTATAGCCTTGGATGTACTTCCTATAGAAGGAGCACAAGCACTAAGCGATAGGATAGTACCGAACAAAATAATGGTTCTATATAAGTATTTCATAGATGATGATCTCTCCGTTTTTTATCCCGCGTTCATAACTTGCTAGGCTTGCGATACCACTGAACCATATTTCATTGTTTGTTTTATTTGATACACAGATGAAATTAAACATGAAGTGATAATAAAGATTGATAAAGGCAAAGTAAATTGCTCATAATCTAAAACCATATATACCATATGGATAGTAAAAGTTGTAATCCCGAGACCAGCACAAAAATATGAATATTTACGAGCGTTTGAATCATTAACAATGACACTTCTATAACCTAATAAAACCATAGGGATGATAGCAATGTTAAAAAGTAAATATCCCTGTATCCCTCCTGGTAAATAGAACATTTCCCATTCTTTCCAATAGGCTGCATCTATTTGATGAAAAATCAGTAAACACATTGTTATTAAGTAACTGCGCTCCATGATACGACTACCCTTTATTTAGCGTTCGTACTTGTCAATTCGATATCTGATTAAGGCACTATAACCTACCCTGCTTACCAATACCTACATTCCTTTATGCAGCTCACGATGAGTTGTAATCCCCCCGAAAATTAATAGCAGTCATAAGTAGAGGCATTACCTTACTCTTATCCCTCATAAATTCTAAATGCATCGGATAACTTTTTTCGCCAGACTTTTAGTTTTTCAATAAAGATGACAGTATTTACAATCCCGCGTGCTTTGATTTTTTAGATTGCGCCTACTCCGAATCTTGAAGCTCATGAGGTTTGAAACTATGACCATGGTTAGACCAACGGGCAGCAATGCCTATGTCATAACCATATATCAGGTTTATTTGAATCGTATCTTTTTTCAGAGTTTCAGGATAATTAGCGATAACTATGGTTGCCAGTCGACGAGCCAGTTCAGTATCACCAACATTGTCACTTATTAGAAACACTTGACTGCTTACATATGTCGCAGTTTTTGTTCCTTCACTAGTTGAGCTGAAAGTTGACGAGCCAGAGGATATCGTTACGTAAGCAACATCTGGATCATCTGATAATAGCAATTGGACATCCATCATATCCTTGAATGGTTCACTCTGAGCTAGCTTAGTAGTGAATGCAGGAACAACGGCAGCTGCAAAAATTAATACTGCAACTATTATGAGATGAACATTCCAAATCTTTCCATGCTCTTGTTTTTCTACGTTCGCATTAACAACATAGGTACCTGCTACTAGATCATGCAATGACTGACGAGTAACTCTATTGAATATGTATAAATATAATATCGAAAAAAGACCGCCAAATATTATTAATGAAAGCGGATACATTATAAATGAATGCATCACCTCATTAGAAAACTGAGCTCCATTTAGAGAGAAAGGAATCGCCAGAATGAAATAGCGGAGAACAGATTTCCCAAGGCTTATTGGTGAGCTATTGCTATCAACCACTCTAATATTTAAGGCCTCCTTGCCTATCGTCTGGCCTCCCGCAATGGAACTATTCATGATACCAAAGTAAATGAGAGCTATTGAGAAGCCAACTAGGCGCCCCCAGCCTCCGATCTGAACGAAAAAACTTTCAAAAAAGAGGCCCAGAACTAAACCAGCTACACCTAGTATTAAAGTGTCTATGAATAACGCAGCAATTCTTCGCCAGAACCCAGAAATCCACTTAAGCTCTACGTCTTCAGTCATTAACATTCCCTACCAAGTGCTTAAAGTAATCAAAAAATTAGCACGACCAAACCCACAGTCTTTTCGCGGGAATATCCGAATCCGAGTACAGCAACTTATTAACTTTGTTGCTTCTTATTTTTAAATATTTTGGCTAATGAACCTGCCCAGTTTGATACTGAAGATTCAAGCCCTTTATTCATGCTAGCCATGATGGTCTTATTAAATTTCATCGTGATAGTGTCATTTAAAAAGGTTTCATATTTTTTCAATTTGTATGTTTCAATATTTTTATATGAATATACAAAAGAAATAGTAACAATTTGTTTTATTGCTGCACGTGTTTGCACACTTACAGCATCCATTTGAGCTTTAAATGGTTCTATATTTATTGGGGTGCCTGGTTGCATTACAGTCATAATTGCTGAGTAAACTGCAATACCAGTATGTTCTTGTATCCCCAATGTCATATCAGTTGCACCGATTAACATATCAAGCCTGTTGGCAAATTCGACTCGCTCTGAATTATTCAACAGAGATTGTGCCGATTGCATCATCTGTTGGTATGCTTCAGGGGTAGATGCACTTTCTTCAGCGTGTGTAATTTCTTTCCCTAAATCAGACTCATACCAAGTTAATAGTTTTTGCGCCTCTTTTTCATTGATTGAATTTTTTAAAGAGACCCTAATTTCTTCAATGATTTCAGAAGGTAAAATCGATACATCAGCACTGTTTACCATTGAGCGATATTCAGCATCAGGAATTGGAGTGCCTTGTTGTTTTGCTTGCTCCATTCCTGCTTTGATCAAATCTGGAAATTGATCAACTTGCATTGTTAAGCCCGACAAGTCTAATAATTTATTTATTGATTCATCAGAAACGTCAGCATAACTTAAAGACGATGCAAAGAAGCATATTGCGGCTAACAATAGTTTATATTGATTTTTGATCATGGTTACTCAATTTAGTGTGATTAAAAGCTAACAGAGTGCTATACGAACAGATGCCGCATAACCCCTTATATACGGGAAGGCGAACGAAGAGAAATTTCCTTTGAAATCATACGACCATCCCTGTTGTTGATAGCGGGAACAGTATATTCAACGCTCGCGTTTGTCAATTTGAAATTCAGCCCTCCGCACGGTTAACTCTTAAACAATGTACTTCACGCCGAGCTTAGTCAGTAAATCGACCCAGCTTGGTTATAATTTTTGAGGCTAGGCAATTTGTGAGAGTAGGATTTGATATAGGCTCTCCAACGCCCCTAGAACTAAGAAGCAAAGCACTGCTATATATCCTTGTCATATATGTTTTCAATTGAAAAATCTAGTTCTGAGTAGTCAACAACTTGAAAACTTGAAAGTCTATCACCATTAAATTCAGCACTTATTTGAACCTTATGATATACCCCACTACTAGTCTGACTTGTGTATATTTCTTCCCCGTCCGGCCTGCCCTCCAACTTCTAATAATAGGTTTTCCCCAAGTAACCGATAAAGAATCCAAACAACCATCCCTGTTTTAGATTAATCACTATAACCTACCCTGCTTACCTATACCCATATCCTGCGCAGCTGTCCGTTTATAAATCAGCCCATCAATCGCCATGCTCAAATCCATCTGTTCACCCAGCCAACCGGTAACCACTGTCTTTGCATTAATAGACTGATAGATAGAAGGTAACAATGCCTTTTCTAATACTGAAGAATCAAAATACGCACAGGTAAACGCTGCAGGATTAGCTGCTATAACAAACTTATCATTGCGATTAAACGGCGCATCAAAATAACGATCAACTTTAGAAAAACACAAACGATCACCCAATTCCTGAAGCACCCTAACTAATATCCAGCCTTCCTCCGCTGGCCGCATTAATCTGGCCTGCAAGAGTCGTAATTTCATCAGCGAGCTGATCGTTATCATCAATATTTACAGCAAACATAATCGTCACCAACAATTTAAAAACAATGTTGAAATATTGTATCAATTTTAGTTTATGCGGGAAAAAGAACAATAAAATAGCGTCGTATTCATAGAGTAAATTCGACTAAAAAGAGAGGCTTTATAATAACTAATTCATCTTCTAAATTAGTTATATTAATTTAAATATTTTAAAATCTCATTAGGGCTATAGCCACGAATCACGCTCTTATTCACCAACAAGACAGGAACACCACGACCACCAATTGCTCGGTATTGATCATGGCCAACAGAAGACTTCTCGATATCGTATTCGTAAAACGGAATGTTATTTTCGTTTAGAAACTGACGTGTTTTTTTACAATACCCACACCAAGACGTGGCATACAATATTACCTTACCATCATGCAGCTCTGCGAAATTGGGCTTCGGAAAGACTAGCTCTTGAATCTCACGACCAAACTGGAAAGTAGCGAGCACAATAACCAGTGAAATAACTGAAAATATGGTTTTCTTCATATTAAAAATCGCCTCCGTATTATTTTTAAGCATGCTTTACTATATATCATCAAACCACCTTACGTTTGAATTCAAAAATAAAATACAAGCCCGCAAAGACTAACCCAACAAGTAAAAATACGATGAGTGCAATAATGTAAAAGCTGGGTATATGAAGGCCCTGTACCAGCATGCGCTCATTAGCGGCTAGCGCGGCCCACTTATGTTCATTGGCATCTGCGAATTCATCACTGGCAAAAAGTTCAGCGATATCTCGACGGCTTTTATATCTTACAATCACCAATTTTTCCCAGTTGCTTGATTCATCATGTACCCAATCACTGGCAAATATAGGGTGAGAAGAATGACTGGCTAAGAGTTTAATCATCACCTTACTGAAGCGTTCAAATGCTTCTTTACCACTGCCGCCAACAGAGCCATGAGAATACTCCGAGCTGGGAAGATATTGCGCTTCAGCATGAAAGCGATACAAGTTAACCGTATAGAAAGGCTGCCCATCATCGGTTTCTAAAAAATCACGAAGCGCCGTTAAATCATGTCGTCCGCCCGGTTTTTGATCTTGCCCCTCAATAATAGAAAGATAATGCTCAATCTCTTCGCCTGAAAGTTTCTCGCCCCCGTGATAGCCAATCACCAGCGCTAGCACTAATATCAATACTAAGCCCAGCACTAAGCCCATGAGTAACTGTATTTTATTCATAGCTTTCTTCATCTATTGATCTCCATTGATCGCATAATAACAACTTGCATTTTACAAGTACTCTAGACAATCAACTTGCAAAACACAAGTACTATTGATTAAATAGAACATGACTAAAAATTCAAAAGACTTACGATCAAACTGCCCGATTAACTTTGCTGTAGAAACATTTGGAGACAAATGGACACTACTGGTGATACGTGACCTTATGTTTAAAGGAAAGCGCCATTACAGTGATTTTTTAGCGTCGGATGAAAAGATATCAACCAACATCTTAGCGGATAGACTGCAAAAGCTAGACGATAATGGGGTTATTACCAAATCAACAGACCCTGATAATGCCTCAAAATTTATCTATTCGCTGACTGAAAAAGGAAAGGCTTTATTACCCGC